>TARA_R110002111_G_scaffold124061_3_pt1 | contig 9860 bp, 7 predicted proteins | sample TARA_R110002111 | Tara Oceans TARA_R110002111 (sample SAMEA4397363) | marine metagenome | biome: Polar Biome; feature: [ZZZ] marine water layer (ENVO:01000295); material: water (ENVO:00002006), including particulate matter (ENVO:01000060) such as... | depth 199 m | reverse complement strand
GCATATTCGAGGTTGCAGACCGCGCCGAGGTTGGTCATGCCAAGCCCGCGCATCGCCTGGATGGCGCGGCCATGCGCGAGACCGACATGGTGCATCGCGCGGGCGGTGGCGCGGATGTCGCGCAGTCCGGGGGCGTGCTGCCCGAGGAAATGCGACAGCCATGAGACGCACCACGGCTCGTTGATCGGCGCGGCAGACCAGACGCGGTCACCGATCCGGCGCATCAGCACCTCGGTATAATCGGCAAACCAGCCGGCAATATCGCGGTTGCGCCAGCCCCCGAGATCGGCCAGCGCCGAGGGCAGTTCCCAGTGATACAGGGTTGCGGCGGGCTTCAACCCGCGATCCAGCATGCCGTCGATCAGGCGGTCATAGAAATCCAGCCCTTCGGCGTTCACCGCGCCGCGACCCTCGGGCATCACCCGCGCCCAGGAACAGGAAAAGCGGTAGACATCGAAATTGGCGTCGCGCAGCAGGTCCAGGTCGGCGGGCCAGCGATTGTAATGGTCGCAGGCAAGGGCGCCGTTTTCGGCATTGACCACATTGCCCGGTGTCGCGGCAAAATCATCCCAATGGGTGCGACCGGCGCCACCGCTGTCATGGCCCTCGATCTGGTAGCTCGATGTCGCGGCCCCGAAGAGGAAACCTCTGGGGAAGTCGGAACGGTCTGGAAGCATGATAAGCCTGTCCGGTTATGGCCTGTGCGGCGCGGGGCCTGTGGACTGGCCGATGATCAACTCGGCCTCCATCAGGCGTTCTATGGGAGTGGGGGCAGGATTTGCGATGATTTCCAGCAACATGCCTGCCGCCTGCCGCCCTGCTTCACGCACGGCAGAGCGGGTGGCGGTGAAGATCGGAACATCGTCGCCGTTTTTCATATAGCTCAGGTCATCGTCATGGATGACGACCGAGACGTCGCGGCCCATTTTCAGACCCTTGTCTTCGATCGCCCGGCGCGCCCCCAGGGCCAGGATCATCGACGACAGGATGAAGGCGGTGGGCGGGTCTGGCTGATCGAGCATGGCGCGGGCGATGCGAAAGCCCTGACCCTCGGTCATTTCGACGGAAGCCATCAGCGCCGGATCCGGCGCAAAGCCGCGGTTTTCGATCGCTTCGACATAGCCTTTGCGGCGGCGGATCGCGAAATCCATGAACTCAAGACCGTTGATCAGCGCGATGCGGCGGTGCCCGAGGTCAAGCAGAAAATCCGTGGCGCGCAAGAAAGAGCGGCGGTTGTTCACATCGACCCAGGAATAGGGCTGCAATACCGAGGTCGAGCGGCCGTGAACGACGAAAGGCAGACCGATTTCCAACAAAAGATTGATCCGACTGTCATTCTCGCGCGGGGCGTGAACGATTATCCCGTCAACGGTGCCTCGTGATTTCAGATCGTAATAGGTCTTTTCCTCGTCGTCATCGGGCACGATCGACAGCAGCATGTCATAGCCCGCCCGTGAATAGGTCTCGCCTGCACCGGCGATGAAATCGGCAAAGACCGGGTTCACGATCTCATGTCGGGTTGCAATCGGGATGACATGGCCCACGGCCATCGCGCGCCCGGTTGCGAGGCGGATCGCGCGGCTGTTTGGTTTGTATTGATACCGTCTGGCCGCTGCCATCACCTTTTCGCGCGTGATCTCGTTCACCTCGGGGTAGCCGTTCAGCGCCCGGCTTACCGTTGTCGGTGACAGGCCAAGCCTTTTTGAAAGTTCTTTGAGGTTCATGGTATGGGCGGCCAAAGCGATTTCAATTCCTGAAGTGATAGCGGGTGATTCAATCTGCGTCAAAAGCATTCCGGAGAACAGGAAAAACTCCTGCACGTCCGATGATAACGCTAACAATTGCAGAAAACAAAGGGGTAAATTTCGTGCTGACGGATTGACAGGATGGGTACTATCGGCGATGTTTCAGCATCCAAAGCGGTTTGAATACGATTCTGCTGCCTGGGTCACAGTTTCTCCGGCGCCAATTGGTCGGGATGCATTCATCGGGAGGATGAGGATGAAATCCAAGTTTTTTGCAAGCGCCGCCGTGTTGGCGCTGTTGTCTGGCGCCGTGCAGGCGCAGGACCTGAAATTCGCACCGGGCGAAGATGCCCGGTTCAGCTGGGACAGCTATGAGGCATTGAAGTCGGTCGATCTCAAGGGGCAGAGCCTGAAGATCGACGGCCCCTGGGGTGGTGTTGACAAGGAACTGTTCAACTCGGTGATCGCCTATTTCGTGGCAGCGACCGGTGCCGATGTCGAATATACTGGTGGTGATGGCTTTGAGCAGCGTGTCATGATCGACGTCGAGGCCGGCTCGCCGCCCGGCATTGCGGTCATCCCGCAGCCCGGTCTTGCCGCCGATCTGGCCAAGCGCGGCAAGCTGACGGCGCTGCCCGAAAGCACCGCCGACTGGGTAAAGGAAAACTATGCTGCGGGTCAATCCTGGGTCGATCTGGCGACATTCCCCGGCGCTGACGGCAAAAAGGCGCTCTACGGTCTGTTCTACAAGGTCGATGTGAAGTCTCTGGTCTGGTATGTGCCCGAGAACTTCGAGGATGCCGGCTATAAAGTGCCGCAGACCATGGAAGACCTGAAGGCCCTGACCGAGCAGATCGCCGCCGATGGCGGCACGCCGTGGTGCATCGGTCTGGGTTCAGGCCCGGCGACCGGCTGGCCGGCCACCGATTGGGTCGAAGACATGATGCTGCGCAACAACCCGCCGGCCGATTACGACGCCTGGGTCACCAATGACATGAAGTTCGACGACCCCAGGGTCGTTGCCGCGATCGAGGATTTCGGCTGGTTTGCCCGCAATGACGCCTTTGTAGCAGGCGGTGCCGGCGCGGTCGGCTCCACCGACTTCCGCGACAGCCCCAAGGGTCTGTTTTCCTCGCCTCCGGCCTGCTACCTGCACCGCCAGGCCAGCTTCATTCCGTCGTTCTTCCCCGAAGGCACGGTTGTAGGCCAGGATGCAGACTTCTTCTATTTCCCGGCCTATGCCGACAAAAACCTCGGCAAACCGGTTCTGGGTGCCGGCACCTTGTTTGTCATCACCAAGGACAGCCCGGTGGCGCAAGCTTTCATGAAGTACCTGGAATCGCCGCTCGCGCATGAAATCTGGATGGCGCAAAAAGGCTTCCTGACGCCGCACAAAGGTGTGAACCCAGATGCTTACGGTGACCCGACCCTGAAGAAAATGGGTGGCATCCTGCTGAACGCCGACACGTTCCGCTTTGACGGCTCTGACCTGATGCCGGGCGCTATCGGCGCCGGCGTGTTCTGGACCGGCATGGTCGATTACACCAGCGGCAAGGATGCAGCGGCCGTCGCCACCGACATCCAACGCACCTGGGACAGCCTTAAGTAAGCAAGGCTATGGCCCTCGCCACGGTCTGTGGCGGGGGTGTCTTGTCTGATGCTCGCCTGGGGGGGGCATCGGTCGGCTTGGGGCAAAGGGGGGGCTGATGGAACAGTTCATCATGGCGGCTGTGACGATCCTTGTGGGTGTCTTTGGCTGTATCACGTATTTCTTTTTGTCGAATATGGCGCTTGACCGGTTCTATCCGGCATCCGGCCCCGATGCGGGTGCGAACATCAACCGTGCCAACCAGATCAGGCCGTGGCTGTTCTTGTTTCCGGCGCTGTTCTTGCTGAGTGTCTATCTGGTCTATCCGGTCTTCGTTTCGATCTACCTTTCCTTCATGGATGCCGAGGGCAAGAATTTCGTCGGCGCCGGCAATTATATCTGGTTGGTCAACGACGTGAAATTCCGCGAGAGCATGGTCAACAACCTGATGTGGCTGGTGTTCGTGCCCGCAGCATCAACCTTCTTCGGCCTCGTCTCGGCGGCGGTGACAGACCGCATCCGCTGGGGCAACTTTGCCAAGGCGATGATCTTCATGCCGATGGCGATTTCCTTTGTCGGTGCGGCGGTGATCTGGAAACTGGTCTACGAATACCGCCCCGACGGGCAGGAGCAGATCGGCGTCCTCAACGCGATCTGGACCGATATGGGCGGCTCGGCGCAAACGTGGCTGACCTTGCCTGTCGTCAACTCCTTCCTGCTGATGATCGTTCTGGTCTGGATCCAGACCGGCTTTGCCATGGTGATCCTGTCGGCGGCGCTGCGCGGTATCCCCGAAGAAACGATCGAGGCGTCGATCCTCGACGGGGCCTCGCCGCTTCAGATTTTCATGAAGATCAAGGTGCCGCAGATCTGGGGCACGATCCTGGTGGTCTGGACCACGATCACCATCACCGTGCTGAAGGTGTTCGACATCGTGCTGACGATGACCAATGGACAATGGGGCACCCAGGTGCTGGCCAACCTGATGTTCGACTGGATGTTTCGCGGCAACGACACCGGGCGCGCCTCGACCGCCGCGATCATCATCATGCTGATGGTGACGCCGATCATGATCTGGAACATCCGCAACGCCGCGAAGGAGAGCCGCTGAGATGGACAATATCGTAGGCACCAGATCGCGGTTGGTCTGGGCGGTGAACCTGTGCGCCCTGGCGCTTGTGCTGTTGTGGACCTTCCCGACCTTCGGGCTGCTGGTTTCGAGCTTTCGCGACCGTGACCAGATTTCGGCGTCGGGCTGGTGGAAGGCGATGTTCCCCGCTGAACAGACCCTGCAATACCGCGCGCCCAGCCCGGACAGCGCAACCGAGGTCAACGGCATCTATGTGATCACGGGCAACGTCTTTGAAGGCGGCGCGGGCCGCGTCAGCGCCTTTGGCACCAGCCCCCGCGAACCCGGCGCCTATCCGGTCGGCAAACCCGTCGATCTGAAAGACGGCGGGCAGTTGACTGTCGCGCCCAACGGCGATTTCACAATTTCCGTGGACACCGCGTCGACGGGCACACGCGGGATGCGTATCTTTGCCACCACGGTAACTCCGCCGCGCGCCACTTTTGAAAACTACGGCACGGTGCTGGGGGCCGAAGGCCTGGGGCGCGCGTTTCTCAACACCATGACGGTCTCGATCCCGGCGACGATCATCCCGATTCTGGTGGCGGCTTTCGCGGCCTATGCCCTCGCCTGGATGGAGTTTCCGGGCAGGGCGCTGATTGTCGCCGGGGTGGTCGGCCTTCTGGTCGTGCCGCTGCAACTGTCGCTGATCCCGCTGCTGAAGCTGCACAATGATATCGGCATCGGCAAGAGCTATATCGGCATCTGGCTGGCGCATACCGGCTTTGGCCTGCCGCTGGCGATCTATCTGCTGCGCAACTACATGATCGGCCTGCCGCGAGAGATTATCGAGAGCGCGCGGGTTGACGGCGCTTCGGACTTCCAGATTTTCCTCAAGATCATCCTGCCGCTGTCCTTTCCGGCGCTGGCCTCTTTCGCGATCTTCCAGTTCCTCTGGACGTGGAACGACCTGCTGGTGGCGCTGGTGTTCCTCGGCAACTCGGCCGATCAGCTGGTGATGACCGGGCAGTTGAAAAACCTGATGGGCTCGCGCGGCGGCGACTGGGAAATATTGGCAACCTCGGCCTTTGTTACCATCGCGGTGCCGCTGGTCGTGTTCTTCTCGATGCAGAAATACCTGGTGCGCGGCCTGCTGGCCGGCTCTGTCAAATAACGGAAAAAAAGTAGATGGCGATGATGCAAAAGCTGAACGCGCGGCCCGGTGCCGCCGACAAAGACTGGTGGCGCGGGGCGGTGATCTATCAGATCTATCCGCGCAGTTTCCAGGACAGCAACGGCGATGGGATCGGCGATCTGGCCGGGATCGTGCAACGCTTGCCGCATATCGCCGGCCTCGGCGCCGATGCGATCTGGATCAGCCCGTTCTTCACCTCGCCGATGAAGGATTTCGGATATGACGTCAGCGACTATTGCGACGTTGACCCGATGTTCGGTGATCTGGCAGATTTTGACGCGCTGATTGCGCGCGCCCATGAGCTTGGGTTGCGGGTGATGATCGACCTCGTGCTGTCGCACACCTCCGATCAGCACCCGTGGTTTGTCGAAAGCAAGGCCAACCGCAGCAATGACCGCGCCAACTGGTATGTCTGGGCCGATCCGAAGCTGGATGGCAATCCGCCCAACAACTGGTTATCGATCTTCGGTGGCTCGGCCTGGCAATGGGATGGCCGGCGGTTGCAATACTACCTGCACAACTTCCTGACCTCGCAACCCGACCTGAACTTCCACGAACCGGCGGTGCAAGAGGCGCTGCTGGATGTCGCGCGTTTCTGGCTGGCGCGCGGGGTCGACGGATTTCGCCTCGACACCATAAATTTTTACTTCCACGACAAGCACTTGCGCGACAATCCCGGGTTAGCACATCAAGAGCGCAACGCCGATATTGCGCCGGCGGTGAACCCTTACAATCACCAGATGCACCTGTTTGACAAGAACCAGCCGGAAAACATTGAATTCCTGAAGAAACTTCGGGCGGTGATGGAGCCTTACAACGCTGCGGCGGTGGGCGAGGTCGGCGATGCGCAACGTGGCCTGGAGATCCTGGGTGAATATACCACCGGCGATGACCGGATGCAGATGTGCTATGCCTTTGAATTCCTGTCAGGAGACGGCCTGACCGCCAACAAGGTGGTGGAGACGTTCGCGGCCCTGACAGCGGCGGCTCCGGATGGCTGGGCCTGCTGGGCGTTTTCCAACCACGATGTGATGCGGCATATATCGCGCTGGTCTCTTTCTGAACACGCAGCAAAGGCTTACGCGACACTGTTGATGTGCCTTCGCGGCTCTGCCTGCATCTATCAGGGTGAAGAACTGGGTCTGCCTGAGGCCGATATCGCTTTCGAGGACTTGCAAGATCCCTACGGCATCCAGTTCTGGCCCGAGTTCAAGGGGCGCGACGGTTGCCGTACCCCGATGGTCTGGCAGGCCGACAACCGGAGCGGCGGCTTTTCGACGGGCAAGCCGTGGCTTCCGGTGCCATCGGAACATCTGGCAAAATCGGTTGCGGCGCAGGGAGCGGACACAGATTTGCTGGCGCATTACCGTCGCGTGATTGCGCTGAGACATCGGTTCAAGGCGCTGCGGGACGGCGCACAGCCAGACCTCGCGGCTTCGGGCGACGTGCTGAGTTTCCTGCGTGTGGGGGAGGCGGAGACGCTGTTTTGCGCCTTCAATCTGGGCGATGGCGAGGCGCGTGTTGATCTGCCGGCAGGAACATGGCGCGCGCTCGATCTGTCGGACGCCGACCTGGCGGATGGCGGAAAAAGTGCCGGGACAGGCGCCGGGGTGCGTCTTGGCCCGTGGCAGGTCTGCCTTGCTGTGCGGCAATGAGGAGAGGGGATTGCAATGGCTGATCTGAAGTTAACCAATGTCGAAAAGGCTTACGGCGACGTCAAGGTGCTTGCCAATATCAACCTGGACATCAAACAGGGAGAGTTGATCGTCTTTGTCGGCCCTTCGGGGTGCGGCAAATCCACCTTGCTGCGGATGGTGGCAGGGCTGGAGCGGATTTCCGGCGGCATGTTGGAGATCGACGGCATTGTGGTGAACGACGTGCCACCCGCGCAGCGCGGCATCGCCATGGTGTTCCAGTCTTACGCGCTGTACCCGCACATGACGGTGCGCGAGAATATGGAATTCGCACTCAAGATCGCCAAAAAGACCAAGGCGCAGATTGCGGAGGGCGTCGACAAGGCCGCGCGCATCCTGCAACTGACCCCCTATCTTGACCGTCTGCCCAAGGCCCTGTCGGGCGGGCAACGCCAGCGGGTCGCGATCGGCCGTGCCATCGTGCGCGACCCGAAAGTCTATCTGTTCGACGAACCGCTTTCCAACCTCGACGCGGCGCTGCGGGTCGCCACGCGAATCGAGATTGCGCAACTCAAGGAGCAGATGCCCGAAAGCACCATGATCTATGTGACGCATGATCAGGTCGAGGCCATGACGCTGGCCACTCGTATCGTGGTGCTTGCCGGTGGCGGCATCAGCCAGGTCGGAACACCGCTCGACCTGTATGAACGTCCCGAGAACGAATTCGTGGCGCAGTTCATCGGCTCTCCCGCAATGAATATCCTGTCGGGTGAAGTGGTACGGACCGGGGCGCAGACCGTGGTGAAACTGGATGGCGGCGGCAGCGCGCGCTCGGACGTGCCGACGAACGCGGATGATATGGGGCTGAAGGTCAATATCGGGGTGCGGCCGGAAGATCTGGTAAAGGCCGGGGATGCCCCGCTGTTCAGCGGCGAGGTCGAGATTACCGAAGCCCTGGGCGAAGTGACGCTGCTGTATTTCAAACGACAGGGCGATGGAAATCAGGTCGTGGGCAAGTTGCCCGGCATCCATAGCGGGTTGCGCCGCACAACGGTGCACCTGACCGCTGACCCCAAAAAGGTGCATCTGTTCCACAATGGCCGCTCGTTGCTCTACCGCTAGACCTGCAGGAATTGCGGGTGCCGGACCCCGCATGGCCCGGGTCGCCAGAATCAGGGTCAGGCATCGTTGTGCAATTGTCGCGTGTCTTGATTTGTTGCGTGTTTCATTGTCCGATTAACGGAACCTTCAGGTTTCCGATGCTCTAACAGGCCATGGAATGGCAGTGGGACAGATGCGATCGGGACACCTGGCGGGGATTTCTGGACCTCGCCGGAACGGCACCGTTGCCGCAAAGTTGGGAATATGGCGCGGCGATGCAGACGCTGGGCGCCAGGGTGCGGCGGGCAGTTTTGCGCGCCGATGGCCAAATGCTGGCTGTGGCGCAGGTGTTGCAACGGCCGGGGCTGCGGCAAATTTCGCGTGGGCCGGTCTGGTTGCCGCAGCTTGACGCGGCGTTGCAGCGCCGGGCGCTGCGGGGATTGGCGCGCTTCGCGGGGGTGTTGGTCGCCACGCCGGAAGATCCGGTTCCGGGCTTCGGCCTTGCTCCGTTGCGCGCGCCGCGCAGCCATGCCCTGTGGTCGCTGGATGCGGATGAGGCCGGTTTGCTGGCCGGTCTGCAGGGAAAATGGCGCAATCGCTTTCGACGGGCGCAGGCACCGGGCGTATCCGCTTCTCCGGTGCCGTTGATGCAGATTGTCGCCGCCGAAGGCTGGCAACGGCGGGAACGCGGCTACCGTGGCCTGCCGGCAAGTTTCATCGTGGCATGGCCCGGGGAAAAGCTGATCGTGCATTGGTCAGATGCAGACGGCTTGCAGGCGGGCATGGTGTTCTTGCGGCACGGGTGCTGGGCCAGCTATCACATCGGCTGGGCTTCGGATGCCGGGCGGGCCGCTTTTGCCCATGGGCCGATGCTGTGGCAGGCAGCGCTGCTGTTGCGGCAGCAGGGTGTGCGGATGCTCGACCTTGGCGATGTCGACAGCGACGCGGCACCCGGACTTGCGCGCTTCAAGCTGGGGACCGGGGCGCGGCGCCATCAACTCGGCGCTCCAACCTGGGTTCTGCCCGATACGGGGCTTGGCTTGCGCCGTTGGGTGCGCCAGGATGGCGGTGCAACGGGGAGGCAGCCATGGCAGGGATATCCGCCACGTCGATAGAGGATTTCCAGCGCGACGGTGCGGTTCTGGTCAAGGGTCTCTGGGCCGGATGGGTTGATGTTCTTCGCGCCGGAATTGAACGGAACATGGCAGACCCGGGCCCCTATGCTGCCGAAAACCTGAAACAGGACGAGGGCGGGCGCTTTTTTGACGACTATTGCAACTGGCAGCGCATTCCGGAGTTTGAGCGGGTGATCCGCGAAAGCGACGTGGCAGAGGTGGCAGGCGCCCTGATGCGGTCGCAGCGTGTGCAACTGTTTCATGATCATGTGCTGGTGAAAGAGCCGGGCACTGCCAAACCGACACCCTGGCACCAGGACGGACCGTATTACTTTGTCCGGGGGTGGCAGACGGTCAGTTTCTGGTCGCCGATGGACCCGGTAAGAGAGGCGTCGCTGCGCTGTGTTGCGGGG
>TARA_R110002111_G_scaffold242821_1_pt1 | contig 9864 bp, 14 predicted proteins | sample TARA_R110002111 | Tara Oceans TARA_R110002111 (sample SAMEA4397363) | marine metagenome | biome: Polar Biome; feature: [ZZZ] marine water layer (ENVO:01000295); material: water (ENVO:00002006), including particulate matter (ENVO:01000060) such as... | depth 199 m | reverse complement strand
GGAAATAAAAGCCGTATTGCTCGATGAGGTTGATCAAACATTGACGGTCCTGTCTGAGCATAACGAAGATTCAGACTGACTTATTAAATAAGGATTAAACATGAGTAATAAATACGAGTTTGTAATACAGGGTAAGGACGGCACAAAAGCGGCATTTTCAAGCCTGCAAAGTAGCATCCTAACCACAACAAAGGCGGCAACTGGTTTAGCTGCTGCTTTTGGCTTAAATGAATTGCGTAAGGCTGCTGATGAATGGACCACAGTAAATAACAAATTAAGACTAGTTACAGACTCAGAAGAAAATCTGATTGACACTAGAACAAGGTTATTATCTTTAGCCTCTGAGACTAGAACAGAGCTAGAAACCACTGTTTCATTGTATGCGAGACTGCAAAGGGCCACAGAAGACGCAGGTATTAGCCAGAACGAACTATTTCAAATAACTGAGGCGATTAACCAGAGTTTTGCAATTTCAGGCGCAACAGTCGCAGAGACAACCGCATCAGTTACGCAGTTAACTCAAGCTTTAGGTTCAGGCGTATTACGTGGGCAAGAATTTAATTCAATATCCGAGCAAGCCCCAAGGCTTTTAAAGGCATTAACTGACTCCTTAAACGTAACCCGTGGCGAACTTCGCCAAATGGCTAATGATGGGGTTTTAACATCTGACATTGTTATAGAGGCGATTAAAGGCAGCAGCAACGCCATTGCTAATGAATTTGCAACGGCTATACCAACTGCCAGCCAAGCTTTAACCGTTTTTGGTACATCTTTAACGGTAGCAATTGGTAAGTTGGATGAAGCAACAGGCGCCTCAAACGCTCTTTCCAATGCAATACTAGGAATATCAGAGGCGATCACTGACTCAGTTGGTGGTGATACCGTCGACGGCCTAACTGCTAAATTACAGAAATTAATAGATAAAAAAGAAAGCCTAGGAGAAACCAACGGGCCCACACAGCAGCAAGGCCTTGCAGGGCTAAACGTAGCCATTTCCGAAACTGAGAAAAAGCTAGAGAAATTAAAAGCCCAACTATCTTTTGATAAAAATTACAAAGTTGGTATTGACCTAATATTTGAAGGAACGGATATAACTCGGCCAGATGATTTACTGGACGATATGTTAGGCGGTGCGTTTAGTAACTTATCAGGCACAGCGGGCGGGGTTGGGCAAGACGCAGCCAAAGCCTATGCTGATGGCGTTTGGTCTGCCTTTCAAGAGCAATTAGAATTCAATCAAGAGTCTAGTGAAATTGCAAACATGCTTTCAAGCGGGCTATTTACAATTGACTTAGATAGCTTAGACGCCTCACAACAGGCAGAGCGCGACATGTGGGCCGCACATTACGAAAAGCTTTCAATGCAAGCTGAAGAGTCAGCTCAGCGGCGTTTATTGATACAGCAAGGTTTAGAAGCCAGCGCATTTAATATAGCAACAGCTTTTGCAAGCAACACCGCGTCAATGATAGAGGGGGCGGCAAGAGAAGGAAGTAAAGCGCAAAAAGCGGCTTTTGTTGCTCAGCAAATAATAGCAGCAGCAACTACAGTGATGAATGCCGAAATGGCGTCAATTGCTGTTCTTGCTCCACCACCAGTTGGGCTTGGACCTGTAGCTGGTGCGCCATACTCAACATTCATTAAAGGTGCAGGTTACGTTTCTGCGGGAATTATCGCGGCGCAAACAATAGGTAGCTTTGAAGGAGGTGGTTATATACCTAACGGGCCTAGAAGTGGTGGTCTTGATGGCAGAGGCGGACAATTGGCAATGGTTCACCCTAACGAATCAATTATAGATCACAATTTGAGAGGCAACACATCAAGTGGCAAGAGTGCAGGACAGCCGATGCAGATTACCTTCGCGCCAGTAATAAATAGCTCTAGCCCTGAAGATTGGATGGCTGCAGCGAAAAAATCACAAAAGCAATTTGTAAGGATGCTTAGACCGGTTCTTAGTCAACCACTTTAAGCAGTTAGCAAGGATGCTTTATTGTTCCCAAAACGTCCCCGAGAATAGAATGCAAATAAGAACCAAAACACAAAACACTTTAACAGACTGATAAACAAAGCTTTTATTTAACGCCTTATAACTAAAAAGCCCCGCATTATAGGGGAAAATAGCAAAATAGTCTAAGCACCACAAAACACAAATAAACACATCAAGCCATTGTTTTAATTGATTTTAATCATGCTACAGCACTTTTTAAGCTGTGCTATCTGTGCTTGTTTGTGTTCCCTTGTTGTTCCATAATGTTCTCGAAACGACACCGAAATTCAAATGGATATCATTATGGCAAAGGCAAGCATTAAGACGATTTCAAAAACGGACGCATTAAACCATTTACGCGAGGCCAAATCAACGTCAGAGTTGACTTGCGAGCACATTATTGGCTTTCATCTGATAAAAACAAACAAGGGCGGAACGTGGCGTTTACGCTATACCGATTTTGCAGGCAAGCGCAGAAAGGTTAGTCTAGGAAAGTTTATTGACGGCTCTCAGGATCGGATAGACGCAGCTGAATTAGCCATTCAATACCGCAACGATTTAAAAGCAGGTATTGATCCAGTCGCTAATATTCAACAGAAGAAGAAAGCTTTTGCCAAAGATGAAGCAACTAGAAATTCTCGTTTATTCAAAACCTACCTAGACGAAATATACGAACCCTATCAAATGACTAAGCGAGGGGGCAAAAAGACGCTCGCAACGCTACGAGCAGCCTTTAAAGGGTTTGAAGCCTTACCAATGGACGAGATAACAGCAGACGAGCTTAAAGCATGGTGTAAGCGCTATTCAGAAGGCAGAGCAACAACAACTATTGAGCGCTACTTTACAGCCCTTAGAGCAATGCTTTATCACGCAAAAGATAACGGCGTAATTTCTGAGGTTAAAACCAAAGGCTTCAAGATACCGAAACGCAGCACCCAAGAAACAGACAAAGACTTAAGCAGTGAAGAAATAGCAAAACGCAGAATGTTAACTGATGAAGAAAAGCACTGTATTAAATTAGGGTTAGAGCGATACGCAAAAGATCCTAAAGCGCCAGCTTGGTTTTTTCCCTTCTTTCGTATTGCTGAATATTCAGGATTGCGCCCCGGTGATATTTATTCAATGACTTGGCAAGAGCTTAATCTAAATTTTAAAGTAATTAGAAAGCATCCAAATAAAACTAGACACCATAATGAGCCAGTAGAAGTTGTTTTACCTTTAGATGACGATATCACGTCACTACTGAAAGAATGGCATCAATCAATTGGTAAGCCACAATCCGGCCTAGTGTTTCCATCGCCTAAGACTGGCAGAGAGATCACCAATACATTACACCTGCAGCACTGGAGAAAAGTTTTAGAGTTAGGCGGATTTAAAGGTGATTTAGATTTTTATTCATTGAGACACAATTTCATAAGCAAGCTTTTACAGGCTAACGTTCCACTTTCAACAGTTGCCAAGCTAGCCGGCCACAAGACCACAAGAATGATAGAGAAGCACTATCACCACATGCTACCCAAAGCAGCAGCCGAAGCGCTTAGTTTAATAGCTGGTGATTTTTCCGCACAAATGAGCGTTAGTAAAAGTCATGGATAATATCAAAAGCTTTTCGTCTTGGGCGCCAGACTACCTAATTGAAAACTGCACTAATGTTCCAGAGCGATGGAGCAAATCATTTAATAATTCAAGGTTTCAAACCTTGAAAGGTGAACCTTGGATAACGACTAAATCATATACTACTGTTTGGCAAAACTTACTCATGAATACAAACACAAAGTTGGTTCTTGAAAAATTTAAAGATCCTAAATTTTATGCAGGTGCTAAGCAAAGTAAAATTTTCATTAATACACTCAAAGAACAACCAAAACTAACTCCCGAAAGATTTTTTGAGTTGTGTATCAATAATGCTTTGTTTTTGAAATATAAAGATGAATTGATTGCTCCAGAAGCTCATGCGAATTGGGAGAGTGAAGTAACAACAAAAACAAAAGAGTTGGCAAGATTGTTAAAGGGATCTCAAATTGACCAATTCAATAAGCTTGAATCCATCCTTAAGAACCAAAGACTATTCGATACATTTGAAAGGATTATTATTAATTTAGGCGGCGATCCTAAAGAATTTGATTTAGAAAAACAATTCAATTCATATACCGATGTTTCAAGTTATTCAGAATCACTGGAGACTTTAGCTAACGAAATAAAAATTAGTTCTGCTGGAGACTATACACATAAGCAACCGGGCAAATCTGAATTTAGAAAAACATATTTTGTTCGTTCTCTAGTGAAGCAGTTTCAATATTTTACCGGCGATTCACTTTTAAAAGAAACAGCAATAATAACGGGCGTAGTTTTTAACGACGATAACTATACTGAATTTCAAGCTCGCCGAGCTTCCACCTGACACGCACAGGGCGTTTTTTTCTTGCTTATGCGTGTTATTTTATCAGTCTAGCTAATAGCACACTTGGAACCTCAACTAACCACGGAGATATCCAAATGAGCTCAATTAGAAGCATCAAACCCGAAACGCTTAAATATTATCAAGAAACCTACGGAATAAAACCCCGTAACCGTTCTACCGAAGCAGCCAAGCTTTTTGACTGTAGCGAAGACACTCTCAGAAAATCTAGGTCAACTGGTTACCTATTTGGAGTGCCAGCACCAAGGCATGTAAAGATTGGGTTCACAGTCAAATATACGCTTGAAGATATTGTTGAATGGATGGAGACAAATAATAATAGAGTGGAGGCTGCATAAATGAATAAGGCCGCCACCAAAACAAGCAACGACCCAATTTCACTAGACACGAAAAAGGTTAGCAGCAATAAACGTAAGACGCAAAAGGAAAAAGCATTAGAAGCTTTTATACAAGTTGGCGAGTCAGGATTTTATCAAATCCCTGCATACAAAACGTTTAGCACAACTTGCCTACATACGGTCGTTAGCAATTTTCAAAAAGAGGGCATAATGTTTGCCCGAAAGACAATTATGCACCGTAACTCAGACGGAGGTGAAACCCCTTTTACACTCTACTGGCTGAAAGACGAAGAAGCGATATCAAAAGCACTGGACCGAATCAATATTCTTCGCATTCAGAGAAGCCAGCCACCTTATCTAGGCAGACACCCTTTTCTTATTAATAGCTTAACGGCATAGCCCTTTAGGGCTATTAAGGGCTAAACATGGCATCCGAATTATTAGTACGGGCGGTACATACTCGAACACCAACGGGCAACAAGGTTTCAGCCAATAGCACTTGGTCTGTATTACTTTGTTTATGTGAACATGCAAATAAAGAAACTTTGCTTTGTTGGCCTTCCCATAAACGAATTAAATCAACTACTCAAATGGGCGGTGATGCAGTTAATCGGGCGCTAGTTTGTTTAGAGGAAAATGGATTTATCACCAAGCAAAGAACGCAAGCGGCAAACAGGTATTTGATAAACAAATCTAAATTGCAGGATCTGACTAACGGTATCCCAGATATTGATAGTCAGAATCTGGAATCCAGACCATCAGTACCCCAGATACCGACTATCCGAGAGGAACCTGTAATTAAACCTGTCAATGAACCTGTAATGAAACCTGTTAGGAAGCAAACACCAAAATCTAAGCCTAACAAACCTATTGATGATGATTTTGAAATCACACAAAAGATGAGTGATTGGTTTAGCAAAAAAGGATTTAGTTTTTGTATTGATGAAGAAACGCAGAAGTTTATCAATCACCATATCGCCAAAGGTTCAAAGTTTGTTGAACCACAAAGAGCTTGGCAAAACTGGATGATGAATAAATTCACACCTAACAACAAAAAACCAACTGCCAAAGCTGAAAATTTTAACAGCTATGGCGAAACACAATTTTGAGCAAGGTACCTATTATGTTGAATTATGAAATCAAGGAGAAATATCCGAACCTTAATTACGATACTAATTACGGTGTCAAAAAAGAGAAGACAACTTATGACTGTAAAGATCATGGAGAGTTGAGTTGTAGCATTGATGTAGCAATGGTTAAAACTGACAGCGGTTATGTACATACAGAACTTGAAAAGCCTTTCTGCCATGTATGCAAAAGCATTGAGGACGACCGATTATGGGAAGAAAAACAAAAGAGAGAGCATGAAGAAAGGCGTTTACTTAGGATTGAAAAAGAGAGAAGGCAACGATTAGATAACATGGGTCATAGTGCTAGGTTCTGGAATGCATCTTTTGATAATTACACCGCTACCACTGCAAAACAAATAGCAGCACTGGAAGCCTGTAAGACATTTGCAGAAAACTTTAAGGATATGAGCAAGACCAAAGGCGGCTTATTAATGTTGGGTAATGTAGGCACCGGCAAAACTCATTTATCAATTGCCATTGGTCGCGAATTGTTAAAACAAGATTTAGCAGTTAAATACCTTACTATTGGCAAGATGATCCGCATAATCCGAAACTCTTGGAATGATAGAGAAGTATCAGAACAGGAACTTTATTATAAAATTGCCGAGTTTGAACTGTTAATTATCGATGAAATTGGCGTTCAAAATTGTACTGAGAATGAAAAGAATATTTTGTTTGAAGTGGTCAACACAAGATACGAAGAACAAAAGCCGACAATATTAATCTCTAACTTAAACCCTGCAGACATAACAAACATTGTAGGCCAGCGAGTAATTGATCGCATTGCTGAAGGTGGCGGCAATCGTATTGTTTTTGATTGGGACAGCCACCGACAGAGGGCCGCATAAATGAATTACAGGCCTAGCTTTTTTTTACAAGCATCTTTAACCCATGAAGCAAAAGATTCAGTTTTTCTATCAACGTCTATTGCTTCAATTAAATCATCTTCAAAACGAATATTTTTACGTACCGAACCTGATCGCTCATCGGAGCGTTTTGGTTTTTTTTCATTATTTTCTTGCATTGGGTGTGTACCACTATTATATTGTTTGGGTGTGTACCGAAGTTTAACCTTAATCACAGGTTAAATAAACTATTGAAAATTGGAGAATAAAAAAATGAGTAACGATCAAATTTTAACAAACAAAAATGACCTCGAAGATATCGTTAGTAAAAAGCTAAATCAGGCAAGTGCTTTGGTAACGATAATGCAAGCGGCTATGGATGCCCCAGATAGACCTACAAAAAAATTTATAAACAATGCGTTCTGGTTGTTAGGTGACACTCTTGATGAAGCAATCGACGCTGATAAGTCGTTATCAAAGATTGGTCGTCAGGAGAGATTAACGTCCAAAATAAATGCGCCAATGGAAAGCCTAGACACTTCGACAAGTGGCATGTGAATTAACGAGTACCTACTAAATTAATCAATGGAGAACAACATGGCATCACGCAAAAGAATTTACACAAGTAAAACGCTTAAAGTCATAGACGTAGCAAGCACAAACGTTGATAAATGCCTTGGCATTATTTCACTAGTTAAAAATCAAATTAAAATGGACTTCGAAGGAACGGAAAAAGAAGAAGATTACGAAAACACTTTATGGGCAGTACAGACCTTGCTGTTTGAAATAAAGAAAGCTGGCATTGAGCTTGATAAAGAGGAGTTAATATACGCTGATACGCTTGACGAGTATTTAGCCGATGTAAAAGTTGAAGTAGAGCAACAACTGAATAGTTAATATTAAAAAAACTTTTAAACACCATGACAGCCGGATTAATTTCCGGCTTTTTTATATCTGTATTCACCAATATACACAAGCGGCAACAAATAGAACTTTTATTTAATAAAATCAATCACTTATACCATTTACACACCCATTAAATACTATTAGAGTGAGTATATATTAAACAATCAGCGTAAATCATGAATTTTACTAAACCAATATATTCAAAAAGCGAAGTGCTGGAATTAGCCGGCATTACAAGCTCACAGTTTAACAACTGGATGATTAGAGGATTGATCCCGCGCAGTGCGCTTGGCTTTGAATTAGTCAAAATCACTAAGGCTAAATATTCAGCTTTAATACCAGCCTATTGCAAGTTAATGACGTATCACACCGGGCACAACAGAAAGCAATTTATCAAAGAGCTAAACAAAGCCTTTGACCAATTTATTTCAAGTGAGACCAGCAACGAACACTTAACTATTGGTATAGCGAAATTTGGTAGTAGCGCCGACTGTGGACTGTTTCAGAATGAAGGGCAAGCATATGCCTTATGTCCAAAAGATAGTGTCTTTGTGCCAGTTGGCAGAGTCATCAAACAGTTCATCGAAAACTTAAAAAATCCAACTCAACACTCACAATAAAGCGAGAAAACAAAATGTCACAATTTAAAAAATTATTTCACGGTAAGTTTGAAAACAGCCAAGAAGTTACGTTCAAGGCTGCAGAAAAAGACGCATATCTGATGTTCGAAAAAAACGAAGGATTAGGTAGTTGTACTTTAAGTGTCAAGGGTGTATCTGAGTTTGTTGCTTGCCCTAACGAGGACAAAATCAAACCTACCGATGCAGTTCGCCTCTTAACCTTAATAAAAGGCTGTGATTACAAATTAACACTTAACGCTGACTACGCGGTCTCTCAAAGAAAAGGCCAAGGTGAGGCGTTTGTTTCAATTTGCTTTGTAGGAGCTGCGTAATGGAAACACCTATTGCTTTGAAAGCGAAAGCTAACGAATACATTCAAGCTTTATACAGTGGCAGAGCAAGTCATGATTTTATGACTCATGTAAATGAAGTCTTAGCAGATTACACCCCCTTGTCAAAAAGAGATCGTGATCAATCAAATCAAGCTGTAGATTCATACCTAGGATTGGTTGAATTTAAAACCATTCTAACAAACACCGCCAACAATATTTTAGTCGATAAATGGTCTAGTAGCACTGAGACTTGGCGCTTGTGGGTTAAACAACTAGAGCTAAATGATTTTCGAGTTACACCAATCTCAGCTTCCGGTGTAGTCCAGGAGCCACGCAACGTTTCAGAGGGCGCAGAGTATAAACATAGAGCAATGTATGGAGAGGCAACAGCGGCGCAGTTAAAGACATACGGAGACCTTATAGGCGTCCCCAGAGAAACTATTGTCAATGACAACATTGGAGGCATGGATACTTTTCTAGGTGGGATTACAAACAGTTATGACCGTTCTATTGGCGATAAAATATATAGTTTCCTCACTGATAATCCGGTTTCATTCGAAGGTAAAGAATTATTTCACGCCGACCATAACAACGTAGTTACAAAGACAGCAACTTTAAGTGATGACTTAGGGGCGGCGATGGCTCAAATGTATGGTCAAAAGTTTGTAATTAATTCAGAAAATGTTGAAAGCCTTAGAGTACAGCCTAAATATTTATTGGTTGCTCCAATACTTGCCTTAGAAGCATCAAAGGCAGCAGGTGAGCTAAACGAATCACTAACAGAAGGACAAAAGCTTACTGTGTTAATAGAGCCTAGGTTGACTGGTTTCGCTGGTTGGTTCTTAGCGAGTGATAACTCATTTAGCAGTATTGCCATGCTCACACTCAAAGGCGCTCGATCTCCACAACTAATGATGAAGAGCCTTAGTTTAAGAAACGGGTCAGAGGCAAAGTATAGGTATGACTATGACGTTACACCTATCGACTACCGCGGCCTTGTAAGAGTTATGTAAGTTTAACGGCTCACCGTTAGGTGTCGGTACTTCTAACTAATAGAGCGGCTACCTTAATTGGCTCTTTAGTTCTGACTCCTTGGGTATTGAGATCTAATTGTGTGAGCCAACTTTTTTACATATGAATAGATATAAACTAGCACGATTAAAACAGTGGTTCTATACACGCAAACACGAAGCGCAGAAGCCCACAGAGGCGAGTAAGAATCATAGGCAGCATAAGCCCTAACTTATATTTTTTGGGTCCTTCTGAGCCTTTAGCCATACGGGTACGCAG
>TARA_R110002111_G_scaffold108888_3_pt1 | contig 9908 bp, 9 predicted proteins | sample TARA_R110002111 | Tara Oceans TARA_R110002111 (sample SAMEA4397363) | marine metagenome | biome: Polar Biome; feature: [ZZZ] marine water layer (ENVO:01000295); material: water (ENVO:00002006), including particulate matter (ENVO:01000060) such as... | depth 199 m | reverse complement strand
CTAAAAAATAAAAATATTTAAGAGGTTATAAACAGTTTATCAATTTCAGTACGTTTAATAATAGTTCGACTTCCTATTTTAGAAGCCTTTATTTCATTGCTTTTAATTCTTCGCCAAATAGTCCAACGGCTAACAGATAATAACTTACACGCTTCGGCAATGGTCAAAAACTCTTTAGCTTTCAGTTGCTCAATAGGTAAGGTTATAATTCTTCTAGTTTCTTTAATACTGCCTTTTATATTTTCCTGCTTCTTACGTTGTTTATAAGCCCTTTTTGCACAAACATCACTACAATACTGCGTAACGGTTGTTTTGGCTGTAAACTCATTATTACAGAATTGGCAAATTCTTTGTATTCTAATATTACTACTCATTGGTGCTGTATGTTGCTACTTGTTTCAATATGTTGCTGTATGTTGCAAGTTGTTGCAAAAAACAATCGGACTAAGCCGATTTTTGTACCTCAACATTACAAAGGTACAAATAAGGTACAGATTTGTACCTAACAAACAGATAATAATTATTAACAGATATTAAACAGATTGAACATAGAAGCCATAATTAAAAGGCTTTATAGTGTTTTGTTATGTTTTTAGTATTTGTTAAATAATGACGGTTACTTTCCGATACAGTATGTAACTATCCTTTAAGCACAGTACTTTAAAGCCTTCAAGGTGTAAATATGGTGTAATACTATGTTTTCTTTTAATATTACTATAGTATCTGTCTTACTAAATTATTGTTTTATAATATTTGTGATTTAAAAAATATTCTTGATTACTTATACTGTATTATCAAACAATACTTAAAGACTCTTTTACTTTTGCTATTAAGTTCATTTGCTATTAAAAAACGTAACGTATTTACTGGTTTAAATTCTTGCTCTGGTTTATACTGTTGTATAACTTCATCTAAATTATCGTGGTTAGAATTTATGTGATCAAAAAGTGTTTCTTCATTGTTAATTAAACGATTAAGAAACGTTGCTTTTTGTTTTAAGTTTTCAATGATTTCCATAGTATTTATAACTTCAAATAATATTTACTTTATAAGTCCATTCTCCCAAAGTCCTAAAACAACATCCATTTGTGAATTGTGATTTTTATCTTCAAGGTCTAATTTTTTCCATAATTCTTTTGGTGAAAATGTTGTTTCTGTATTCTGCCTTAATATTTCAACTGCCTTTAAAGCATATTCTTTATTTTTAATGGACTTGACGTAGTTTCCTTTTGGAATATCTTTAACCAAACCTGCTTCGCATAAACCTAAAAATGCAGATTTAGGGCAGGACTTTTTTTGAGAGTCCGAACTTTTAAATAATACTTTTGTAGCCTTTTCCCATGATTCAATAGGGTTTTCGCCTTCTTTAGCTGCTTTTATTGCGGCTGTGCCATATTTGTTCATAGCTATTTCTTTTATCTTACCACTTTTTAATTCATCAAAATTATTCATTAAGTCAAAAGAATCTGTTTATATAGATTCCCATATTTTACCCGAAAACTTAAAGTTATAATATAGAGAATCTTTATCAGAATTATTACAAAGTGTAACTTCCAATCTATCTCCTTTGTCTAGCTTTATTTTTTTATCAAATGCTTTTGGTTTGTTTAAAGCGTCAATCAAAAGTGCGTCTTCGTTGTTACTTAGATTGTTTAAAAAGGTGGCTTTTTGTTTTATATATTTATAATGGTATTTGATATTTAATTATCTATTGAAAGTAACTCGTTTATGATGTCACTTTTAAATTTGCTAAATATGCGTTTATGATGATTATCTTCTTCTAATTCTACACCAAATATCATCCTGTATCTTTCTTCTTTAGAAATGTCAAGATATCCAAATGTATCCTCTAACAGTATATTAAGATAATTATCAGAATATTTATATCTCAAATCAATTAAATCCTGTAATTCTTTTCCTGAATGGCCTTTATAAATTAATGATAGATTAAGAGCATTAACCGTATCAATTCCTTTTCTATTAAATAAAGATCTATTCTTAAATATTATTCTATTTTCATTGTCAGAAATTGGTAAGTAACTAAAATTATAAGTATTTGAAATATTAGAGTCCACATAAGGATGTAAGTGGTCTGTTAAATTCAAATCTGTTGATGATTTAATAGTATTACATGTGGCACAGGATGGAATAAGATTGTAAAAAGAAATACCTAGTAACGGAAAATCTGTTTTAGCAAACCAATGATCAAATTGAGGAACCATACCTTTACCTCCTGCTGTATTTCTATAAACGAAAATATATTCTCTATTGCAATAGGTACAAGTGTGCTTATCTAATAATCGAGCTAATCTATAATTCCATTTTTCGCTTACAGTTTCATCTTTAGAAAACCAAGTTGTGAAACCAGAACTAACAAAAAGTTTTTTTGCATTTTTATTAAAACCAGCAACAGTTCCTCCTGCTGCAACAAAATTTGCTTGTAAATCGCTATTGATTTCAAAAAGTCTTTTGGGCTTAGCCTCTATCAATTCTTTAATAATAGAATCCGTAAACAAATCTCTAAAATTCTGCTCTACACCACTTCTAATATTACTATTATTACAAGGGTAACAAGTTGAATATCCACAACTATAACCACTTTTATTAGATGAAGTCAATCGACCTTTTAGCTTTACACCTAACCAGCATATAGCCTCTTTACTGTACTCATTTAAAGCCACTATTTGATCCCCTAAATAAATCATAAACTTTCTTCGTTCAAATCATCAATATTTAAACCCGCGTTACCTAATATCCTCTTAACTCTTTTAATAGCCTCATCTTTATCTATATATTCAGGAAAAGCTTGAAAAAACATTTCTTTCATTTTAAATCTTAAAATCGGTTCATCTATAATATCAATTACAGACTTTAAATATGGCTTTTCTCTACTAACAAAATTTCCTTCTAAATTTTTATATTGCTCTACTTTACTTTTTAACAAATCCTTATTATGTTTATCCCCATGTCTATTTAATTCTAATATTTCTAATCTTAAAATTATAAAATTCAGATTATCTAAGACTTCCTGTATTTTCCCTTTTGCAAACTCTCCCATAAAACCACCTTTTAAAAAAAAGCTGTTAGCTAATAAGTCATGTACATTGGCACCAAAAGATTGTACATTATTAGTCGCAATAAAAGTTTGGCCTTCTTCATTTTTATTTAAATACACAATATTACTCTGTGGTATATCTGATAAAGTTAAAGGATCATGAGTAGTAAAAATAACCTGTATAGATTTTACTTTTTTATTTACACTAAACAAAGGTTGTAATGAAGAAGATAATGCAAGTACAAGTTTCTTTTTCCATAAAGGATGATAGCCTTGTTCTGGTTCGTCTAGCAGTAAAATGTAATTTTCGCTATACATATGTGGCTTGTCATACCGTTTAAGATAATCATAGAGTGAAGAAAACAAATCAATTAAGGATTTTTCTCCTGTTGACAATTTTTTTTCAGATTTTATTTCGAGTATAGAATCTAAATCATCAAACTTTAAATGCGATATAAGCTTTTCATAAGAGTCAAAAAAACTATCAATTTTTTTAAAACTAGTTATACTTAAATCAATAAAAAAACCACCTTCAACTTGAGATTTTTCGTTTTCTTTATAAAGTTCAATTAGTTGAAAATAAAATTCCTTTATTGATTTAAATATATTTATTTTCCTAATTAGAACCTTCGCCTTATCTTTAAATGTAACCCCCGCAAAAGAGGAATTTGACTCCCCTAACTTCTTAACTTCATTGGCGATTGAATCTAAGTTATCTAGTGTTATATCTAATTTAGATTTAATAATACCATAAAAAGTTTTACTTGACTGAATAAAATATTTATTAAAATAATGAGTGAGTTTTTCTATAAATGAATCTGCCTTTAATATTTTATCAAAATCATAACTCCCATAATCACCGTTTAAAGAAAAGGTATCATGTATGACTAGATAGGACAACATATTTACTTCCACATCTTTTAAAAAATTTATATTCTCATTTACATATTGCGTCCTGTCTTTATTTTTATACGTTTTCCATAATGCTTTAAGTTGATCTTGAATAGTCTCATTTCTATCAAAAATTTCTTCGATATCTTCTTTAGTAAGGTTTATGCTACTACCATTTTCTAATTGTTCATTCTGTCTAACTTCATCTAACAATCTGTTTCTAATTCTATATAATTTATTACCTAAAGTTGCTTGAATATAAACCTTTTCAAAATCACTTTTATAAAGTAACTTAGCTTTAAACTCTAATTTTTCATAAAATGGAAAATCATAATAATTCTCTCTTAACAAATCAATTAAGCTTTTGTTTTTTAAGAAAAAAAGATGCCTTCTAATACCATTAAGGTTATATAAAGACAAATTATTCTTATGATAACTGACTAAGCTTATAGGTGAATTTATATCTTGTAAATCATAATCTAAATTAGGCGAATAGTAAAGAAGTTTTTCATTTACTATAGTTTCATAGTTCTCTTTTTTTACTAAAACAAAACTCCCATCAACAGAAATATTGCAACCAGTTTCATTTAATAAATATGCTATTTCTTCTTTTTCATAAATAAAAACACAATTTCTGTTTGCTGGTCTAGGAACTAACTCTTCTCTTAAAAGTTTACGTAAAATTGATGTTTTACCCGATCCATTTGCTCCTACAATTGCTGAAACTAATGCTATATTATTACCATAAAAATTTTCAATGAATTGAGAATTAACTTGTCGATTGAAAGTTAAAGTATCTATTTCTAAACTACCACTATAATTATAATTACCCCCAAAGTTTATTACAAACGCTTCATGATCCTCTCCAAATAAATGTGGTAAAACTCCCTTTGGAAAATAAACTGCAACTAATCTCATTCCTTCCCATATTTAGCATTACCCTCCGCAACCATACCCAACTCCTGGTTAACCTCTCTAACAATAACCTGCTCATTCTTTAACATAGGCAATAAACAATATCTAAACTCCATGAACTTTGGCTATTTGATTAATTTAAGTTATTTAATTCTATTTGCTTTTTATCAATCTCATCAGTTAAATTTTGAACTGTTTCGGCATCAAGCCCCTCTACTTCTCTAGCCTTTTTTAACACCTGAATTTCAAAATCCAAATCTTTTCTGCCTTCAACTAGCACTAATTGTTCTATTGCTTTGGGTAATGTTTTACGCTCTTCACTATTGGATCTAACTTTCTGTTTAAACTCTTCTAACCTAATTAAACCACTTGCCAAATCTGGTACTTTAAATTTAAATTTAGCTCCATTAAACTCAGCATCAACTTCTCCTCCAGATAGTATAACAGCAGCAGTTAGCGCAATTACAGCTGTTCCAAAAACAATTAAAAGAGGACTGTTTTTTGATAAATGAACTATCTCTAAATCACTTTTTCTTCTTTTTCTTAAATTATAGAAAGAATTCAAGTCTCTATCAGAATATTTCGAGTTTATAACTATTTCCTGTATTCTATTTTCGAGAGTTTCAATATTTAATTCTCTTTGAGAAGCAGAGTCATAATCAACTTCTTTAAGTAATTCTGGATGGCTTTTAAAAAATGAATAAAGCCCCTCTATTTTAGTTAAATAAGAATTTAATTCTCTAACGTTTACTGGTTCATTCTTTTTAATTGATAACTCGAAGGGTTCACTCATAATAACATTTATATTAATTTAATCTCAATTCATTAATTCAGTTAGAATATAATTTATTCTCATCTTTTCCCATATTTAACATTCTCCTCCGCAACCATAACTCACTCCTGCTCTAGTTCTCCCACAGTTACCTGACCATTCATTAACATAAGTAAATCATGAGATTTTGATAAAAGATTTAAAAAGTTAAACACGCTTTAGTTCATTTATTAATTCTATCATACGCTTTGTCTCTTCTATCTTAAACTTCTCTGCTTTAGTTTTAAAACCGTCCTCTTTCATTTTCCAATGTTCCATTTTATGCCAAATTGCATCAAAATTATTTGTTTCTAAAACATTCATACACTCTAAAACTGTATTTAAAAGTTCTATGCGATCCATATTTTTATTTATGAGCGGCTTCTCATAAATAGATAACATATTGTTTACTTGATTTACAAAACCTTTATTATAATCATCTTGTTTCATCCAATCTGAAACTTCTTTAATGTGCTTATAGTTAAAGTTGATTACACTGATCTCATCATTCACCCCCTCAAAATAAATAAATTCTTGGTTGTCAATAGTTTTTGTAAGTATTGGACAATACATTCCCCAATGATTTTCTTGAAATTCTAAATCCTCAAAAACTGGCAATGATTCTAAAAACTTAATATTGCTAAACATTTTATGGATGTACTTTTTTCCATATGTTCTACCTAACCGCTGTCTAGTTAGTAAAACAACTACTGCAACTTCATAATCATAATTAATTGACTCAAACAAACTATCTAATGATGCTTTATCTTTTTCATATACTGCTCCTGATTCCGCAACCATACCCAACTCCTGCTCTACCTTTCCAAGATTCCCATCTGCACGGGAATGCGAAACTCGCACCTGCCCATTTATTAACATAGGCAACAACCAATCTCTAAGTTCTGAGAATTTTTGGTTTTGTTTTAAATTAGTTTGAATTTGTGCATGTATTGGTTTCGCTTTATCATAAAATTGTTTCATCATTTTAGAGTCAGGAATAACAACTTGATGATTTGTTACGAATGATTCAAATAATAAGTTCTTTATACCACTTGTTTTTCCTTCCCAACCAAATAAAACGCCTGCATCGTATAGTCTATTCCATTCGTAAGCGAAATTATAAAGCGCTTTTTCTTCTTTAGGCGTTACAGCTTTACAAAAGTTAGAACAGATTAATGGATTTTCAAATCGCTCTAAAGTTTCTTTGGTAATAAAAGCCATTCTACCCGTAGATTGAGTTGGACTACCACCTGAAATTTCAATGATAAAATCTCCTATTTCTAATAATTTATGATTGTTTTTTTCTAACACAAAACGTGTTGGACTTTTAACTTCTCCTTTTCCATTTAATCCATTTAAATCTGCACCGCGAATACAGGAGACTTTGTTTACATAATTCCCTTGTTTAGTTTCTTTACCCCAATCTCCACTTTTATCATTCTTGATCCAAACTGAAAAAGAATCAACCTCCCAATCTACAGGAACCTCACTTTTCAAGTCTTCATTAAAAAACATTTTTCCACCAGAAGATTTATAAGGTTTTCCATTCGCATCTGGAAAATCGAACTGTACAAACCAATAATCGTAAAGCGTTTTTGCCATCGCTTCTAATTCTTGGTTTATTTTGTTGTTGACTTCTATTTTGGCGTCTAAATCAGAAAGAACTTTGGCTATTTGTTTTTGGGTTGAAAGGCTTGGAAGTAATATTTCGAAATTCTTAATATCATTAGAATTAAGATTTTTACGTATACCAGAAGACAGGTTTCTTAAATTATCATATTGAGTTTTTAAATTATAATATACAAACTCAAAATCTGCTTCATTTTTATCAATAACGATGTTGCAACACGCCTGATTGGTTGTAGTTACATTCTTTAAAATGGAAACACTCCCTCTTGTTTTCCCTTCACCATACATTGCTATACTTAAAGTATTGGCAGGATTTAATTTTATCGAGGTGTTTTCTAAAGCAAATTTTGTTATTTTTTCATTAGAATCATAAATATATTTTTCTCCTAACTGTTCCGTTTTAACCCAAGGAATATTTCCATCTAGCCAAAATTCTTCATTAGATCTTAAAGGTGTTAAGCCACTATTGATAATTTTTGAAATATTTTTCAGAGAAACTCTATTCATATTTTAAAGTTTTCAAATTTTCCTGAATCGCCTTTTCCAAACTTTTAGATTCCGCAAATAAGCTTTCCAAATTACTTTCAAACCCCTTCATTTTAGTTCTAAATTCTTCCGCAGTAATATCTACATATTCAATTTTTACTTCAAAATATTGTCCAGCACTTAAACTGTGATTTTTTGATTTTATATCGTCATAAGACACCACAACAGATAAATCGTCTTTGGCTTCTTTGGCATTAAAAACATTTATAATTTCTTGTTCTTCATCTTCGCTTAAAACGGTTTTTTGGTTGCCATCACTATCCTTAACCTTGCGTCCTAAGTTAGAAGCATCTACCAACACCACATCCTTAGTATTGCTTTTATCTAAAAACAAAATACTAACGTTGGTTCCTGTGGTTGCAAAAATATTGGAAGGCATCGAAACTACACCTGCAAGCATTTTACTTTCTACTAGTTTTTGTCTAATTTTTTTATCAATCCCCGATTGTGCAGTTATAAAACCTGTTGGTACGACAATAGCTGCTTTTCCCTTTTCTGTTAAGCTGTGCATAATATGTTGTATAAACAGCAAGTAAATAGCCATAGAATCTTTCTTGCTTTTAGGAATATTAGGTATGCCTGCAAAAAAGCGTTCTTTGTTTACTTTACTATCTAAATCTGCTCTGTAACCGGAAAAATCTAATTTAAATGGTGGGTTGGAAACTATATAATCGAACTGTTCTAATTGCCCATTATCTTGTTTATGATACGGACTTAAAATAGTATTCCCTTGTATAATATTTTGTATGGAATGTACCAGATTGTTTAAAATAAGGTTTAAACGTAATAAGGCAGACGATTTTTGCGAGATGTCTTGCGAGTAAATGGTACACTTATCTTCGCCAATCGCATGAGCTAGATTCATTAAAAGCGTTCCCGATCCTGCACTTGGATCGTAACAGGTTACATTATTTACATTAGTATCTGTAACCAAACAGGCTGCCATAATTTTTGCAACTGCATGTGGTGTAAAATACTCGGCATATTTACCACCAGAATTGGTATTATAATCTTTAATTAAATACTCGAAAATAGTGGCGAAGAAATCAAATTTTTGGGTGAATATATGTTCAAAACTAAAACCAACCAGTTTATTAACTAAGGCTTTGCAGAAAGCATCTTTATTATCGGTTACATATTTACTCAGGTTTTCAAACAACACCACTTTTTCGCCACCTTGTGTGAGTACAGAGAAAATATCGATATTATCTTTGGCTACACTTACTAAGGTTTCATCAAAAATATCGGCAAATTGATCTTTATTTTGTTGTTCGAATAAACGAGACAATAAATTTTTAGGTGCAATACGTGCGGTGTTTTCGCTTATTTGCATGGTTAGCATTTCTAAATCATCATCAGAGAAGGTTTTAAGGGCTTCATCGAAGTTTTTAGCTTTTGCTAAATCGGGTTCTAGTTGTTTTAACTCGTAAACGTATTTATCGTTTAAAAACTTATATAGAAACACCTGGGTAATTATTTTAAATTCGTTTCCGTCATTCCCTAAACCATAATTAGCACAGACGCTTTTAAGGTCGTCTATAAGTGCTTTGGTTTGGGTTTCAAATTGTGCTGTGCTTGTCATTATATTTAATCTCTATTTTTTAATTGCTGTTATTCCTATTTAATACGCTAATTACTAAACGTGTTACGGTTTGCATTTCGTCTGGTTTACTAGACGCTATAAAAAGTGTTAAACTCGCTAAAGTATCGTTACTAATAACAGGTTGTTGTTGGTTATTAAAAAGCATGTTGTTTTGCTGTAAAAACTTTAAAAAACAAGCCGCTGCAATACGTTTATTACCATCTACAAACGAGTGATTCTTCACTATAAAATACAAAAGCATGGTCGCCTTTTCTTCTATGCTTGGGTAAAAATCGTCGTCTCCAAATCCCTGTGCTATTTGCGCAACAGAACTCTGGAAACTTTTATCTTTTTCTTTTCCAAAGACATCGGAATCAAATTCAGTTAGCATTTCATTAATTATCTTCTGATAATCGTCTAAACTCGGGTAATTGGCTTCTTTTGTAGTTAAACCTTTAGCATCTAACTCTTCATGATCG
>TARA_R110002111_G_scaffold168621_2_pt1 | contig 9921 bp, 8 predicted proteins | sample TARA_R110002111 | Tara Oceans TARA_R110002111 (sample SAMEA4397363) | marine metagenome | biome: Polar Biome; feature: [ZZZ] marine water layer (ENVO:01000295); material: water (ENVO:00002006), including particulate matter (ENVO:01000060) such as... | depth 199 m | reverse complement strand
CATGATGTGCTTTTGGCGGGGTTTCCCTGCCAGCCGTTCTCGATTGCCGGCGTCAGCAAGAAGAACGCTCTCGGCCGCGTGCACGGATTTCTGGACGAGACGCAGGGCACGCTGTTTTTTGATGTCGTGCGGATCCTGCGTCATCACCGGCCGCGCGCGTTTCTGCTGGAAAACGTGAAGAATTTGCTTTCCCACGACAAGGGCAACACGATGCGCGTCATCCTGCACGCTCTGGACGGGTTGGGATACGATGTCGATCACAAGATTCTTGATGCCCGAAGCTGGCTGCCCCAACACCGGGAGCGGGTTTTCATTTCGGGCTTCCGCCGTGACGTGCCGACCCGGTTCAGCCTTGATGACGTGATCATTCCCGAAGCGCCCAACCCGCGCCTTGCCGACATCCTGCACCCGCAAGACGGATCGGAGATCGCGGAACCTCCCTACACGGCAGGGCCCAGGGCCCAAGTCAATGACAAGTACACGCTTTCTGACAAACTCTGGGAATATCTTCAATCCTACGCGGCCAAGCACAAGGCGGCGGGGAACGGCTTTGGTTTCGGGCTCTGCACCCCGGACAGTGTCGCAAGAACGCTGAGCGCGCGATACCACAAAGACGGCTCTGAAATCCTGATTGCTCAACCCGGTCGCAACCCCCGACGGCTTACCCCGCGTGAATGCGCGCGCCTGATGGGCTTCGACCGGCCCGGCTCCAACCGGCCATGGACGATACCTGTCTCAGACACCCAGGCCTATCGCCAGTTCGGCAATGCGGTCGCCGCGCCCGTTGCGGTTGCCATCGCGCAGGCCATGGCGCCCTGGATCGTCAACGCGGTCGCGCAACACCCCCGGAGACATCTGAGCGCCTGAAAAAGCTGGCCGATAATTCACGCCGAAATGATGGCGAATACAGACTGGCGAAACCCAAAGCCCTGCACTTCGTGAATGCCCGGTCAAAGCCGCTTTTTCCGGCAACAGTTGCGCGCCGCGCCGGGTTTTTCCCGAAAAGTCACGGGCAATCACTCTAGGGCGAGAAAGAGCGGGCCCGTCGCGATGGCATCACGGTACCAATTGCGGATGGTGGCGCGCTCCGCCGGTTCCATCCAGGACAGGTTCGCCGGGGGCATTGCTGCGGTCGCACCAGCCTGGAGATAGATCTGGCGCGCGTTCCTGGCAATGTCCGCAGGCGTTTCGAGCAGGATATTCTTCGGCGCGTTCCGGATGCCGTCAAAGCCCGGTTCCCTCGCGTGGCACATCGAGCAGCGGCCCGCAATGATCGTCGTCACGTCTTCGAAACCGGCGGCACCGGCAAAAACCTGTTCGACCGGGTTCAACTGCCGCGCCTCTGATTGCTCATAGCTGTCTTGCATCAACGGCGCAGTGGACAGCCACATGACGAGAATGAAAAGAATTGTCGTGGCAAGCCAGGTCCAGTGCGGGCCCTTGCCGGTGGCGTGCATGGTGTTGAAGTAGTGCCGGATCGTGACACCCATCAGGAATACCAGCGACGCGATCATCCAGTTGTACTCGGTGGCAAAAGCCAGCGGGTAATGGTTCGACAGCATCAGGAAGATGACCGGCAAGGTCAGGTAATTGTTGTGCGTTGAGCGCAGCTTGGCGATCTTGCCGTATTTCGGGTCAGGTGTGCGGCCCTCTTGCAGATCCTTCACGACGATGCGCTGGTTCGGCATGATGACGAAGAAAACATTGGCCGTCATGATCGTGGCGGTGAACGCACCCAGATGCAGCAAAGCGGCACGACCGGTGAATATCTGGTTATACCCCCAGGCCATCGCGACGAGCAGAACAAACAGCAGGACCATCAGGGACGTCGGCTTTTCCCCCAGTTTGCTTTTGCACAGATTGTCATAGATGATCCAGCCGACCGTCAGCGATGCCGCCGAGACCGCAATCGCCTGCCAGGCCGCGAAATCGACCTTCTGCGCGTCGATCAGATACAGTTGCGAACCGCCCCAATAGACCATCATCAACAAGGCAGCCCCCGTCAGCCATGTGGTGTAGCTTTGCCATTTGTGCCAGATCAGGTGATCGGGCATGTTCGCGGGCGCCACCAGATATTTCTGGATGTGATAGAAGCCACCGCCGTGAACCTGCCATTCTTCACCGCTCGCCCCCACCGGCATGTCCGGCACCTTCTTCAGCCCCAGATCGAGCGCGATGAAATAAAACGATGCGCCGATCCACGCCATCGCGGTGATGACGTGCAGCCAGCGGACCGCAAAGGCCAGCCACTCCCACATTGTAGCCAGGTCTTGCATGCTTACCTCCCGTAGAAATCATCCGATGATACTATCCTGAAACCGGATTACCCTGTATTCTCTCGCTGCGGCTAATTGTTTCAAAAAAAAGCGAAGAATGCCTCATGTCTTACTTCGACAACATTCTGACTTTTGTCCGGGTCTATGAACTTGGCAACATGTCTTCGGCGGCGCGGGACATGAGAATTTCCGCAGCCGTCGCGTCGTCGCGGATTTCGCAACTTGAAGAACATCTTGGCGTCCGACTGTTTCAAAGAACCACCCGCGTACTGAACCCGACCGAGCAGGGAAACATCTTTTATCCCAACGCCCAGAAGATACTGGATGCCGTAGCCGTCGCCGAAGCGGAAATCAACGAAGTCACGCTGGTCCCACGCGGGATAATTCATGTCTCTGCGCCACTGGGCGTCGGGCGGCGGCTGATCGCGCCAGTGGCACCGGCCTTTCAGCTTGAATATCCACTCATCCAGATCCGGCTGAGGCTGTCGGACCGCCGCATTGATCTGGCGCTTGAAGGTGTTGATGTCGCGTTCTTTTTGGGAAACCCTGAAGATTCCAGCCTGAAGATACGCAAGATTGCCGACTGTCCCCGCGTTCTGTGCGCCTCGCCCGCCTATATCGCCCGCCAGGGCGAGCCAACCGATATCGACGATCTGAAATCCAACCATGCCTGTCTGAATTTGCGCTATCCGGGGGCACCGGAATTCCAGTGGCCGCTGAAGACAAAAGAAGGTGTCCAGCGGATCGAAGTTTCCGGACCGCTTGAATGTGACGATGGCGACATCCTGACAAACTGGGCGCTCGATGGCCAGGGCGTTGTGATGAAGCCACTGTTCGAGGTTGCCGGATACATCGCATCCGGGGCGCTGCGCCCGGTGATGGCGCACCAGCCGCCGATCCCGGTGCAGATGGCCTGCCTGTATTCTCACCGACGCCGGCAAGACCCCAAGACGCGCCTGTTCATCGATTTCCTGATTGAACGGACAACATCGACCCTGAACCGCACGAAGGCGCTGCTTTAGCCGCCGGGTCGGCTGAAAAACGAATTGCGCCTGCGCGACTGCGGAACAAGGGCACAAGGGCACAAGGCACGTCTGCCGCAGGCATCCCTGACCGCAAAGGCGGTTTTGTCGGCAAAGCATGGTCGTGGCAAAGCTGCGGCTGCGGCTTCAAGGCAGGCCGCGTCAAACAAGCCATCTGGCCTTCGACAGCGATGGCTTGCCAGTCAGATCAGCACGCCAGCACGAGAGACGCGTCAGGCAAAACACCGGGTGAGGGCAAGCGCCGTCCTTAGATCGGTCCCCTTGCCGCCTTGAAAAACCCACCAGAAACATTGATGCTGCAGACTTGTACGTGGCGGTTCACCTTCAGCGCCCCTTTTCAACGCCCCTTCGCTGCGCCGTGACATAGGCGATGAATTGTCCCTGTTTACGCAGGGTCGTTCACCACGCTCATGAACTCCCGCCACTCTCCCTTGCTCATCCCCGAGCTTTCCTGGGTCACCGTTTCGCCCTTCAGCATCCGCCGGACACAATCAACCGCCTTGCCGCTCAAAGTGGCGCCGCCCATGCGGTAATCTTCAAAGGCAGCAAAGGCGATCGGCACCCAGTCGGCCACGACCTTGCAGATGGCATCCGCGTAGACGCGGATTTCGTATTGGGCGTGGGCGTCGGCGCGCAGGCGAAGGAAGTGGAAAAGGTTGTGCAGATCAACCTTCCAGTACCATTGCGTGTAGATATTGGCGGGCAGGTTCATGCGGGCAAGTTCGCGCGCCAGGCCCTGCTGGCCGTCTTGCGACAGCATGGATGTGTAGTGATCATAGGCAGTGTTGGCATCGTGTTTCAGCATCTCGAGCACGCGGGCGGCCTCGGCCCCTTCCAGCACCGCGCCGCGGCCCTGGTTGTTGACCTCGGATTGCGCCGCGAGTTGCCCGGGCGCGGGAATATAGAACTCCCGATCCAGTATCGAATAGCGCGCCGAGTATTCGTTGACGTTGGCGGTGCGGTGGCGGATCCACTGACGCGCCACGAAAACCGGCAGCTTGACGTGCAGCTTGATCTCGCACATCTCGAACGGCGTCGAATGCCAGTGGCGCATCAGGTAACGGATCAACCCCTCGTCGTTGGACACATGCCTGGTGCCGGCACCGTACGAGACGCGGGCGGCCTGGACGATGGCGGCATCGTCGCCCATGTAATCAATGACGCGGACAAAGCCGTGGTCCAGAACCTCATGCGCGCGGTAAAGATGCGCCTCCATCCCTTCGGAAACCGCCCGCAGCGTGGGGCGCGGCGTGGCGCGCTGTGCGTCGATTTCGGCGATCTGGTCGGGGGAAAGCGGCATGGCGGGTTCCTTGGCTGGGGGCAGGATCAATATGTTCGGTGACGTTGCCCGAACCATACGAGATATAGCACGACCTGGGCAATACTCCGAGGACACCCGCGACCTTTTTGCACCAAGACCGCACTCTCCCCCTGGATGAGATTGACAGGCGGGGGCCGCATCAGGCATTTTGGAAAAAAAAGCAGGCAATCGAGCAACATTATGAAAATCAAGACCTTCGGTCCGATCTCGGTCGCGATCTTGCTATCGGCTTGCAGCGGCAATTCGCTTGTCGCTCCCGATACGACCACGACGACGACGACAACCACCACGACCGACAGCGGGACGCCGATCAGCAGCAGCCGTGTGCTGCCCCCCGGCACCGCCAGCCCGTCGCGCAGCGTGGGGATTTTCCGTCGCGAGGCTGAAAACACCGCCACAGGTAGCGGCTATGTCAGCACGATTTCTTATGACAGCGTTGCAGATACGTTTTCAGTCGATAACCTCGGCTTTGATGGCGCCAATTCCTATGGGCGCGGCGATGTGACCAAAGTGGCCAGCCTGGGCCCCTATGCGGTTTATGAAGGGCCGTCAATTGAGCCGGATTCCGTGACCGGCACGCCAATCACCCAATTCCTGCACCGGGCGATCTATGCGGTCGGCCCGGACGGTCGCACTGAGTTTGCAATTGTGCGCACAGGATCCTATGTCGGCTACGGATTTGGCGGCTTCATCTATCAGCGCAATGATAACGTGACCCTGCAAACGACAGGCCAGGCAACCTATTCCGGCAAATATGCCGCATTGCGCGATTTCAAAAGCCGCCCCGGGCTGGAATACGCGACCGGTGACATGAGGATGGATATCGACTTCAGCGACTTCAATTCCGGTAGCGCCGTCAAGGGCTACATCAACAACCGCGCTGTGTTTGACATTGACGGCAATGACATCACCAATGACGTCTTGGCAGCCCTGAACGGCACAACCGGCACGGAGACGCAATTGCCGACATTGTCGTTGACGGTCGGGCCGGGGGTGATGGACGCGAACGGTGAAATCACCGGCACTGTCAACAGATTCACAGAGGGAACCAGCGGCAGCAGTACCGACTCCCTGGATTCAGGGAAATACTACGCCATCATTTCCGGCGCAGGGGCGGATCAGCAGGTTGTCGGTGTGATCGTGACCGAAGCACCGGACTATCGCATCACCGACGTCACTGTACGCGAAACAGGTGGCTTCATTCTGACGCGGCAGTAATGCCCGCACGAAATCTCATTGCGGCGGTTGCGATTCTGGCCGCGATCACAAGCCAGCCCTTGCAGGCAGAGCCGCGTCAACTGACCCCCGACCAGATGCGCGGGCTGGCGGTTTCCAGCTACAACGCGCGGCAATTGCAGGTGGCGCTTGACCTGACAGCCGCACTTCTGGCCCGCGATCCGCAAGACAGGCTGGCGCTGCTGCTGCGGTCGCGCACCCTGCGCGACATGGGTCAGCCCCGTGCCGCGATCGCGCCCGCGCGCCAAGCCTGGGCCCTGGCCAAGACCGACCGCGAGAAGTTCACCGCCGCGATGATCCTGGCGCAGGCGCTGTCGTCTGACGGGCAGCGCACCATGGCGCAGCTCTGGTTGCGCCGCGCCGGCGAGGTGGCCCCGGGCGACGCCGCAAAACGCAGCGCCATTCAGGGCTATCGCTATGTCCGGTCGCGCAACCCGCTGTCGTTTCAACTCAGCGCCACGGCGACGCCGACCTCGAACATCAACGGCGGCAGTTCCGAAACCGGTGCCGGGCTCGCGACATTTGACGGTGACGCCCGCGCGCTTTCGGGGATGGAATACACCCTTGGGTTTGCCGCGCGCTACCTACTGCCCCCGACCGAAAAGACGCAGACCGCGCTGACCTTTTCCGCCTATGCCGCGCAATATCAGTTTTCGTCAAGCGCGCGGCAACAGGCTGTCCGCGTCAAAGCCTCGGATTTTGCTTTCAGCACCGTGGCCCTGGGGCTGGAGCAGAAGCGCATTCTGGGGCCCGTGTTGCTCAGCTATGGCATGAACCTCGGTCACAGTTGGTTCGGCGGCAGCGATCTTGCGAATTTTGCGCAACTCCAGGCCGGGCTGCGCTGGAAGATGCGCCCGCAGACCGAACTCGGCTTGTCGCTGAGCACCGACCGCCAGCAGCGCCTCGATACGGCCAGCGCCTCGTCCAACCGACTGGCGCTGACGGCGGTTCTGGTGCAATCGCTTGCCAGCCGGGATCAATTTCGGCTTTCGGCGACCGTCGCGCGGACGCGGTCTGACAACATCCGCGTCGATCGCCGCGATCTCGGGGCAGAGCTTGGCTATCAGCTTGCCGAGCCGATCGCCGGGCTGCAACTGGGCGGGCAATTGTCGTTCGAGCTGCGCACTTACGACAGCACTCCGTTCGCGGTGGGTGGGCGAAACGACAAGAAGACCTCTGCCACGCTGACCGCGACTTTCGTGCAATGGGATTACTTTGGCTTTGTGCCCACACTGGATGTGACGGTTTCACGCAACCGCTCCAACGTCGCGCGCTACACGACGCGAGAGGCGGGCATCGCCTTCGGGTTGAAATCGGCGTTTTGACCGCCATGCTGCCCTGACAGATCGAAAATAGTGGCGTTTGGGCTGGCGTCTGGCGGCGACGGCTCTACTCTCTGCATGTCAGAAAACGGGAGCCGATCATGAAAATAAAATATCTGCACACGATGCTCCGGGTGAAAGACCTGGATGGATCGATGGCCTTTTACAAGTTGCTGGGCCTGGTTGAAAAGCGCCGGATCGACAATGAGGGCGGGCGGTTCTCGTTGGTCTTCATGTGTCCGCCCGATCAGCCCGACTGCCCGATCGAACTGACCTGGAACTGGGACGGCGACGACGGGTTGCCCTCGGACAGCCGCCATTTCGGCCACCTCGCGTATGATGTCGAGAACATCTACGACATGTGCGCCCATCTTCAGGCGAATGGCGTGGTCATCAACCGTCCGCCGCGCGACGGGCGTATGGCCTTCGTGCGCAGCCCCGACAATGTGTCGATCGAGTTGTTGCAGATGGGAAAGGCGTTGCCTGCGGCGGAACCATGGGCCAGCGCGCAGAATATCGGGCATTGGTGATCTGAAATCGACAACGCCGGACTGCGGTTCGGTCCGGCGTATGTCAAACCGCTCAGCCCGCGTTCAGCAGCGCCATCGCCTCGGCGTGGATTGCGGCGTTGGCCGCCGCCAGAACCTGCCCGCCCATATGGACCGGGCCACCCTGCCAGTCGGTGACAATGCCGCCCGCGGCCTCGATCACGGCTATCGGGGCCTGGACATCATAAGGCTGGAGCCCGGCCTCGATCACCAGGTCGATCTGCCCGGCGGCAACCAGGGCATAGGCGTAGCAATCCATTCCATAACGAACCAGTCGCGCCTTGGCAGCCACCCGGCGAAAGGCGGCACCCTCTTCAATTGTACCGACCTCGGGAAAGGTGGAAAATACGATGGCCTGCGACAGCGCCCGGGCGGCACGGCATTTCAGCGGAGCGCGGCCCATCGGGCCGTTGACCTCGGAGATGCCAAAGCCGCCCTCGAACCGTTCACCGATATAGGGTTGGTCAATCAGCCCGTAAACCGGGCCATTTTCATCCGCGACCGAAATCAACACCCCCCAGGTCGGCGTGCCCGACAGATAGCCGCGCGTGCCGTCAATCGGATCAAGCACCCATGTCAGACCGGAGCGGCCCGCGACCGGGGCAAATTCTTCGCCCAGAATGCCATCCTGCGGACGACGCCGGGCCAGGATCGCCCGCATCGCGGTTTCAGAGGCGCGGTCAGCGACAGTGACCGGGTCAAACCGGTCACTTTCCTTGTTGTCCGCCGTCAGCCCTGCGGTGCGGAAATGTGCAAGGGTTTCGGTACGCGCCGCGTCCGCCAGTTCGGCCGCGGTCTTGCGCAGATCGGTCTTTGTGGCATCATTCAGCATTTGTGATCTCTCCCTGCCCAACTCCCTTCCGGCGCTACAGATTTGCCGCGCGCCGGTCAAGGGATCGCCGAGCGGGGATCTCCGAGCGGCGATCACGTCAGGAACGCTTCGCCCTTTTTCAGGCAGCTTCGCTCAGGACGCGGGCAAGATCGAACAGGCGGCGGCGCTGGGCCTCAGGGATGGCGTAGTAGGACCGTACGAGTTCAAGCGCCTCCTTGTCCGCCAGCATATCGCCGGCAACCGTCCTTTCGGCTTCGCGGGCATCATCCAGACCCTCGAAGAAAAAGCTGACGCTGACATCAAGCACTTCGGCAATATCCCAGAGCCGCGAAGCCGAAACCCGGTTCATTCCGGTTTCATACTTCTGTATCTGCTGAAACTTGATCCCGACACGGTCAGCAAGTTGCTGCTGCGTCATACCGACCATCCATCGCCGGTGGCGGATACGCTTGCCGACATGTGCGTCCACAGGGTGTTTCATTTTTGCTCCATTACTTTATACGTTACACATCATTACAAGCAATTTTCGTGCCAAATACGAAAAAGCCAGCCCGGATTCTCGAAAAAACCGAAACATTCCGCAAACCTGTCTATTTAGCCAGGGCAAATTACCTGATAGGCTCATGCAGGCGGGTCGACAGGACAAGTCACCTCATGGCTGCTCGTTAACGCATATACTCGCGATAAAGGTGTTTACCGTTTTGCATTGCATTTTGCACCGTTTCAACCCAGGATCGTTTGCATATTGCAACAGTTTCGAATTTGATTAACCATGTTTTCTGCCTTACAAATTGAGGCAGCAGGAGGATCGGAGATGCTGGCCTTTCAGGTGGATGAGATCGGTAAACCCCCGGTTTTACGAAATATTCCCGCTCCAAAACCGGGCAAAGGCCAGGTGAGGCTGAAGATCGCCGCTTGCGGGCTGAATTTTGCCGATTTGCTGATGCTTCAGGGAAAGTACCAGGAAATGCCCGCCACGCCCTTTACCCTCGGGATGGAATTGGCCGGCGAGATCACAGCCCTGGGCAAAGACGTCACCGGCCTGCAAACCGGCGACCGCGTCGCGGTGTTTGCCAACTCAGGTGGACTGGCCGAGGCCGGATGTTTTTCGGCCGCCGCCTGCACCAAAATCCCCGACACCATGCCCTACACCGAAGCCGCCGCCTTCCTGATCGCCTATGGCACCAGCCATCTGGCGCTCGATCATCGGGCGCAGCTTCAGCCCGGAGAGACGCTGCTGGTGCTGGGGGCGGCCGGCGGCGTCGGGTTGACGGCGGTAGAGATCGGCAAACACATGGGCGCGCGCGTCATCGCCTGCGCCCGGGGCGCGGCAAAGCTCGAGA
>TARA_R110002111_G_scaffold66584_4_pt1 | contig 9934 bp, 8 predicted proteins | sample TARA_R110002111 | Tara Oceans TARA_R110002111 (sample SAMEA4397363) | marine metagenome | biome: Polar Biome; feature: [ZZZ] marine water layer (ENVO:01000295); material: water (ENVO:00002006), including particulate matter (ENVO:01000060) such as... | depth 199 m | reverse complement strand
GAATTCCTAACCATAATACCCGCAAGGGCAATCATGCCTATAAATGAAGTGGCGGTAAAAAAGGCGCCCAAAATCCAATGTCCCAAAACAATACCGATCAATGACAACGGTATGGCAACCATCATAACCACCGGTGCTTTAAAGTTTTGGAACCAACCTACAATTAAGATATAAATTATGATAATAACCCCTAAAAAAGCAATTCCTAAATCTCTAAAAACCTCTAAAGTTATTTGCCACTCGCCATCCCATTTCACAGTGTAATCGTCTTCAAAATCGGGTTGATTTAAGTATAATTCATTTAATTTATACCCTTCTGGAAGTTTGATTTTTTTTAGTTTCTCTTCCATACCCAGTATCGCATAAACAGGACTTTCTAATGCTCCTGCCATATCTGCCAGAACATAAACCACTCGTTTTTGGTTTTTTCTGTAAATACTTTTCGCTTTTATGTTTTGTTGAACAGTTACCAAATTGCCTATGGGAACCATATTTCCTTGTTTGGACCTTACTTTTAATTGTGAAATATCATGGATGGTCGATTTTTCTTTTTCATCCAATGCTAAAACCAGGCCTACTTGGTTTGAAGCGTTTTCATCATATAAATTGGTTACCGCTTTATTAGATAATGCCATATTCATGGTATATACAATTTGCTGTGGCGCCACACCGTACAACATGGCTTTTTCTTTGTTAATAATAAATTCGTATTCTACTTGGTCTGCTTCAACCATCCAATCTATATCTACAATATCGGTAGTGTTTTTTAAAATATTTTGGACTTCGTTAGCTACTTCAATTTGCGTGTTATAATCCGGCCCATAAACTTCTGCAACAATGGTTGAGAGTACAGGTGGTCCTGGTGGTACTTCTACCAATTTTACATTGGCATTGTATTTTTTGGCTATTTTTTGGATGTCTGGTCGCATTAATTTTGCAATATCATGACTTTGCAGACTTCGTTCTTTTTTATCGGTTAGATTTACTTGAATATCGGCCATGTTACTACCGCCACGCAAGTCGTAATGACGAACCAGTCCGTTAAAGGTAATAGGTGCCGAGGTCCCCACATAGTTTTGATAATTCACTACTTCCGGTCTGGAAGACAAATATTGCCCTATATTTTGAGTAACAACAGCTGTACGCTCTAAGGTACTGCCTTCTGGCATATCAATAATTACTTGAAATTCATTTTTATTATCAAAAGGCAACATTTTTACGGCAACCGATTTGGTGAAAAACAATGCCACAGAACCCAAAAGCAACAAAAATGTAACACCTAAAAACAACCAGCGTGTTTTCCTGTTTTCAATTAAAGGGTTTTCAAATTTTGAGTATATCTTAAAGATTAACGTCTCATTTATTGGTTTTTCAACCTTTTTTTCAACACCTTTTTTATCTTTTTCGCGCAAGAAAACATAGCCCAAATACGGTGTAATTGTCAAGGCCACGAATAATGACAAAAGCATGGCTATGGAAGCACCAATGGGCATAGGGCTCATATATGGTCCCATTAACCCAGACACAAACGCCATAGGCAATACGGAGGCTATTACCGTAAAAGTTGCTAAAATGGTAGGGTTTCCTACTTCATTTATGGCATACAAGGCCGCTTGTTTAAAAGGTAAGCGTTTCATTTTAAAATGCCTATGCATATTTTCGGCTATAATAATAGAATCGTCCACCACAATACCGGTTACAAATACCAAAGCGAACAATGTAATTCGGTTTAGTGTATAATCAAGCATATAGTAACTCAGCAAGGTTAAAGAAAACGTAATGGGTACCGATAAAAACACGACCAAACCACCGCGCCAACCCATTGCCAGCATAACCACAAGTGTTACGGCTATAATTGCCCCAATGAGGTGCATCAATAATCCTGATACTTTACGGGAAGCCGTTTCGCCATAATTTCTGGTAATTTCAACATGTACATCATCAGGAATCAAATTGGCTCTTAAATGTGCTACTTTATCAATAATAGCTTCCGAAATTTTCATGGCATCAGCACCTTTTCGTTTGGCCACGGAAATGGTAACTGCTGGGTATTCTGAGTTATAAGTGGTCCCCTTTTCACTGGCTTGACCAAAGCCTAAAGACACATAATTTACGGGTATTTCTGGGCCATCAACAATGGTGGCAATCTGTTTTAAATAAATTGGCCTGTTTTGCTGAACGCCAACTACCAGATTTTCAACATCTTCAACGGTTTCCAAAAATTTTCCTGTGGTAACCAAAAACTCCGTATCGTTTTTATCAAAACTTCCTGAGCTTAATTGTTGGTTGTTAGCCTTAATCATTTCAGAAACCGATAAAAAATCCAGTCCGCTTTCAGCTAATTTAGCTTTATCTAAAAGGACTCGTAATTGTCTGTCTCTACCGCCTATTTTCTGCGTTGAAGATACATCATTAACCTTTTCTATTTCGTTGATTAATTCTCCTGTAATTTGTTGTAATTGGTAATCGTCATAGGTTTCGCTCCAAAGTGTTAAGCCCAAAACAGGCACATCATCAATAGCACGTGTTTTTACCAACGGAAACGTTACGCCCATTGGCATTTGGTCCATATACTTATTAATTTCATTGTACAATTTCACAAATGAGCGCTCAATATCCTCACCCACATAAAATTGCACAGTCACCATCCCCTTTTCCTGCATTGAGGTAGAATAGACATGCTCTACGCCTTTAATATTTGAAATTAATTTCTCTAAAGGTTTTACAACCCGAGATTCAACTTCGGTAGGGCCAGCCCCAGGATAACCAACAAAAATATCTGCCGTAGGCACATTGATCTGCGGTTCTTCTTCTCTCGGAATTAAAAATGAACTGTACACGCCAATAACCATGAATACTATCATGAGAAGTACCGTGAGCTTGGATTCTATAAAGCCCTTGGCAATCTTTCCTGCTAAACCTTCTTTCATAATTTTCCTCCTCTAACTCCCCCAAAGGGGGAGAACTATTATGGGATATTTTTTAGTTAATACTTGTTTTTTTTATGTCTTATACCTACAAGGTTTTTAAAACCCCGCAGGATATAATGATACCTGCGACTGCAACTGCCAACTGAACACTGCAACTGCCAACTGAACACTGCGACTGCAAACTGAACACTGCCTACTGAATACTGATTTTTGCCCCATTGTAAAGTTTTCCCTCTGCTGAAGCTATATAGGATTCATCAGTTGATAAACCAGATAAAACCTCTACGTTATCGCCATAAACCCTACCTAAACGCAACCAACGCAATAATGCTGTATTGCTTTGGCTTACAGTGTAAACCCCAGATAATTGTCCTTTAGTTACAATAGTGTTTTTTGGGATTAAAACCATATCTGTTTGTTCTTGATTTTCAATAGGAAATTGTACGGTAACAAACATTCCGGATAAAATATTGGCATCTGTTTTATCTAATGCTACTTTGGCTAAATATTGCCCACCTGTGTTTTTGGCAGATGTACTTATTTCGGTCACTTTTCCTTTTAAAATCTTATCAATGGATTTTACTAAAACATCAACTTCTGTATTGTCTTTAATTTTGGTTATCTCATTTTCCGGAACCATTGCAATAACTTCAAAGCTGTTAGGGATTTCAATAGAAATTAAAGGGATTCCCACATTTGCCATATCGCCTTTTTTAACAGATTTACCTGTTATTACCCCGTTAAAAGGTGCCGTAATGTTGGAATAGGCAAATTGTGCATTAACCTCATTTTTCATTTGTTTGGCAACTTCCAAACGTGCTTTTGCCATTTCAAAATTGGCCGTAACATCATCTAACTCTTTTTGGGAGGCACTGTTGTTTTTAAACAAATTTGTAAATCTGTTATAGTCTTTTTGGGCATTAGTGAATGCCGAAGATGCTTCTGTAATACCTGCATTTGCTTGGGCCCGTTTCGCTTGTAAATCGGCATTATTAATAGAAATAAGTAGTTGTCCTTTGCGGACTTTATCACCAACATTAACATAAACCTGGGTTACAAACCCAATCATTCGCGTACTTAAATCGGCACTGTTAACCGATTGGATTTCACCACTAACCGACAAAACCGGACTGTTGCCATTAGCCTCTACTTGGTTAACTTTTACGCTGATTACTGGCGAATTATCTGTAATCGCTTTTTTGTCTTCGTTTCCACAACTTGTAATGAATAAAGATGCGGTAGTAAATGTTAATAGGTATATGTATTTTTTCATTTTAAATTTATTTTTTTCTTTTAATACCTACAAATTTTTAAAACCTTGCAGGATAATCATGTTTATGCTATTTACTGACTGAATACTGCGACTGCAAACTGCATACTGTTCTCATTCTTTGGTTAAAAATTCTAAATAGGCTTGGGCATAATTGTATTCAAAAATGGTTTGATAATATTCCAGTTCTTTTCGGGAAAATTGTGTTTCTGCCAATAACAGGTCTGATGTTTTTTCAAGACCCTCCTTAAATCTATCGGTTCTGATACGCAAGGCCTCTTCAGATTGTTGTAAAGCCAAAGTGGTTAGCTTTAATTTATTTTCAGCATCTAAAAAAGCTCGTTTTGCTTTATTTAATTCTAACTGACTTTGCGAAATATATTGCTGATACTGAAGTTTTGATTTTTCATATTCGGCTTTACTTTTTTGTACTTTCCCAAAGCGTTTATAGCCTTCAAAAAGAGTCCAGTTTAGTTGCGCGCCAATAATATACCCATTGGCGTCGCCCTTAAAAATTTCATTGTCGTACAACTCATAACTTCCAAAGGCATTCAAACTTGGTAAAAAAGTCAACTTTTCGGCCTTGGTTAAATTTTCATAAGCATTAGAGGCTAATTGCATGGCCTTAATATCTGCCCGATTTTCAGAAATTTGAGTGTTATTCTTGGGATTTAGAGGAATGGCGGTTAAACTATCTGTGGGTTTATAAATAACATCTTCACTATCATTAATTAAAAACGAGATATAATTTGAGGCGTTCTTAACATGGCTCCTTGCTGTTTGCAATTGGTTTTCTATCTCGGTAACACGCACCTCGACCGATAATACATCTGCCCGTTGCAAATACCCTTGTTTAAACTTATCATCAGCTAATTTTTTATTGGACTTTGCCGCCTCTAATGCTTTATTTAAAACACCAACAGCTTTATAGGCCAGTTGTAATTGCATATATGCTTTATGAACTTCAAACTCCAAATAGTCGCTGGTACGTTCGGTTTGTAAAACCATGGCACTCATTTTATTTTTTGCCGCTTTTCGTTTATAGATACCATCTAAATTGACTATGGGCTGTTGAATTTCAAAACGGGTCGCAAAGTTTTGGGTTGTACTGGGGTTATTCAATAAATCGGGATTGAAATCATTTTGTGTTAATATGGACTGATTTAATTTAGAACCAAATGCCATTAAGGGGTTGGTGGTAGAAATTCCTGTGTGCGATATTGAAATATTGGGCAAAAACACCGCATTGGTCTGTCTGTAATCGGCTTTTGCCAAATTAAAATCCTCTATTGAAATTTTTATGTTCTGATTGTCTTTAAGGGCTCTACTTACTACTTCGGACTGAGTTATGGGTATGTGCTTTTGTGCCTGAAGCAGTGCTATAGAGCTTAAAAACCCTATCAAAAATATATGTATGTTTTTATTCATTGTAATTATAATTTCGGTTACAAAATTAGAGGTATTTATTTATAAAAATGTAACTAATGTTACTTACCTCTAGGTTTCATACTTTGTTTTTACTTTTAAATGAATGCCATAAGACCTATTATCATCAAATGGAACGCTATCAATAGATTCTATCGTACCCGTGAAAGTTTCAACTTTTTTTTCGGTTAAATAAATCTTCCATAGTTTGAGTTGCGACCCGAACCCGTATTTCTTTGTTGTGCAAAAACAGTCATGTTTGCAGTAAACACTATAAATATTGAGATTAATAGTGTTTTAAGTCTTAAATTTTCATTTTTTTTTCACCTTCCTACTAATTAATAAAAGCAAAAGTAACCTTAGATAAGTTTTGCTACAATGATACCCATCATGTAAAAAGCTACATTATACCGTATCAGTTTTTGATAGTTTTAAAAAGGAGGCCTTAACTCCCCGCTTTATATTTACTTTGAATATCAACTTTTAATTGCGGGATTTTTATAAGCTCTATGGTTGTTGATGCCAATATAACTTTACCATTCGTTTTTTCAACTTCCCTGTGAATTTTGTCATTTAAAGTGTGCTTCGTAATCCGTCTTTTTTTATAATCAACAATATATCTTAGGTTAAATTGAACCCAGTTGTCTGATAGGGTAATTGCTAAAGTGGGGTCAACAACGGCATCTTCAATATAGTATTTACCAACCACGTCTTGCCATTTCGCCTTTGAATTGGTGGTATATTCTGAAAGGGTTTCAGTAGCAATTTTAATAACAATAGATTTGGCCAACTCCATATCAGACCCGTACCTAATGGGTAAATTAAATTCATCCCATATAAAAGGAAAGTCTTGCGAGTAATTGTAAATGGGCCCTTTAAACACAAAGGCATTACTCAGTTTTACTATACGGCCACTGTAATTATCACTGCTTACCCATTGCCCAATTTCCATCATGGTGGTGTAAATACTATCTACATCAATAATATCGCCTTTAATACCGTTAATTTCAATACGGTCTCCAGGTTTATAAACTTTTACGATAAAAATATAAATAGAGCCTGCAATACTTAAAAAAAGCTCTTGTAACGTGATGGCAACTCCAGCTGAAAATAAGCCAATGGCTAATGTGAAGTCTTTAACACTTCCAGTAAAATATGAGATGGACAAAATAATTAAAATAATATAGCCTATAATTTCAACACCTTTTTGTGATTTATAGCGTGCAGAAGTATCAGAAACTTTTTTTCTTAAAAAACGTCTTATAAGTTGAATTAACAAAAGGACAGAACCAACCAGTAAAATATATTTGAAAACACTATATAACGTTGGGTTTTCGGCAATCCAATTTTTTATCTGTTCCATTTTAGTCGTTTATAAATCTTCATACAATCGCAATCTATTATTCAACTCGTTTATTTCTTTTTTTAAGGTATTTATCTGTTCCAATAAATTATAAATAGCATCAACACCTTCCAAGTTAATATCTAAATCATAATGTAAACGCATCATTTTTTCAACGTCCTTTATTTGTGTTTTGCGTATAAAAAAATCATTATTTTCAACAGTTAATGCTATAAGCTGATAGTCCTGTAATGTGCTAATAAATGAAACAGGAATATTGTAACGTTTACAAAGTAGTTGTATAGATATGAGGTCTCTTGTTTCCATTATTATCGCAGGTTTTGTAACTGTTTTATTAAATTTTTTTCTTGATTTGAAAGTTTAGTTGGTAATTTTATTTGATAAGTAACATACAGGTCTCCAAACTGACCTTCCTTTTTATATTTAGGAAAGCCTTTACCTTTAAGCTTTACTTTTGTGCCATTTTGAGTTTCTGGTTTTATTTTGAGTTTTACTTTTCCATTGAATGTATCTATCATGAGTTCTCCGCCTAATAAAGCTTTATATAAATCTAAATCTACGGTTACATGAAGATTATCTTTATCTCTCTTAAATTTTGAATGGTTTATTATTGAAAACTGAATGAGTAAATCGCCATTTGGGCCACCGTTTACACCTTTGCCACCGTGACCTTTTATTTTAATAATTTGTCCGTTTTCAACACCTGCAGGAATGGTAATTCTAATATTTTTATTGTTAACCGTTAAGGTGCGTTTATGCGTGGTATAAACATCTTTTAAGTCAAGTTGTAATTCAGCATTAAAATCTTGTCCTCTAAATTTTACTTGTCTACCTCCGCCACCAGAAGACGCGCTTCCTCCAAACATATTCTCGAAAAACTCTGAAAAATCTTCTTCTGAATAGCCTCCTGAAGTACCTTGATAACTTCTTTGAGAGCGTTGCTGTTGTTTAACTTTTTCGTATTCTTCGGCGTGTTGCCAATGCTCGCCGTATTGGTCGTATTTTTTTCGGTTTTCAGGGTTACTTAATACTTCATTGGCTTCATTAATTTCTTTGAATTTTTTTTCGGCAACTTTATCATTAGGGTTTAAATCAGGATGATATTTACGCGCCAGTTTTCTATACGCTTTTTTAATATCCGCTTCGGATGCGGTTTTAGAAATGCCTAATATTTTATAGTAATTTATAAACGACATATATTGAATATTTATAATTGTTTAACTTTAAAATAACTTAATTGAAGCAGGCTAATAAGTTTAATTAAATAGCCATACATTTTTTGATTTTTCAGATTCAAAAACCTCTTTAATCATACTAAAAACAGTTCTTCTAAGTTCCCGCTTATTAGTAATGAATTCTTGAATATTATCTTCAAGATGTTCGTTCTCCATTCTAAATTCAGAAGTGTCATATATGAACTTTTTATTAATAATATTAGCAATATAATCTAAATTATTTTGAACACATTTCAGTATATATTCACATTGATTTTGCAATTCAAAAACCTCTATTTGCAACTCTCTTAATTCATCTAGATTTTGACAAGCCAAAAGTTCTGAAAAATGCTTTTCAACTAGATTATTTAAAAACTTAATATCAAATAAATAGAATTCTAAATCCGTTTTCCAGTTTTCAAGTAAAAGATAAAGCGACTCCCAGCTAGCATTTTGGAGGTAATTTCCTTTAGGGCGTTTTCTTAAATTATTCATAGATGTGTTTTTTAATGATTACTTGCTAAAAATAATTTTTAAATCGTTCATCTGAAATGAGATATATCAGCTATGTATGACTTTATGCAAACTAAAATGTCTGTTCGAGTTATTTCGCCAAAGCGGAATTGTATTGAGAACATTTGTTTACGTAATAATATTACCATCCGCCATTTGGATAATGCGGTCGGTTTTATTGGCAAAATCTTCATCGTGGGTAACAATTAAAAGCGACAAACCGTACTCATCACTTAACTTTTTGAAAATATTGAAAACATTTTCAGCATTTTTAATTTTTCAAAAGCATCATGCTCTATTTCCTGATATGATTTTTCTGCTAGTTTTTTAGCGGGAAGCCTCACGTTTTCTAAAACTGAAAATTCAGATAATAAGTAATGAAACTGAAACACAAACCCAATATGTTTGTTTCTGATGTACGAAAGGTAGTCTCTACTTTGGTTTGTTATTAATTGATTATTTAATTGATTATTTAAAAGAAGTGCTCCCTCATAATCGGTATCCATGGCTAGGTAGTAGTTATCATAAGAGTTGTCCTTAATTTATAAATATACTAAAACTTAGTCAGAGCGCAGTCTATACTTTGCGGGTTAGGTAGAATAAGCAAACAGTAGAAATTTTAAATTTTATGACTAGAAACAAGAATGTGATAGCACTTGATTTATGACTATCTACTGCTATTCATTTATCTATTGCCTAAAAAATGTAATGTTTCGTTTGCGTGCCCTTGTGGTTATTCTACCTAACAGTTGCATGACATTTAACAACTCAACATTTTGAGGATGAATTTATGGAATAAAACAAAATCAATATTAGATTTGTATAACAAGAGCCGTATGATGGGAGACTATCACGTACGGTTCTGTGAGAGGTTTCGGGTGAAAGTCCCTTTGTCTACTCGACTACAAATACGTTAGCTCTCATTTAAATAACACGTGTTTCAAATTTGAAATTGCAAAAGAATATGCAAAAGAAAAAGGACAAAGTTTTTCGGAAATGGTTGAAAACTATTTCAAGTTTGTTACTGTCAAAAGAATGAAAATCAAGGAAAAACAACTTTCACCTAAAGTTAGAAAACTTAGAGGAATCATTAAAGCTGATGACAATTTTGACTACAAACAAATTTTAACAGAAGAACTTTCAAAAAAATATGGAGTATAAACTTTTTGTAGATTCATACGTAGTTATTGACTTTTTTACTGACCGCGAACCTCACGCA
>TARA_R110002111_G_scaffold164494_1_pt1 | contig 9945 bp, 10 predicted proteins | sample TARA_R110002111 | Tara Oceans TARA_R110002111 (sample SAMEA4397363) | marine metagenome | biome: Polar Biome; feature: [ZZZ] marine water layer (ENVO:01000295); material: water (ENVO:00002006), including particulate matter (ENVO:01000060) such as... | depth 199 m | reverse complement strand
GGTCCGGACGACAATGCGGGCTTTGTATTTGCTGAGCTGAAGCGCTATCAATCGGCTATGGATCATCTCAACACAGAGCCGCCGGAAACCAACACCCGCGCAATCAATGCACCAAATGTCATCATTGCGCTGATTGCTCTGATCATCGGCATACATGCTGGTCTCGGTCTGCTCTCCGAACAGGCATTTTTTGAGCTTTTTGTACGGTTTTCATTCATACCGGCGCGCTACAGCCCTGAGCTGAACTTTCCGGGATCGCCCTATTCGCAATGGATCAGCCCAGTCAGCTACGCCCTGTTGCATGGCGACTGGGTCCATGTGCTGACCAATTCCATATGGATGCTTGCATTCGGCAGCGCTCTGGCGTGGCGCTTCGGCACCGCACGCTTCTTGCTGTTTTCAGCGCTGTGTGCCATCGCGGGAGCTGGTGCCCACTTTCTCGCATATCCGGGTTCCCAGATCCCGACTATCGGCGCGTCAGCGGCGATTTCGGGACATATGGCAGCAGTCGGCCGATTTGCCTTCAGTTCCGGCGGTCCTTTGACCCGCTCCCCGCTACAGCGCAAATCATCGGATTTCATGCAACCGGCCGAACCGATATCGCTCCTGCTTCGAAACCGCTCAGCATTGGTATTCATTGGTATCTGGTTTGCGGTAAATCTGCTTTTCGGCCTCACCGGTGCCGGCTTTGGCGGTCAGGATGTCCGCATTGCCTGGGAAGCGCATCTGGGCGGTTTTCTGGCCGGGCTGTTGCTGTTTCCGTTGCTGGATCCAGTCGCACGCAAACGTTGAGCGCGCTGCTGTAGTGCCATGAAAAGCTGTGTGACTTGCTCATTTTGACATTTCGTCGCACACTTCCCGCTCAACTCGCTTCTGGCGACACTATGAGGAACGGGAGGACAATATGAACATAGCATCCATATTGCACGAAAAGGGCCATGATGTTTTCACCATCAAACTGCCCAAAACACTGCTGGAGATCTGCTCCACTTTGCGCGAGCACCGCATTGGCGCAATCCTGATTGTCGATGATGCCGGCAAAGTTGCCGGTATTCTCTCCGAGCGCGACATTGTACGCCGGATAGCGGCAGACGGTCCGGACGCATTGCAGGCCGATGCATCAGCCTGCATGACCTCTTCCGTGGTCACCTGCGGACCTGATGAAACCATTCAGGCTGCCATGGCGCGCATGAGTGAAGGTCGTTTCCGCCATATTCCGGTTGTCGAAGATGGCAATCTGGTTGGAATGGTTTCGATCGGTGATCTGGTCAAGCGCCGGATAGCGGATGCGGAACGCGAAGCGGAAGATCTCAAGAACTATTTGTATGCGAGTTAGTGCGCACTGATAAATGAATGCTCCTGCCATTGCCGGAGCGCTTAACAATGGCTGCCCAGCGGAAACCGGCACAATCGCCTGTTCCGCCGGTCAGGTTTTGTTGGACACCGTTTCCTCAAGCATCTCCAACTGAATTTGCTGCATTTCAACAAGCTTTTCCCATTGCCGCACCAGCTGGTGATCAAGTTTTTCGTGCAATTGCCGGATTTCAAGCTCAGCTTTCAGGTTGGTCTTGTAATCCTCCATGGCAGTTTCCCGGTCTTTCTCGCCCTGCCTGCGCTGGCTCATCATGATGATTGGCGCCTGCAACGCAGCCATTGACGACAGCACCAGATTCAGCAGAATGAACGGATAGGGATCAAACGGCTTTGACAGCCAGATACCCAGATTGACCGCCATCCACATCAGCAGAATCGCACAGAAGGCCAGGATGAAGGTCCAGGATCCACCAAAACCGGCAACCCTGTCCGCCATTTTCGCTCCGAATGACGCATTTTCATCGGTGGCGTATGATGGTGTTTTCGCCAGGATCTGTCCGCTTTCAATGGCTTCAACAACTTCAAGGTCAAGCGCATTGAGTTGCCCACGTTCATCCTGCAGCAGGTTTTCAACATAGCGCCGGCGATATCCCGCCAGATCACCACGGCAGATGAATTTTCCTTCGCCCCAATCAGGCACATCCTGCGAAATCAGAGCCGAAACACCCGGCCTGACAGATATCCACGGGCGCATTTCGGCCGCGGCAAATGACTTGCCGCAAACGGCGCAGCGCGCTGTAGCAGCCGGCAATGGTCTTTGGCTCTTCTTCATGCTTACACAATTCCTGAATTGGAGATCGGACACATTGGAGCGGCCAATCCGCAATGACTGCCTCCCCTTTTACACTGTATTGGCTGGCGGCCACGGTTGTTTTTGAAAATCCAGCGTTGTGTCAGGGCAGCGGTTCTCTTGCCTCAAGTTGCAGAATATACATGCTCGCGCCGATAATGAGCAGTGCGCCGATCCAAAATACCCGCTGCGGAACGCATAGCATCTGCCGATGGTGTCGTGAGCGGCAGTACGGGAACGCAAACTGGCGTCATGGCCGATTTGATGGATCTGCCGGACAGCGGCTAGACTGCGTCGTGCGGAAATCGACGCAAATGTGAATTGACCTGCGCCAAAATGGTCGTAACGTCAGATTGCAACCTGTGAATTGGAGAGCGATATGAACCGTCTGACCGCGAAAGACTTTGATCAGGAACTGCTTGATCTGTATGACTTTTACGCCCACGGCAAGATTACAAAACGTGAGTTTCTGGATCGCGCCGGCAAATTTGCCGTTGGCGGCGTCACGGCTGCTGCTCTGCTGGGATTGCTCAGCCCGCAATATGCTCTGGCCCAGCAAGTAGCGCCCGACGACAACGACATCAGCGCAGAATATATTGAGTATCCCTCCCCCAATGGCCACGGCACTGTACGCGGCTATCTGGTGAAGCCTGCGGACAAAGCGTTGCGCCTTCCCGCGGTGCTGGTGGTGCATGAAAACCGCGGCCTCAACCCCTATATCGAGGATGTTGCACGGCGCGTGGCAAAAGCCGGTTTCATGGCGCTTGCGCCCGATGGGCTGACATCGGTTGGCGGTTATCCCGGCAATGATGATGCAGGCCGCGAGTTGCAAAGCAGCGTGGATGGCACCAAGCTGATGAACGATTTCTTCGCCGGCTATGAGCATCTTGCCGCACGCAAAGACGGCACGGGCAAAGTTGGCGCAGTGGGCTTTTGTTACGGCGGCGGCGTCTGCAACGCACTGGCAGTCGCCTATGAGGATTTGTCAGCGTCCGTTCCGTTCTATGGCCGTCAGCCTTCCGCAGCAGATGTGCCGCGCATCCAGGCACCCTTGCTACTGCATTATGCTGAACTGGACACCCGCATCAATGAGGGATGGCCAGCCTATGAAGCGGCACTAAAGCAAAACGACAAGAGCTACACGGCGCATATTTATCCGGGGGTCAATCATGGTTTCCACAATGACACAACGCCGCGCTATGACATGGAGGCAGCGGAACTTGCCTGGAGCCGAACGATTTCGTTTTTCAACACTCATCTGGTGTGAGTTCCGGCAAGGATATCAGTCGGTTTTATAGATCTCAGTTGGATCGAAGTGCCTTGTGTCGTCCGTCGTGACCAGCTTTGGAACTGCGCCACCGCCGTCCAGATCTACGTCCCGGTAAAAACACGAGATGCGGCCGGTGTGGCAATTTGCACCGCTGCCCGCTGTGGTGACGCTGAGAAGGATCACATCCTGGTCGCAATCCACCTGCATGCGTTCAACATGCTGGGTGTGACCGCTGGTTTCGCCTTTCACCCAGAGTGTCTGCCGGGAGCGGCTCCAATAGGTTGCCTTGCGGGATGCGATGGTTCTGGCGAGGGCTTCCTCATTCATATGGGCAACCATCACGACACGGCCCGTCGCATGATCGCTGACCACACATGAAATCAGGCCGTCTGCAGAGAATTTCGGGGCAAAAACTGCACCCTCTTCCAGATCCGCAACCGAACCGGGCTGCTGAAATTTCCCGTGGGCCATAACCTGTCCTTCGCGTTCAGATGTCGGATGTTTGCGGTCAGACCGGACCTGTCACAGATTATGCCAAATCAATATCAAGCACAGCCATGGATAAATTGTAGGATCTGTCGCCATCTTCATCATCAAGATAGATCACGCCGAGGAATTCATCTGAAAGGTACAATTCCGCTGAATCCGTCTTGCGCGGACGGGCGCGGACCTGCAGATTCGGGTTGGCGAATTTCGCCTTGAAATAGGCATCAAGTTTTTGCAGTTCACTGGCGTTCATGGCGCGCCTCTTTCCGGTTTTTTCAGCAACAATATTTGGGTTCAAGTTGCGCAGTTGATGGCATATCGGTCGCGCGAAATAAAGGGCTTAGAACGTTACAATGGGGATTGTACAGCTGTTGTAGAGTGTCAGAGTTGCCTGTCTGCCAATATCTGGTCCATCGACCGGGACGGTTCAGAGCAGCCTGCGGAGCCGACAACTTTTGCCGGCACACCTGCGACCGTTGTGTTGGGAGGCACTTCATTCAGCACCACCGATCCGGCGGCGATGCGCGAGCAATGGCCGATTTTGAAATTTCCCAGAATTTTGGCACCGGCACCAATCAGCACACCGCTTTCGATCTTGGGATGGCGGTCTCCGCCCTTTTTCCCGGTTCCGCCGAGTGTAACATCCTGCAGAATCGAAACGTCGTCGCCGATCGTGGCGGTTTCCCCGACGACCAGCCCTGTGGCGTGGTCGAGAAAAATACCTTTGCCCATTTTGACAGCCGGATTGATATCAGTCTGAAACACGGCAGAGGAGCGGCTTTGCAGATAAAGCGCAAAATCGCGCCGTCCGTGACGCAACAGCCAATTTGCCAGGCGGTGTGTCTGAATCGCGTGAAAGCCTTTGAAATACAGCACTGGTTCGATAAACCGGTCGCAGGCAGGGTCGCGATCAAACACGGCGCCCAGATCGACGCGGATGATGTCGGCCAGTTCCGGCTCGTCAGAAAATGCCTGCAGAAATGCTTTGCGGATCAGATCATCGGGAACCGACTGATGATCCAGCCGGTCGGCGATACGCCAGATGATCGCTTCTTCCAAAGTGGTGTGATTGAGAATCGTGCTGTAAATGAACGGCGCCATATCGGGCTCGTGAGCAACGATGGCTTCGGCTTCCTGGCGCAGAGTGTTCCACACCGGGTCGATGCTTGCCAGCTGCTGCTGTGTTGCTTCCGCCATAATTTTTTCCAAAACCCCGGCCGAAACCTCGGCCAAAACCCCTGATTGTTAGGACTGCCAGTTTGCAGGCGCATTCTGTTTTAGACAAAGTGGGTTACCGATACAACAATAACAAGGTCGACACAGCGATTGACCGATTGCGACATAGGCGGGGCATATGGCTGCAACACAGCGCTGTAAATCGGCAAGGTCTGGCCCCGACGACGATGCATTGCAAACTGGCCCTTGTTCCTGACGCTGGTTTTGCTAGAAAAAACATCCGAATTTTAATCTGAACTTCGCGAGGTACTGTTTTAGTGGCCAGGCTTGTCCATCGCGCATTTGCGGTTCTGCGGGCTTTGAATGAGAGCCCCGCAAACCTGAACCGTCTGCATGAGCAGACTGATTTACACCGCGCTACCCTGCTGCGAATCCTCGACGCTCTGATTCAGGAGGGAATGGTCCGACGGGCAATCGGAGGCGATACCTATCATTTAAAACACTGCGTTAAACTTCTCGGACGCAAAATTTCAAAGACCGATTTGCTGGCAGAAGCGGCCTCCGAACATTTGCAAAGCTACAGCTCGTTGGTCCGATGGCCAACAGACGTGCTCCATCTGCATGCCACGCAACCTTGCTTGGTTGTCGCCGAGACCAACCGGCCGGGCAGTCCGTTTCCAGTCAAGCCAAACCGCATCAGGCACACTGTTCCTCTGGTCCCCTCTGCCGCCGGACGTGCCTATCTGGCCTTCATGAAAAAAAGCCGGCGAGAGCATTTGTTGCGCAAAGCTGAACGCCTTGGTTACTTCCTGCAATCACCCCACATAAAACCTGGCCACCTTGAAAAGGATCTCGAAGCGGTACGGCAGAAGGGTTACGGAACACGGGCGGATTTTTTCAGGGGCGGTGACTATCTTGAAAAGAGAATTGAAAATGACGGACTGCTGGCTCTGGCAGTTCCGGTTTTGAACGGAACGGATCTTATCGCAGTCCTCAACACGCAATGGAATGCAAAGGCCTATGATGAGGCGGGTTTCTCGTCACGATATCTGGCGGGCCAGATAGAACTGGCAGCAGCGATAGCCGCTGATTTTCAAAGGCTTGAGCGCGAGAAAACGCTTTCAGGACCACTCCAGGATTTCACTGAGTGAAATTTTGAAAAATTGAAATTGCGAGAATGCCGCCAGTCTGCTTTCACTAATTGCAGGGAGGACTATCATGACAAATTCACGCAAATTCCGTTTTATCTCCGTCCTGATGACAGGGCTGTTCACCGCTGGCACCGCGCTGGCAGCTGATGTATCCGAGTTTTACAAAGGCAAGACAATCAACATCATCGTGCCGGCAGGCCCGGCCAGCGGCTATGATATTTACGCCAGGCTGATGTCCGAACATTTCCCACGGCACATGCCCGGAAATCCCACCGTCATCGTTCAAAACATGCCTGGTGCCGGCGGTGTTAAGGCCGCGCGCTACTTTTCTACAGTGGGCAAGACCGACGGTACGGAACTGCTGCTGAGCCCGCAGACCATTGGCACCGATGAAGCGCTCGGACTGCTTGGAGATACGGTTGATGTGGCCAGCTTTAACTGGATCGGCCGCTTTACCACCAATGTCCCGGTCGGTGTGGCGTCCGCCGCTTCCGGCGTGAAAACCGCCCAGGAACTGAAAGACAGGGAGGTGGTATTTGCCGGAACCTCGGCCAGGTCACCCGCAATTGTTTTTCCCACTGCGTTGAATGTTCTGGCTGGTACGAAAATGAAAATCGTCTCCGGATTCGATGACACACGACAGACATTTCTTGCAATGCTGCAGGGAGAGGTCGACGGGCTTGTGCTCGGCTGGGCAGGTCTGAAATCATCCAACAAGGACCTGTTGGACAAGGGCGAGCTGGTCGTTCTGTTCCAGGGAACCGCGACACCTCACCCGGATTTGCCGGAAGTACCGACGATTGTCGATCTTGCCGAAGGCGAAGCCAACAAAACAGCGATGCGCTTCATCGCCTCCAGCTCTGAGATCGGGCGATCAATAGCGGCACACCCCGATGTGCCTCAGGACCGTCTTGAGGCCTTGCGCGAAGCATTCGTGGCAATGCTTGCAGACCCCGAATTCATCAAAGACGCCGAAACCAGAAATATGGAACTGGTCGCAAGCTCCGGCTATGAGGAACTCGATGCAGTCATTTCCCAGACCCTTGGCGTCGATGCATCTGTGATTGCGCTGGTGAAGGAAACTCTGGGACTGAAATAACCAGACCTGAAGACAGCCTGTCCATTTAAAATCCGGATGAACCGCAGGCAACTGCGTTTCATCCCCCCTCCGCCGGACGAACCGAGGCCCAACCGACATGAAAGTTTTGGTGATTGATCATCTGTTCGCTGAGGAAATTGCCTCAAGACTACGCGCAGATTTTCCGGACATTGACGTCGTCACTGCGCCCGACAGCCAGTCAGCTCAGGGTGATGCGGCGGCATGCGATGTCATTATGGCTTTGGGCATGAATGCTGACGAAACACTTTTCGCACAGGCCAAAAACCTGAAATGGGTGCAATCACTCGGCGCGGGGGTCGACAAATTTCAGTCACTGGCAGCGCTCGATAAACTGGAACTTCTGACCAATGCCAAGGGCATTCACGGACCCCAGATTGCCGAGATGACAATTCTCTTCATGATTTCTCTGCTCAGGGATTTTCCGGCGCTCGTCCGCCAGCAGGACGCTAAAAACTGGCGGCGCTTTCCCGGACGAAAGCTGCAGGGGCGCAGCATTGCGATCTGGGGACTTGGAACCATTGGTGAAGAAATCGCGCGCATTTGCCATGCCTTCGGGATGACGGTGTCGGCTATCACACGCACCCCGCGAGATCATCCCTTCATTGATCGCTATTACAAGCCTGGCGAACTGGCAGAGGCGGCATCAACAGCCGATTTTCTGCTTGCTGTGGCCCCGGCCACAGCGGAAAATGTCGGGCGGCTCAACGCAGACATCTTTCAGGCGATGCGGCCCGACAGCTATCTCATCAATGTTGGCCGCGGCAGCCTGGTGGTCGAGCCGGATTTGATTGCCGCACTGAAGACGGGAGTTATCGCCGGCGCTGCGCTTGATGTTGCAAGTGCCGAACCCCTGCCGCCGGAAAACCCCTTGTGGGATATGCCGAACACCATTCTCACTCCGCATGTCTCAGGCATGATCGAAGAGTATCCCGAGCAGGTCTACCCCATTGTCAAAACCAACATGGCCCACTTTCTGGCCGGACGGACTGACCAGATGATCAATCGCGTCGACCCCGTCAAACCACTCACCGGGAGTACCCCCTAATATGCCGACCATGTCTGAAAAACTTGTTTCACGAATCTCGGACAGTGAATTGGAGCGGCGCTGGGCGTTGACCCGCAAAGCCATGCAGCGCGCCGGGGTCGACGTTCTGGTCATGCAGAACAGCAATGAGTTTGTCGGCGGCTATGTGAAATGGTTTACCGACATTCCCGCCCGCCAGGGTGTGCCGATTACTGTTATCTTTCCCCTGGACGGCGAGATGATCGTGGTGCGCGCAGGACCGCGCGGAGGACGCTTGCACGATGATGGCCGGGATTGGCCATGGCGCGGAGTCGGCAGGGTACTGACGGCCCCCTACACCACGGCGGAATGCACCACCAATATCAACGATGCCAAACTGGCCGCCGAGGAACTTGCCGCCATGGGCGCGCGCAAGATTGGCTGGGTTGGTATGGGGGCGATCCGGCACAGTTTCGGGGTCCATCTCACCGAGCGTCTTGATGCAGCAGAATTCATTGATTTTTCCAACGATGTCGATGAAATAAAGGCGATTAAAAGCGCTGAAGAGATAGGCTTGATCCGGCAGACCGCGCTGCTTCAAGATCAGGTTTTCGCCGATGTCCTCGGGTTTATTGAACCCGGTATGCGCGAGTTTGAGGTCGCTGCCTTCGCCTATTATCAAACCCAGCGTCTGGGAAGCACGCAGGGTTTTGTTCTGACCGGCTCCGCCCCGATGGGCACACCTGCCACCAAGGGCCTGCGCCACTTTCAGAACCGGCAAATCGAAGACGGGGATCAGTTCACAATTCTGATCGAGACGAATGGACCGGGCGGTTTTTACACGGAAATCGGCAGAACCATTGTGCTGGGCAAAGCCAGCGAAGAAATGCTGAGTGAATTCGATCTGGCGCACAAGGCTCAACGCGCAACGTTGGACCGCCTCAAACCCGGCGCCGATCCGGCAGCGCTGTGGGATGCCCATAATTCGTTTATGCGCAATGCGAACCGCCCCGAAGAACGCCGGCTTTATGCTCATGGACAAGGCTACGATCTGGTGGAACGGCCCTCATTGCGCGATGACGATCCGATGAAAATTGCCGAACATATGAGCATTGTCGTCCATCCGACTTTCCAGACCGATACCACCTATGCCTGGGTCTGTGACAACTACATGGTCGAAGCTGATGGGGTCTCTGATTGCCTTCATAAAACAGAGCAAAAGGTGTTCCAGCTTTAGAGAGTTCGATGTTGCGTTCAACGATCCTTACCGGATTATCGCCAGGATGAACCATGTTTGAAGCCGCAATTGACGCAATCTTTATCATTCTGGATCCAGTCCGGTTTGGGTTTCTGACAATTGGCGTGGTCATTGGGCTGGCGGTCGGCATTGTCCCCGGACTTGGGGGTCTCGTCGGCCTTTCAATCCTGCTGCCATTCACATATGCGCTGGATCCCTATGCCGCCATTGCCATGCTTCTTGCGCTGTCTTCGGTGGTGGCGACCGGCGACACCATACCAGCTGTGTTGTTCGGTGTGCCTGGTACGGTTGGATCAGCTGCCACGGTAGTGGATGGC
>TARA_R110002111_G_scaffold96568_4_pt1 | contig 9952 bp, 8 predicted proteins | sample TARA_R110002111 | Tara Oceans TARA_R110002111 (sample SAMEA4397363) | marine metagenome | biome: Polar Biome; feature: [ZZZ] marine water layer (ENVO:01000295); material: water (ENVO:00002006), including particulate matter (ENVO:01000060) such as... | depth 199 m | reverse complement strand
TTGCCATTTTCAAGAGTAAGATACGCGACCAGACCTTCTTTTAACAGGGATGCCGTATAAACCTGCAATGCCATTGTTGCTCTCCTTAATAAAAGGCTCAACATACAACCGAGCGCGAGCCAATATCCTTATTTCTTATAAATGTAGATATTTATTTTAATATCGCAAGAAAAATGTGATTTAAAATTAAATAACACAAAAATTATGTTATATAGATGTCACCAATCCTGAGGGACGCCTTAAGTGGATGCCGCACTCCGTTTTCGCCTTGCCGGCCCATCGGCCAGACCTTGGGTCGGCGCCCTCGGCGACCCGGCTGGTGCAGGGCATGCAGCCAATGGACTTGAACCCGTCTGCCACAAGTGGGTGGGGCGGCAAGTTTTTTGCCAGAAACGCCTGCTTGATGTCGTCTCCTGTCCAGTCAGCAAGGGGATTGATCTTGATGAAATCCGTGTCAGCTTCGATCGTTGAAAGACCGGACCGGATTGCTGACTGGAAGTTCTTGCGACCAGTAATCCAGGCTCTAAATCCCAGATTTCCCATTTTATTCATCATCTTATCAAGTGGCTGTACTTTCCGGATATGACAGCATTTGTCCGGATCTTCGTTGAACAGCATGTCATCCGGATCAAGCCGTAACAGAACGCCGTCATCGGGACTAACGATACGGACATCCTCCAAGCCGAAATGATCTGTCAGGGTTTTTTGATAGCGCAACGTTTCCCCGAAGAGACGGCGTGTATCGAGAAAAATAACCGGGATTGTCGGGTCAACCTTTGCGACCATGTCAAGCAGCACTGCGGATTCAGCACCGAAGGAAGATGAAAGCATTATCTTCCCACCGAGCTCTTTTGTCACAAGCGCATCAAGTAACGACGTGCCGGAAAGATGGCCATAGAGCCCCCGGAGGCGGGCGGCTTCCGATTCGGAGCAAAACTGGGCTGTAGAATTGGTCATTCTCTATCCAATCGTTTTCACATTCCCATCATAGGTATGAGGTATACATTTAAATATCAACTAAAAACGTATAAAAATATATTATACAGTAATAATATGTAAAATAAGAAAGTGTTCTGCCCCCTCTAATCTGATTGATTGCCAATGAAATAATCGCCAAAATAGGGTGGGGGAAAAATGCGTGGTTTGGGATTTATGATTGCTGGCGTCTTGTTTGGACTATCTGCCTTGGCTCAGGCAGAAACGTTTGAAACTGGGCACGTCTTGAAAAAACTGGAAGACAATCTCATTGTGACGGTGGATGATGCCCGCGTCACGATTTATGGTGTGCGCCTTGTTGACGAAAAAACGAACGTCTCTCTTTATCTTGATGCCCGCCAGTTCATTCTCAATTCCCTGAATGGATTGCGATTCTCTTTAGAAACAGGTGAATTTCGCAAGTCCGGCTCCCTTCATAACCGTTATGGGGACTTGCAGGGCCGTATCATAACAGCGGATGGCGAATGGCTTCAGGAAGCTCTGATTGCTGAGGGATATGGTTGGTGGGACGCGTCTCCAAAATATCCCCCGGAGTTTCGGGAGCGCCTGCTAGTGGCTGAGAAGCGGGCGGCCGAGAGGGAATTAGGGCTCTGGCGGGAGTTTTCTGTTTTGGACGCAAACCAACCTCCAAATCGATATTGGGACGGACAGTTCATCATCGCCAAGGGCGTTGTTCTTGACGTTTATAAGAGTTCCAGCACGACCTATCTCAATTTTGGGGAGGACTGGCGAACTGATTTTACAGCAGCCATCTCTTCGACCGCGCGGAAAAAATTTGAACACGGGGACTGGAAGTTGACGGACCTGAAGAGTAAATCAGTTAGGGTGAGGGGGCTTGTTCGGTTTTATAATGGCCCATATTTAGAACTGGAATTTCCAGAACAGCTGGAAATACAGGAAACCGCAGGTGAAGGATAGCAACAAGTGAGGAAAAGCGCTTTACATAAACGCTGGCGACCGGCCCGGCTCTTTATTGTTCCCGTGATTGCTCTCGGACTTCTCCCTCCAATGACCACGTCGGCGAATGCCAATCTGCTTGATAACCTCTTCTCTGTCTTCGAACCGGGCGACGATCAGAAAATTGGGGCGGAACAGCATGAGCGTGTTGTTGCGCAATATGGCGGTGAATATATTCAGGAAGGACTGAATGAGTATATTCTCGATATCGGCCTGCGCCTTGCCTTCGTCTCGGAAATGCGGGATTTGCCGTGGCGCTTCACCATTCTGAATTCCCCCGTCGTCAACGCATTTGCGCTTCCGGGCGGATATGTATACATCACGCGTGGTTTGCTGTCCCTAGCCACGAATGAAGCTGAGGTTGCCGGTGTGCTCGCCCATGAAATAGGACATGTCACGGCCCGCCACGGCGCGGCCCGCCAGTCCCGAGCGACCGGGATTGGTCTTTTGGGCGTGCTTGCGGGCGTGTTGACGGGTAGTTCCGTTGTTCAGGAGCTGGGACAGCAACTGGGCGGACTTTACGTTGCTTCATATTCGCGTGAGCAGGAGTATGAAGCCGATCAGCTCGGGGTGAGATATCTCGGAAAGGCAGGGTATCCGCGCGAAGCAATGGCCGATTTTCTGTCTCGGATGGATGCGCAGACCAAATACATGGCAGCTATGACGGGGAATGCTGGCGGCGGTAGCTTCGATTTCTTCGCCTCCCACCCCCAGACAGGAGATCGTATTGAACGGGCGGCGGCATCGGCAAATCAAAAGGCTGATGACCTTGACCGGAAATTCGAAAAAGATCGTTATTTAGCGGCCATTGACGAAATGCTCTATGGGGACGATCCCAAAGAGGGGATTATTCGCGGCAGAGAGTTCCTTCATCCCGTCTTGAGATTTAAATTCATGGCGCCGGAGGACTTTCAGCTTATTAATTCCGCACAAGCGGTATATGCGGTTGACGGGAAGGGCAGCCAGATGGTGTTTGATCTGGGTAAGCAGGCAAATTCCGGGCAATCAATGGCAAACTACCTGCAGCGGGAATGGCTTGCGAAACTGAACGTACCAAATGTTACATCTATGGAGGTTAATGGCGCTCCCGCAGCCGCAACCCGTCTTGCGCTTGATCGGAATGGGACAACTGTTTACCTGACGGCGGTGGCAATTGATTTCGGGAATGGCCGTGTTGCGCGATTTGCCTATCAGAGCACGGTATCCAATAGCCGCCTTCAGGAAAAATTTACCCAGAGTTTTAAAAGCTTCCAGCCGATGGATGCTGCAGAAGCGGCAGCCATCAAACCTGCACGGATAGAGATTGAAGCGGTTACGAGTGGCGAGAGCCTTTCTTCTATTCTGTCCGGAATGGCGGATGTGTCGAAGGACAAGGAAGCACTGTTTATTTTACTCAATCCGGCATTTGAGGACGGAGTTCCTCCATCGGGCCAGCAATATAAAAACATAAAATTTGGTGGTTAAGAGATCTGTGTCTAAGTTGGGACGCTGATCTGGTCCACGGTCTTACCATCCAAATTAAAGCAGGCGGCTTCCAGAGTTCCCCCGTAACCGGAACCGCCATCCAGCGTAACCGTATAAGGTGTTACAGTGACTCCACCATGTTGCTTTTCAAAGCCGCGGATGACTTTTCGAAAGCCTGAATAGGAGGTGTTAATTTCTTTAAAATGGCGGTTCCCCCACCAGAAGCTGTCATTTTGTTCGACAACAGGCAGGTTGGGGTCGATACCGGCATGAACGAACAAAAGTTCACCACCTTCTGTAAAGGCCGCCCGGCGAAGCGCGATCAGGATATCGTTATGTCCTGGCTGTTCCCGGATTTTTTCGCGAAGGCGATTTGTCCATTTGGTTGTGGCAAGGGTGCCTTCACGAATGTAGCGTCGGGTTTCCTCTTCGGATTCGCCATATGCCTCGAGCGTGTAAGCGATATCATTTGCAATCATCCAGTTAAAGACATCAGTCGGTTGCGGAGCGAGCTGTAGCTGAAGGAGGTTGCGTAGAATTTCTTCCTGCGCGCCACGCAAAAAGACGATATCTTCGGGTATCATTCCGGGCATGCAAAGTCGGTTTATACGAAAGGATAGCAATTCGTCCAATACGGCTTTTATGCCTGATCCGCGGCCAAGATAGTTTCCAAGATATACAAGGCGGTCGCCATGTTCCCACCGGCGGGCAATTTCATCATGAATAGTCACCAGTGCCGCCGCTTCCCCATGGATTGAGGCAACAGCCCAGACACGTCTGGTCGCGCTTAGGCAACCAAATTTTTCTTTGTAACTACTTGATTTCATAGTTTCTCACAATGAAACCTTGTGGGGATATTGGCAAGTCTTCCAGAAGATTTTCATCAAATTATTATAGAAAAGGCCCGGAATTTCTTCCGGGCCTTGATATATTCTTCTTTTATGAAAGTCAGGCGACTTTCAAAACCTTTTGAACCTTCTCCGTGGCTGCGTCAGCCTCGATCTGTTCGACAACGGCAAGCTCACGTGAGAGCCTTACCAGCGCGGCTTCATATATCTGACGCTCGCTGTATGACTGATCCGGCTGATCGTCATTCCGGTGCAGGTCGCGGACAACCTCGGCAATCTGGACCGGATCGCCAGAATTGATTTTTGCTTCGTACTCCTGGGCCCGACGGCTCCACATGGTCCGCTTGATGCGGGCGCGGCCCTTGAGGGTATCGAGTGCGGACTTCATCTTCTTTGGTGAAGACAAGGCGCGCATGCCGACATTCTTGGCTTGCTTGACCGGCACACGAAGGGTCATTTTCTCATGAGCAAAATCGACCACATAAAGCGTCAGGGCCATGCCTGAAATTTCCTGCTCTTCTATGCTGATAACCTGTCCAACACCATGAGTTGGATAGACCACATGATCAAGCGGGGCGAAATCCATTTCTTTTGTCATTTAAGTCCTTCTCATCAACCGCGGGAATTCCCGAATTCCTGTGATGGCGCAAAAAAAAGCAGCTGCATTTACAGCGCTGCAGATCATTACAGAATCCATCAAAAAAATAGGCCAAGCTATATTTGGCGCAAACAGCAATACACGCAATTTGCACGCCACCCCTACTATAACAAACCTAAAGCATGGGGTAACCATAGCACGATTCTAGGCTAAAAGCTAATAATGTTATTTAATTTCTGAGTGTTTTACGTAATTTCCGACGTGTAATGACAGAAATTACCCTTGTCCACCGGGCTTGGGGCTGAACTCAGTTTCATATTTATTGGGCTTGTCCTGCCATTCCTCGGCATCCGCAGGCTGGTCGCCTTTTTGCGTAATATTCGGCCATACTTCCGAGTACTCGCGATTGAGTTCCAAAAATTTCTCGGCGACTTCTTCCGTGTCGGGAAGAATTGCTTCGGCGGGGCACTCCGGTTCGCACACGCCGCAGTCGATACATTCATCGGGATGTATCACCAGCATGTTTTCGCCTTCATAGAAACAGTCGACGGGGCAGACCTCCACGCAGTCCATAAATTTGCAGCGGATGCAATTTTCGGTAACAACGTAGGTCATCTATTTTCTCCAGTCAGTTCGTGGAAGCAACAAAACACAAGACATGGATGTCTTTCCTAACGGATTATCGCTAATAACAGGGAAAAACAACCCTAAAAGCATCTCGGGCAGGAAAAATTAGTTTTCCGCAATACCAAGGCGGGCCATAACCCTTTTACGGGCGATGCCGCTGTCCCGGTCACTCACATAGATCAGGCCGGCGATGCGACGGACAAGGTTGGCTTCATATTTGCTGAGAACGCCATCTGCATAGGCAACCTCCCATAACATTTCGATCATTTGCACTCTCGTCTCGATGGGAAAGCTGTCTTTTACTGCCCGCGTAAAATAAAAAAGCTGATCTGATTCCGCTTGTGCCTCTTCCGCGTGAGCAACAAGCTCACGGGCCTCAGCATCGGATGTTTCGTAGTGCCGAATCATGACATCAACGATGGCCTCACGTTCGACATCTTTGAAATCGTCATCGGACAGAGCGGCTTCAATCAGGAGAGCGGCCGTTGCGACACGTGCCTCATCCTGAGTTTTTGGCTCGGCCGTACTATCCTCGGATAGCAGAGATTTTAGAAAGGAGATCATATGGTTGCCTTGAAATAGCTTTTGTTTTTATGCCTTCAGACGCGGCCGTGACACTGCTTGAATTTTTTCCCTGAGCCACAAGGGCAGGGAGCATTGCGTCGCACCTTGCCCCAGTTCTCCGCATTATCGCCGTCGGTGTTGATATCGGGAGCGTCAAGTTCGTTCTCTCCGGTAACCGGATCAATATGAGTTGCTGTTATTTCCTGCTCGTCCGGTTCGGGGCGCTTTAGCTGCTCCGCCGGATTTTGCAGATGAACGTGCGAAAGGTAGGTTGTTACCGTTTCACGCAGCTGGTTCAACATCATCTCGAACATATTGAAGGCTTCGCTCTTATATTCATTGAGCGGGTCCTTCTGGGCGTAGGCGCGCAGCGAAACACCTTGGCGCAACTGATCGAGCTGGAGGAGATGCTCCTTCCAGGCTTGATCGAGTATTTGCAGAAGAATGCTTTTCTCGACCATGCGCATGACGTCGGAACCGTAACGAACGGCCTTTTCCGCCATCTTGCGATTGGCGTGATCTTTCAGGCGGTCACGGATTTCCTCATCGGCAATCCCCTCTTCAGCCGCCCATTCGTCCACAGGAAGCTCAAGAGAGAGCGTCCGGGCCGCTTCGAGTTTCAGCCCCTCCACGTCCCACTGCTCCGGATAGGCCTTCGGAGGAATATGGGTGGCGACCATATCATCGATCACTTCATTGCGCATGGTGGTGACCGTCTCGGAGACATCTTGCGTATCCATCAATTCAATGCGTTGCTCATAAATGACCTTGCGCTGATCATTCATGACATCATCGAATTTCAGAAGGTTTTTACGGATATCATAGTTGCGCGCCTCGACTTTTTGCTGCGCTTTCTCCAAGGCTTTGTTAATCCAGGGATGGACAATAGCCTCCCCTTCTTCCAGGCCGAGTTTGCGAAGCATGCCATCCATCCGCTCAGAGCCGAAAATACGCATCAGGTCATCCTGAAGCGAGAGAAAGAAGCGTGAGGTGCCGGGGTCCCCCTGCCGACCGGAACGACCGCGGAGCTGATTATCGATACGCCGGGATTCATGCCGTTCTGTGCCGATGACAAACAGGCCGCCTGCTTCCAGCACCTGCTTGCGCTGCTCGGCTATCTCGGCTTTGATCTCGGCGGTTACCTCGGCAATTTCCGCCTCATCCGTCATTTCCTCGGTTTTGGCGGCAATCCTCATTTCCTCGTTACCGCCGAGTTTGATGTCCGTTCCGCGTCCTGCCATATTCGTGGCAATTGTGACGGCGCCAACACGTCCGGCCTGACTAATGATCTCCGCTTCCTGTTCATGATATCGGGCATTCAGGACCTTATGAGGGATTTTCTTCTGCTTCAGCAGTTCCGATAACATTTCGGATTTTTCAATAGAAACCGTGCCAACAAGGACGGGCTGGCCGCGTTTCAGGCAATCCTCAATTGTAATGACAATTGCATTATATTTTTCTTCGGCCGTGCGGTAAACTTCATCATCTGCATCCGCGCGCGCGACAGGGACATTTGTCGGAATTTCAATAACTTCCAGACCATAAATTTCATGAAACTCATCCGCTTCCGTCGATGCCGTGCCGGTCATGCCTGAAAGCTTTTCATACAGGCGGAAATAGTTCTGGAATGTAATGGAAGCCAGAGTCTGGTTTTCTGGCTGGATCGTGACCTTTTCCCGGGCTTCGAGAGCTTGATGCAATCCTTCAGAGTAGCGCCGCCCTTCCATCATGCGCCCGGTAAATTCGTCAATAATGATAACCTTGTCGTTCTTGACGATGTAATCCTTGTCTTTCTCGAAAAGTTTATGGGCGCGAAGAGCCTGGTTCAGGTGATGAACAATCGCCACATTTTCCACGTCGTAGAGATTGTCGCCCTTAAGAAGGCCTGCCTCATCCAGTACCCGCTCGATATCTTCGGCGCCATCCTCGGAAAAGCCAACGGTTTTTGTTTTTTCATCGACCTCGTAGTCGTCGTCCTTGAGGTTCGGGATCAAAGCATCGATGGCGAGATAAAGGTCGGAGGAATCCTCGGCCGGACCGGAAATAATAAGAGGTGTCCGCGCTTCATCGATCAGGATACTGTCCACCTCATCGACAATGGCATAATGAAAACCTCGCTGCACCATCGCTGATTTCTCATACTTCATATTGTCGCGAAGGTAGTCGAAACCGAATTCGTTATTTGTGCCATATGTTATGTCGGCCTGATAGGCCGCCGCACGTTCCTGTTCATCAATACCATGAACAATACAGCCGACTGTCAGGCCGAGCATAGAAAATACCTGTCCCATCCATTGTGAATCACGCCGGGCGAGATAATCATTTACAGTCACGATATGCACACCCTTGCCGGTCAGGGCATTAAGATAGGCAGGCAGGGTGGAGACAAGTGTCTTACCTTCGCCGGTTTTCATTTCGGTGATCTTGCCCTGATGAAGAACGATGCCACCAAGAAGCTGGACATCATAATGGCGCTCTCCTAGAGCGCGGGAGGCTGCCTCTCTCACGCAGGCGAAGGCTTCGGGTAGAAGATCATCGAGCGTTGATCCTGCCGCAAGGCGATCTTTGAATTCCTGAGTCTTTGCCAATAGTTCGCTGTCGGACAATGGCTTGATCTTATCTTCAAACGCATTGATTTCGTCAACTTTGGTTCGAACAAGTTTAAGTGCCCTGTCATTCGGTGACCCGAATAACTTCTTGGCAAAGGAACCGAACATATCTGACTAAACTCCAGTCATGGGTTGTTTTTTCTGGGTGCGCTGTTTCGTGCGCAGAGGTTATGTCTTAAATAGTCTCACTTTGAGGGCAAAACCAGCTTAATAAATATTCAGACAGATAAGGGGCAAGCGCAGTCATGTCAATCTATCCGGAGCGGAAGGGGCATAAAGGTGTCGGATTTAATGGTAAAAATATGGAAAAAACCAGTTCCCGAGGAACAAAGGTTGTTATGAGTTGAAATATTACTATATTCGCTTGAAATCTTCGCCTGCGGGAGCTTAGTAACTTGCTCCTAACCGCATATAATATTAATCGGGGTTCTAATGCTATGAAATCACTACATTATTTCGCTCTGGCGGTAGTCGCCGTGCTTTGTCTGGTCATCGGATATTACGTTGGCACACAAAGTGGCGCGATACCCGGCCTGGATATGGTTGCCTCGGATGATATGAAAACGGAAGAGACAAAGGCATCCGAAGAACCGGATAGCGAAGTCCTGGCAACCGTGAATGGGGAAAATATAACAGAGGCGGATGTTGCGACTCTTTATAGCTCCCTGCCACAGCAGTATCGTCAGGCGCCAATGGCTATGATCAAGGAACAGCTGTTACAGCAATTGATCAGCATGGAAGTCATCTCCCAGGCGGCCGAGAAAGACAATCTGCATGATAGCTCTGAATACAAGGATCGGCTTGACGCTGTGCGGACGCAGCTAATGCAGGAATTTTATATCAAGTCCAAGATTGATGAACTTGTAACGGATGAGCTGCTGCAGGAAGAATATGAAAAGAGCATTGCCGGTTTTACACCTGAAGAACAGCTGCATGCGCGACATATTCTGCTCAAGACAGAACAAGAAGCCAACGATGTAATCAAGTTGCTGGATGACGGTGGCGATTTTGCCGAGCTTGCCAAAGAATACTCGACTGGCCCCTCTGGTCCGAACGGTGGTGATCTCGGTTATTTTGCAAAAGGCAGCATGGTGCCGGAATTTGCAGATGCGGCCTTCAATCTGGAAAACGGTGAGTATACGAAAGCGCCTGTAGAAAGTCAGTTCGGCTTTCATGTCATCAAGGCTGAGGACCGCCGCAATACCGAACCGCCAACCTTTGAAGAGAAGAAACCTGAGCTTCGTTCCAAGGTAAGCAATTCGGTGATAGACAAGCTGATTGAAGAATTG
>TARA_R110002111_G_scaffold262848_1_pt1 | contig 9964 bp, 6 predicted proteins | sample TARA_R110002111 | Tara Oceans TARA_R110002111 (sample SAMEA4397363) | marine metagenome | biome: Polar Biome; feature: [ZZZ] marine water layer (ENVO:01000295); material: water (ENVO:00002006), including particulate matter (ENVO:01000060) such as... | depth 199 m | reverse complement strand
TGGGACGCAGAGGTCGCACGTTCGAATCGTGTCGCCCCGACTTTTAACTCGTATGGCATCAATGCCTTACGAGTTTTTTTTTGGTTTGTTGTTTATCAGATGCCGCTGGTCTGTTAAGTGATCCGTTCTTCTGTGATTTTCCATGCAAAATTACAGCCTTCTGGGCCGCCCGAAATTGCTGCGCTCGGCCCCCTGCACCCAGACTTGATCTCTGCTCACACGTCTTGCTTTGAAATCGCTACTGAGAAGCTCTCAACTCGTCCTCAGCACTTCTACCACACAATTATTTGGCGATGATTCCATATGCACGACTGAAAACGTCTTCCGCCACACCCAAACCAGAAGTTTAAGCGAACTATTTGTAATTTTACCTTCCATATGCAAAACCCTGTTCCAGTTTTTTCTTGAGGCAGACGGCGAAATGCAGGGCTTATGTTTCTGGGTATCTGCAATTTGCTGCGAATGAAGTGGAAGCAGGAAATGAATATTTATCGTAGAAATCAAATGAATCGTTGATAAGATGAAAGGCATTCTACACAAAGTGAAAGAAGCAGTTCCTGCTGTCAGTATCTTCTCATCCAGCTGCTTTTGAGCGTATTCGAGTCATCCCGTTGTGAAAGTTTGTGTCTGCGATGTCTGAATTCACCGAAATGATGCGTGCCGTTCAGGCAGGAGATCAGGCTACTGCTGAAAAAATGCTGCCGCTGGTCTATGATGAACTGCGAAAACTCGCCGGGGATTATTTAGCGAAAGAGCAGTCCGGCCATGCCCGACAGGCAACGTCTTTAGTCCATGAAGCCTATCTGCGACTCGTGAGCAACGACGCGGAATGGAATGGAGAAGGGCACTTCTTTGGGGCGGCTGCGATTGCCATTCGCCGCATTCTGGTGGAAAATGCGCGGAGTCGAAGAAGTCTCAAACGAGGCGGGAATGCGGTGCGCCTTGAATTGGATGACGTGATCCCTGTCACTCTGCCTGAACCAGTGGAAGATCTGATTGCCCTGGATGAGGCGCTCAACAGGCTTTCCACGGTCAACCCGCAAGCCACAGAACTGGTTCAACTTCTTTATTTTTCGGGGCTTACGTTAAACCAGTCTGCGGAGGTGATGGGGATGTCGCCCCGATCGGCCGACCGCCTGTGGGCCTACTCGAAAGCCTGGCTCCAGCGAGAAATGCGGAGTAATTTCGAAAATTCCTGAGATTTTCTGACGTCCTCAGCCGCTGCACTGCGCACTGAATGGTAGCGAGGTTCAAAGAGACCTGCCCGCGTCCTCTTTGTTCTGATTACCAGAATTCACTGCTGCAGGAGTTCGATTCGTGTCATTTCAATCCAGAAATATGCTCTCTCTATTGGTTGTCCTTCTGATCCCCTCTGCGTTAAACGCCGACGATCAGAACTGGCGCGTGCCTTTTCACAGCCAGGCACTCGACGGATGGGATGGGGCTCCAAAGTCCTGGAGCGTCGAGGAAGGAACCAACGCTTCAGAGTTGTATGAAGCAGAGTCTGGGACGGTGCAGCGCACGAATTATCCTGAGCAGAACCTGAATCAGGTGATCATGATCTTGGCCAATGCAGGGCCAAATCTGGGCAAAAGCGGAAAGAGTGAACTGGAAGAAGCCCAGCAGGAATTTGAGGAGCGGGTCGAGTCTGCCATGAAGTCGATTGATGAACTGTTCGATAAAGGGAAGGCGATCGCGATCAAGCAGGGCAATACGCATGCCGCCGATTTAATCGAACGACAGCGGAAGCGGTTTAAAGAGAATCGTATCCTACCCTCAGTGATCCGGACGACTCAATTTGAAAGGGAGATCGTGGTGGCAGTAATTGCGATCCAGAAAGCCTACCAGAGTGAAATCGTGGAATATACACGCAGCGGAGACAAGTCAAAAGCGTCCTGGCTGGAAACCAAAGCCCACAACCAGATTTCGCCTTACGTGTTTGATGGTCGTCGAAACTATGTTCGCCAGGGAGGCGCCATTTATTCAATACAGCCGGATCAGAGCTGGCTGGAAGTAAAGAACCGCGGCAAGACTCATATCTACTTTAAAGAGGTGGCCCGCAAATCAGATTTTATTGAACTGAAAAGCAAGACGACAGACATCCGAGTCCGGTTGTACAATGACCGGGTTTCTCTGAAAGATGGATATTTTCCCTGGCGTCACTTCAAAAGTGGTGGCTGGGCACAATAAGGGTATAGCTCTGAAAAGACGATTCTGTGAGCTGTTTTGAAAGCTCCAGATTGAATGTGCGGGGAAAGAAACGGAGGAACAATTGCCTGTCGATTGGTCCGTTTTTTAAGAGTGCTCTCTTTCTTCGAGTGAGCAGCGTCAACATAATAGTGATCATCCATTGATTGTCATGTTTTGACTCAACGAATTCCAGAAATCTGACAGGTGATTTGTGCCTGACTCAAGTTCTGCAAATGGTCAGCGTGAATCCTCTCAGAGAATTTTTAATATGAACGAACAAGAAATATTTAACGAAGCTCTGGAGATCGTCGATGTTCAAAGTCGATCTGCGTTTCTCGATCAGGCATGTGGAGCGGATCAGCAGCTGCGAATCCAGGTGGATGCTTTACTTGAGGAGTACGAGAAGTCTGGTGAATTCCTCGGCATCCCCGTCGTGGAACAAATGCGGAGAGTCAGTGATGCGACGCGTGTCGCGCCAGACGATGACAGCGCGCTGGAAAGTGACCTGGATCTGAGCTTTCTGGAACCAGCGAAGGTCAGTGGTTCGCTGGGAAGTCTGGGTCACTACGATATTCAGGAACTGATCGGTCGAGGCGGGTGCGGTATCGTATTTAAGGCGTTTGACCAGCGACTGCACCGTATTGTTGCCATCAAGGTGATGACTCCGGCCATGGCTGCCACTTCCCCCGCCCGCAAGCGGTTTTTACGTGAAGCCCGGGCGACAGCGGCGATTCGTCATGAAAATGTCGTCAATATCTATGCGGTCGAAGAAGCCCCGCTCCCCTTTCTGGTCATGGAATACATCGACAGTAAAACGCTGCAAGAGGTGCTCGACGAAACAGGTCCTCTCGATCTCCAGACAATTCTGCGATTCGGGCAGATGATTGCCAACGGACTTGAGGCAGCTCATCTGAAGGGACTGATTCACCGCGATATCAAACCGGCGAATATTCTGATTGAGTCAGGCACAGGCCAGGTCAAGCTTACCGATTTCGGTCTGGCACGCGCGGCGGATGACGCGAGCCAGTCGCAGAGTGGTATCATCGCCGGGACCCCGCTTTATATGTCCCCGGAGCAGGTCCAGGGATACAAACTGGACCAGCGGAGTGACCTGTTCAGCTTAGGGAGCGTCCTGTATGTGATGTGTACCGGACGGGCACCGTTTCGGGCGAGATCGACGCTTGCTGTTTTGAAGCGGGTCGTAGATGAGCAGCCACGCAATATCCAGGAAGTCATCTCGGAAGTTCCTGACTGGCTGATTGCTATCATCAATAAATTACATGAGAAAGATCCAGCCAATCGTTTTGTTTCTGCACAGGAAGTTTCTGACCGGTTGTCGGGCAATTCCGAGGTTGCCGCTTTGAATAATCAGTTCGTGGAAGATTCCGCTCCTTCAGTCTCGACTCGGGTGAGTCGTGGTCCGTTCCCCTGGATGAAGATTGCGGCAATTCTGATCCTGCTGCTTTCGAGTTTCGGTTTCACCGAAGCAACCGGCATCACGAATGTGCGGGGGACCGTGATTCACTTGTTTTCTCCCGAAGGGACACTCGTGATCGAGGTGGACGATCCCGGCGTCAGTGTTTCAATCGATGGCCAGGAACTGGTCATTACCGGGGCCGGCGTCAAAGAGATCCGAATGAAACCGGGGCAATATCAACTGCAGGCGACCAAAAATGGTGAGGTTCTAAAGCAGGAACTGATCACACTCACCCGGAACGGCCGACAGGTTGTGCAGGTGAGCCAGGAACCGGCACTCGCCGCAGCTGTACCAGAAGTATCTAAGCCAGAATTAAAAACAGTTGATCCCGACCGCCGTGCGGCGGAATATGTCCTCTCAATCGGGGGCAAAGTTCGAGTGAACGACGACAGTATTAAGGGAGAGAGCAAGCTCATTGTTTCGAATAAGGATCTCCCTCACGATCCTTTTCAACTCACTCACGTTTTTGTGAATTCAAATGACAAAATTGACGATTCCGGGCTGGCCTCGTTTCAAGGTACAAAACATCTTCGAAATCTGGAGTTTACCTATTGTCCTCACGTCAGCGATGCAGGGTTCGTCTATTTCCGCGAAAACCACAAATTGCAGATGTTTCATATTTGGCAGTTAAACGTCTCCGGAGACTGCTTGAAAGACTTGATCGACTTTTCAGATCTCCGTGATGTCCGGTTTGGAATCATCCATGCTCCAGCAGAGAAGCTGTCAATCCTTCAGCAATTTAAGAGTTTTCAGAAACTGAAAACTCTAATGCTCTCTGGCACTGATGCGAATGACAGCACGCTGGCGATGTTGTCAGGTGCCCGCCATGTGCAACAACTGAATCTGGAACACACGGATGTCACTGATGCCGGGCTGGTGTTTCTGGAGCAGTATCAAAACCTTCGTTTCGTGTACCTGAATGGGGCCAAAGTGACGGCGGCGGGAGTCAAACGTCTTTCCGAGGCACTCCCTGAATGTAAGATAGAATGGCTAAAACCAGATGATCCCGACCGCCGTGCGGCGGAATATGTCCTCTCAGTCGGCGGTAAGGTCTGGGTCAACAAAGACTCGGCATTTACAGATGATAATGTGATTCAGACGCGCGAAAAATTACCCTCGGAACCATTTCGATTGACACACGCTGACTTAAAAACCAACCCGCGCGTGACCGATGCCGGGCTGGAAGCGTTCCGTGGAACAAAACACCTGCGCGGGATCTATCTGACGAATTCGTCGAATGTCGGCGACGCGGGGGTCGCTCAGCTAAAAGAGAACAATCACCTCCATGAGATTCATTTATGGGGCACAAAAGTTTCGGGGACGGGACTGAAGGCGTTCGAGAACTGCAGTGAGATCATCGATTTCTACATCGGCTATACCCGTGTGACAGATGCAGACATGCCTTTCTTCCGCAACTTTGCCGGCTGGAAGACACTGCGGTGCATCATGATCTCCGGACTTGACATTTCAGATGAGGGAATTGCCAATCTGGCTGGTGCGCCGGGGCTTGGCCAGATCCACTTAGAACGCACGAAGATTACCGACACCGGTTTGCTTCAGTTGGCAAAGTGCCCTAAACTGGGACTGATCTGGGCCTATGACACAAAGCTCACCAGGCAGGGAATCGAGCGTTTCATACAGGCGAGGGACGGCAAGTGTCGCGTCCTTTGGGAAGAGCCGGAAACAACCAAAGCGCCAACAGCATCCATGTCTTCAACAGACCTTCGCTGGCTGCCGGATGCCGGACAACGGGCATTTTTCGAAGAAGTGGCCCGCTTAGATGCGACTGATCAGGTCGCCGCGGTATCAAATAAATTAATGGAGATCAATCCTGGTTTTGATGGCAAGCTGAAGAAAAAAATCGAAGAGGGCCGCGTCGTTGGTCTGAGCATTCTGGCAGCAGATCATATCGCTGAGATCTGGCCTGTCCGAGCGTTGCCAGAGTTGACCTCACTCGTATGCGACGCTACTCATCTGACTCACGGCAAGCTAACGGATATATCACCACTGGCCGGGCTGCCATTGACTAGAGTGGGGGTCAGTAACTCCAGTGTTTCCGATCTCACGCCCCTGAAGGGTATGAAGCTGGTTCACCTGTATGGAACCCATACCAAAATTAAAGATCTTTCCCCGTTATCGGAAATGCCGCTCAAAGTTCTACTTCTCTGGAGCAGCCCCTACGTGTCGGATCTGTCTCCACTGAAGGGGCTGCGATTGACCAATCTGAACCTGGATTTTACTCAAGTAGCCGACCTGTCTCCACTCCGGGGAATGGAACTGACCAACCTCGCGGTACACCAGACTCAAATCAGCAGTTTATTGCCGTTGAGTGGTATGCCTTTACAGGAATTGTACTGCAGCAACACCCGCATTTCAGACCTGTCGCCGCTGAAAGGGGCTCCACTGAATATACTCCACATTGAGAATACTCAGGTTTCCGATCTGTCTCCGCTCGCGGGCATGCCTTTGAAGAAATTGTGTATGGAAAAAACTCTGGTCTCCGACCTGTCACCGCTGGGACATATGCCGCTGGAGCAACTGACACTGAGCCTGCCACTTTTCCAGGAACAGGATGAGAAACTGTTAAACCAGTTGTCTCTGAAGCATCTGGGGATGAATGTCAATGAAGTTCGTGAAGCGGAAGTTTTCTGGCGTGAGTGGGCGGCACAAAAGAAAGCCGTCGAAGCGTTCGCAACCGCCTACGCCCAGGAGCCAGCCAGCGTACGGACCAAAGCGATTCTTGGCAAACTCCGTGAAGACGCGAACGGCGTCGGCCTGGTGCCGATCGTTGAAGAGGGCGTCGTCACGGAGGTCACACTGACCTTGGCTCCCGAGTCTCAAAATATCTCATCTCTGCGCATGCTGAACTCACTCCGCAGGTTGACGCTGAAAGGGGGCACTCCCACACTCGATCTTTCTCCGATAAACTCTCTGCCGGTAGAATCGCTCGTCTGCAGCGAACTTCAGGCACTCCGTAATCGCTTGATTCTGGCAGAGATGACCTCCCTGACCACCATCAATGGACACGCCAAGTTGGAATATCTGCAAAGCATCCAGCCTGGCAGTAAAACATTACCAGACAAATAGTCTACGCATGCAGACTCAAATTCACTCTGTTTGATACCCGGGAAGAAGCGGTCCCCGTGTCTCAATGAGAATTCTGTCAGTGCGCCTGGTTTGTTTAAACTGCAGTCTGTTCTGAATTTTCAGGCAGAATTGATTGGCGTTTTCAGGGCGAACACTCTTATAATGAGAATCTGAGACGATTTCGGTTCCGCCGAAACTTCCGCTGAGTTATTTTCCCTATAGCAGTTGCTGATGTTCCCACCTGATTTCCCACCTTTGAAACCGTTATGCAGCCGTCAGAGCCTGATCTGTCTGGTCACGCTGTTCTGTTTCCTGACGACGTCGGTGGGATTTCCGCTTGAACCTGCAGGAACTCCGCAAGCCGGTTGTCAGTGTGGAAAGGATCTTCAGGCGTCAAAGTCTTGCTGTTGTTCCCGTGCGACTGCTGCCAGTGACAGCGAAAGTCAACCACGATCCTGTTGTGTTCGCGAACAGACAAAGTCGTGCTGTGCGGCAAAGACAAAACAGGCACCCGATGAAACGGCTCCCAGCATGGTCGCCGCCTGTGGTTGTGGTGCCACGCCTGCAGCAGGCATGCTGATCAATCAGGACCCTCGTCTGATGGGAGCGCCGACGCTGATTCTGAGTTCATTTCTGCGGGAATCCTGCTGTCTGCGGGTTTCGTCTTTTCTTCCCGATCCTTGTCTCCCACCAGAAACTCCTCCGCCGGAATTGTGCAGCCTCTGAGTTTCAAAACCAGATGCATTCTGCAGACTGACCTCGGGTCAGCCTGCGCACATTTTCTAATATTTCAGGAGTTTCAAAATGAAACCAACCAGTGTGTGCTGCGCGCGACGCGTGCGCGGCTTTACCCTAATCGAACTTCTGGTGGTGATCGCCATCATTGCCATTCTGATTGCCCTGCTGCTGCCCGCCGTTCAACAGGCACGCGAAGCAGCGCGGCGGAGCCAGTGTAAAAATAATCTCAAGCAGCTGGGACTGGCGCTGCATAATTACGAAGCGACGCATCGCGTTTTTCCGCCGGGAACTCTGGGGTACCCTTATGTCTGGTCGGTGCATGCCCACCTGCTGCCGTTTGTGGATCAGGCTAATCTACAGAACCGGTTCAACTACGATGTGCCGCCACTCAACGCGTTTAATTCAGGCACGTTTGACGTGACGCAGGTCGGCAATAACGATACCGCAGCGCAGGTGCGGCTGCCGCTGATGGTCTGCCCCAGTGATAAAGACGCGGTCCCCGGCTCCGTTTATGCAGGAATCAGTTATCCCGCGTGCATCGGTTCAGGATTGAACGGCTCGGGCACTGCCGACGACGGTTCGAACAGTAACGCGGATGGCATCTTTTTTCAGCGGTCGCAGATTGGGTTTCGTGATGTGATCGATGGAACCAGTAATACGATTGCGTTTGGCGAACAGCTCATCGGCGACGGGCAAAATGTTGCGCCTCTCAGTGGTGACTATCGCTTGCGTGTTGTGGAGTTGTCAGCGGGAACGCAGACGACACCCACAGCCTGCGATCCCGCTGCTGCGGCTGCCTGGTCAGGCCAGCGCGGTGCGAAATGGGTTAACGGCCATCTGGCCGACACGATGTATAACCACTGGTACGGGCCCAACTCTTCGCAGCCCGACTGTCAGAACGGTTATCACAATTTCGCGCTGGTCAGTGCCCGCAGTGCCCATGTCGGGGGCGTGCAGGTGACGCTGGTTGATGGCAGTTGTCGTTTTGTCGGCGAGAATATCAACACCGATCTCTGGCGTGCGCTGGCCACTCGTGCCGGCGGCGAAGTGATTGGCGAATTCTAAAAACCACGACTCATTCGGATGACCCGTGCGGTGATCCGAATGAGTTTTCTTACAGGAGTTGAATATGAAAACGTTTCTCTTTTCTCTGCTGGCGCTGTGTCTGACATGTGTCTCGGCGGCCGCCCATGATACGTGGGTGGAAACAAATACGAATCTGATCCGGGCGCGGGACGCGGTTTACATCAATCTGAAGCTGGGAAATCATGGGAATCATCATCGTGATTTTAAGATCGCCAGCAAGATCGATCTGGAGGGCTGCCGCCTGGATGTAATTGATCCCGCGGGGAAAGTTTATGATCTGATCAGCGAACTGACAGATACCGGTTATGCGCCCAAGGAAGGTTACTGGCGCGGAAAATTTGTGCCTGTGAAACCGGGCTTGTATACGGTCGCGCATTCGCTGGATCGGATTGTGAACCACGGCAAGCCGGTGCGGGCGATCAAAAGTGCGAAAACCTGTTTCGTTGTGAGTGCCCGCCTGGATCAGACGCCTGTAGAAAATCCGGGTTTTGACCGCGTACTGGGGCATCCACTGGAACTGGTGCCGATTCTGAATCCCGTGACTCCCATGGGGCCGGGCAAACCGCTGGAAGTACGCGTCGATTTCAAAGGCAAACCGCTGCCGAACATCGTCGTCTCGTTTGTCCCGCAGGGAGTCACGCTGAAGGAAGGTTTTGATGAGCAGTACGAACGGAAGACGGACGCCGCGGGCCGCGTTTCGTTCACGCCGAAAACGGGCAATCAGTATCTGGTGGTCGCGCATCATCTCGCGGAAGAGGAAGCAACAGCAGAGTACCAGGAGACCGCATACGCGGCCACGCTGACGGTTTTTGTGCCGGAAGTCTGCCCCTGTTGTGGCGACTGATTTTAGTGAATCGTTGCAGAGACGAATCCACAAAATGCAGCGCGGGACACGGTTGTTCCCGCTGCGTTTGGTGCTGATTTTGAACTTGACTGCGTCTCGGCCATCGAGATGATGCTTAGTCAGCGTCGCGCGCGAGCACACGGTTTTTTCAGCTGATGTTCCTGAATCTCTGAAGAAACCAGCACTATAAAAGTCCCTTGTTTCAGCACGATTTTCAAAATCACTCCTCATCTGCACCTCGTTTATCGATTGATATCGCAGAGTATCATTCCCCCTTCCGGAAACTTCATCAGAACTTCCCGGCAGATCACATGTCGTTCGCAGGAATATTTTCATACTCCCCATTGACGCCTCCACGCCGTTGAAGATGATACGTCTCTCACACAATCGCACAGTGACAGGAACGAGACAGATCAACGCACAAAACCAGAGCATGAAATCATCCTCAAAAAGTAAGGGCGGAACCCACGTATCCGCCCGCCTGACGGTGGTTGCTATTAGCCGCAGGGCGTTAGCCTAATGGCACTTACTTTAGAAAAAGA
>TARA_R110002111_G_scaffold230513_2_pt1 | contig 9979 bp, 9 predicted proteins | sample TARA_R110002111 | Tara Oceans TARA_R110002111 (sample SAMEA4397363) | marine metagenome | biome: Polar Biome; feature: [ZZZ] marine water layer (ENVO:01000295); material: water (ENVO:00002006), including particulate matter (ENVO:01000060) such as... | depth 199 m | reverse complement strand
GCCTGCATTTTTTCCCAGATAGCATAGCCATAAGGTTTAATGACCATACATCCTCTAACCGCCGAATTCTCAGCTAGGTCTGCTTTAACAACCAATTCGTTATACCATTTTGAATAGTCTTCTGCTCTACTGGTAAGTTTTTTGCTCATATAATTGTTTTGGCACAAATATTGTGACTATGTTAAATAAAAAAATAGTTCAGCAAAACTAACTATTTTTGTTATGTCCAACAATTAAAATCTAGAGATATGCAATTTAATAACTACTTAAAACGTAAAATGCCATACTTAGCAATTTTTGCTTTGGCTATTGGTTTAACTTCATGTGGTTCATATCAATACGTAGGTGTTGATAACGATGGCATTTACGGAGAAACAGCTCCTATCACGGTTACTCAAAATAATCAAGAAACAGTTGTTGAGATACCTAATAACAACAATAGCGATTATTATCAGAATTACTTTAGAAATAAATCTATGGAATATGATAGTATGGCTGCTAATAGCGAAATATTTACAGATATAGATTCTTATGAAAGTGATAATTATGTGGAAAATGATTCTATAATTAATTCGAATGATTACATCGGTTATGCCGGTTGGGGACAAGACTCTAACAGCGTAACCATCAATTATATTGACAATGGCTGGAACAACTGGGGTTACGGTGGTTTTGGCTGGGGTTGGAACAACTGGGGTTGGAATAGATGGAACAACTGGGGCTGGAACGGTGGTTTTGGCTGGGGTTGGAACGATCCTTTTTGGGGCTACCCTTATTATGGTGGCGGATTTTATGGAGGCGGATTTTATGGTGGCTGGGGCTATGGTGGCTGGGGCTATGGTTACAATGGTGGCTGGGGCTATGGTTACAACGGCTATGGTTACAATGGATATTATGGAAACCGTGGCTATTATGGAAGAAACGCTTCTTTTAGTGCGAGCAGAAGAGGTAGTTATGCTTCTGTAAACAATAGAAATTTAAGCGGTAGCAGAAATAGTAGTGTTAATAGACGAAGTAGCGTTAACAATAGAAATGTTAATAGCCGGACTTCAAAATACAATACAACAAGAAGACGTAGCACATCGAGTATAGCTAACAACACGCGCTACTCTAATATTAATGGAAATACAGTAAGAAGAACTACTGGGAACTCAACTACAGCGACAAGGAATTATAGCCCTAGATCAAGTTCCACTAATAACTCAACTATGAGAAGAAGTACCTCGGTTAGAACACCTTCTTCAAACTCTACAACTAGGTCTTCATCATCATCGGTAAGGCGTAGCTCAACATATAATCCTTCAACAAGGAGCAGAAGTTCATCTAATTACAATAGGTCTTCTTCAAGAAATTCAACCTATTCACCAAGCAGAAGTAGTTCTTCAAGATCTAGTTCAGCTTCAAGATCTTCAGGCAGTAGTAGAAGTTCTGGTGGAAGCTCAAGAAGCTCTGGTGGTGGTGGCAGTAGAAGTTCCAGTGGTCGTAGATAAAATCTTAGAATTAAATAAAAAATTATAATATGAAAAAGTTAAATCTTCTATTCATAGGCATATTCTCTATGTCCACAATATACGCTCAAGACATCACGGATGCGTTGCGTTATTCACAAAGTGAAATTCAAGGAACAGCGCGTTATAGAGCCCTGAGTGGTGCTTTTGGCGCACTAGGTGGCGATATGAGTGCAGTTAGTGCTAATCCTGCTGGTTCAGCAGTATTTAGTCAAAGTCATGCTTCGTTTACTTTATCAAATGTTGATACTGAAAACAATACACGATATTTTAATGGTTTAGGCACATCCAATGAATCCAATTTTGATATCAATCAAGGTGGTGCGGTATTTGTTTTTGCTAGTAAAAATAGTTCGCCGTGGCGGAAATTCACAGTTGGAATAGCTTACGAAAGAACGAATAACTACGATGATAATTGGTTCGCTTTTGGTACCAATACAAATAATCAATCTATTGATTTATATTTTCTTGATTATGCAGATGGAGTTAGATTAGGCGACATCTCTTTGCTGGAAGGTGAGCTTATTGAAGATGCATATAGAGATATTGGAGATGTATTTGGCTTTGTACATCAACAAGCTTTTCTAGGTTATCAAGCTTTTATTCTTGAGCCAGATGCAGATGATGATGATAACACAACTTATTTTTCTAACCTTGCTAATGGCGATTTTGAGCAGGATTATTCATATTTTGCTACAGGATATAATGGTAAAATTACTTTTAATGTTGCTACACAGTATGAAGACAATCTATATTTGGGCTTGAACTTAAACTCCCATTTTATAAATTACGAACGTTCTACCCTATTGTTTGAAGATAATGCAAATGCAGGCTCTCAAATTAATTTTATTGAGTTTGAAAATAATTTATCCACAGTTGGAAGCGGATTTTCATTTCAATTAGGTGGTATTTTAAAATTGAGTACAGAATTTAGAGTTGGCTTAACTTACGATTCTCCCACTTGGTATAATATTGAAGAAGAAACCACTCAATTTATAGATTCAAACTTAGCTGATTCAGATATTGGCTTTATTGCTGATATAGTTAACGTTTACCCAAGATACAAATTACAAACTCCGGCAAAAATAACCGGTAGTTTAGCTTATGTATTTAATAAACAAGGTTTAATTAGTTTTGATTATTCAATTAAAGATTATAGCAAAACTGAATTCAGACCAACAAGCGATGCTTTTTTTGCAGACCAAAATAGTATCATAGCGAATACTCTTACTAGTGCAGCTACTTACAGACTTGGTGGTGAATATAAAGTGAAACAATTTAGCTTTAGAGGTGGTTACCGTTTTGAAGAAAGCCCTTATGCAAACGGGTTCACTGTTGGCGATTTAACTGGATATTCTTTGGGTCTTGGGTATAGCTTTGGAAATACTAAGTTAGATATAACTTATGATGGTTGGAATAGAACAAACGAAACACCACTTTACAATGTTGGATTAACAGATACCGCAGTTATTGACAGAACAAATTCCAACTTAACGCTATCATTAAGTTTTAATATTTAAAAAACCGTAAAGCATTATATACAATTACAAAAGCTTGAACCCTAAAAAGTTTAGGCTTTCTCATTTATTTATGTAATATCTAAAACAAAACACAGACAAAGCAAGCATATAATTGTTTGTTAAGATAAAACATAACAAAAGTGTTTTGCTTATCTTTGCACCCTAAAAACCTGATTTTTTTACTTATGAAATTTGGAAATAATATAGAAGATTTTGACGCTTTAGGCGATGACCATGTTGGAACTTCATCAAACACACCGCTTCGATTAGATGCTTTTAAGCTTTCAAACGAAGAGAAAATTGATATCATTAAAGATGATGTGCGTCATATTATGGAAACCCTTGGTTTAGATTTAAGTGACGATAGCTTAAGCGGAACCCCAAACCGTGTTGCAAAAATGTTTGTAAAGGAGATTTTTAGCGGTTTAGATCCTGATAAAAAACCAAAAGCGTCTACATTTGATAACAAATATAAGTATGGTGAGATGCTTGTTGAAAAAAACATTACCGTATATTCAACATGTGAGCACCATTTACTACCTATAGTTGGAAAAGCACATATTGCCTATATCTCAAACGGCACAGTGGTTGGCTTATCTAAAATGAACCGTATTGTTGATTATTTTGCTAAACGCCCACAAGTACAAGAACGTTTAACGATTCAAGTTGTTAAAGAACTTCAAGAAGTTTTAAACACTCAAGATGTGGCTTGCGTTATTGATGCTAAACATTTATGTGTTAATTCAAGAGGCATTAGAGATATTGAAAGCAGCACAGTAACCTCAGAATTTGGCGGAAAATTTAAAGATAAAGCCGTAAGACGCGAGTTTTTAGATTATATCAAACTAGACACCAAGTTTTAATGTTGTTTGTTTCAACAACCCAACCAATCAGGAATGCAACTCTACAAAGAACAATCAATAAAAATATACAATTCACTTACTGGTAAAAAAGAAATTTTCAAACCTATTGAATCAGGTTGTGTGGGTATGTATGTTTGTGGCCCAACGGTTTACAGCAATGTGCACTTAGGTAACGTAAGGACATTCATGTCTTTTGATATGATTTTTAGATATCTAAAGCATTTAGGCTACAAAGTGCGGTATGTTCGGAACATCACTGATGCAGGTCATTTAGAAAATGATGCTGATATGGGTGAGGATAAAATCACTAAAAAAGCACGTTTAGAACAAATTGAACCTATGGAAGTTGTGCAACGTTACACCGTTGATTTTCATAATATACTAAACACGTTAAACTTTTTACCACCAAGTATTGAGCCAACGGCAACGGGCCATATTATTGAGCAAATTGAATTGATACATACTATTATTGATAATGGTTTTGCTTACGAAATAAATGGTTCCGTTTATTTTGATGTCCATAAGTTTAATGAAACCCATGAATACGGAAAATTAAGCAAACGTAAACTTGAAGATTTAATTCATAACACACGGGCGTTAGACGGACAAAGCGATAAAAAGAATCCGCAAGATTTCGCCCTTTGGAAAAAAGCCGAACCACAACATATTATGCGTTGGCCTTCGCCTTGGAGCGATGGTTTCCCAGGTTGGCATTTAGAATGTACAGCAATGAGTACCAAATATTTGGGCGAACAATTTGATATTCATGGTGGCGGAATGGATTTAAAATTCCCGCATCACGAATGTGAAATTGCCCAAAATGAAGCTGCCAAAGGTGTTTCGCCAGTAAACTATTGGATGCATGCCAATATGTTGGAATTGAATGGCTCGCGTATGTCAAAATCTACTGGTAATATTATAAATCCTAAGGAGTTGCTATCTGGTAAAAACGATATGATGTCCAAAGCCTATAGCCCAAGTGTTATCAGGTTTTTCATGATGCAATCTTCTTACCGTAGCGTTTTAGATTTAACCGATGCCGGACTTTCATCTAGCGAGAAAGGATTTTTTAGATTAATGGAATCTGTAAGTTTATTGAAGGATTTAAAAGCTTCTGAAAAATCGTCTCTTGATATTAATGCATGGAAACAGAATTGTTATGATGCTATGAATGATGATTTTAATACACCTATTTTAATTGCACATTTATTTGAAGCTGCTAAATACATTAATCAAATTAAAGACGGATCTGAAAGTTTAAATACTGAAGATTTAAAAATATTTAAAGAGGCCATTAACAGTTTTGTGTTTGATATTTTAGGACTTGAAAATACATCCAAAAATGATTCTGGAACCGATAAACTTTCTGGTGCTGTAGATGTATTGATTAAGTTAAGACAAGAAGCCAGAGCCAATAAGGATTTTGCCTTATCTGACAAAATACGTGATGAATTAGCCGAAGTTGGTATTCAGCTAAAAGACGGGAAAGACGGGACTACGTTTAGCCTCTCCTAAATCCTCTCCAAAGGAGAGGACTTACCACTGTTGCTAAATAATTATTTTGTCATTCCTGCGCAGGCAGGAATCCACTTTAATAATGAATTAAAATAATTTGATTGACTCCTTCAAGAGAAAAATAAAATACAAATATTTGGTTTTGACTGCGCTCATCCTGACATCGTAACTTAATAACAGATTCCTGCCTTCGCAGGAATGAAAAATGAAAAAACTACTAATCGCACCGTTTTTGTTTTTGATAAAAGTGTATCAAACGCTTATATCCCCATTAATACCTGCAACTTGTAGATTTCAACCCACCTGCTCACATTACTCCAAAGAAGCTTTAAAAAAACATGGTTTATTTAAAGGTGGTTGGCTTGCCATAAAACGTATTTTTAGTTGTCATCCTTGGGGTGGTTCCGGGTATGATCCTGTGCCATAATGTCATTACGAGAAACGAAGCAATCTGTTTGTTTCCAATTATCTTATTTGACTTGACTTTGTAAAAAATTTCGGCTATCTTCGTTTAACAACCGATATAGTTCATTAAAACGCTATCATATCTTAGCGTTGTGGCTAATGCGAAAAAAAACAACAACTGAATAAAAATTTTAAGTATTTTTGGTAAATGAAAATAAATGAAAAAAATATCAGTCTAATCAAAAAGCTTTGTGAAAAATATAGAGTGCGGACATTTTCAGCATTTGGTTCCGTTACACGAGAAGATTTTAATGATGATTCTGACATAGATTTTGTTGTTGATTTTGATGAGAATGACCCATTCGAATACACAGATTTGTATTTTCAACTTAAAGAAAACCTTGAAAAATTACTAAAACGTCAAATTGACCTCATTGAAGAAAGGGGAATAAAAAACCAATTTTTCAGAAAAGAACTTAACGAAACAAAAGTTCTGATTTATGGACAATAAGATAAATGCCTGCTTAGAAGATATAATTAGGTCGATTGACGAAATTTTCGATTTTCTTCCAGAAAAAAGAGATTTCTTTGAATATCAAGCTGACCTAAAAACGAAAAAAGCAGTCGAAAGAAATATTGAGATAATTGGAGAAGCCATAAATCGTCTTTCTAAAAATAAAAGCTTTGGGATTGAAATAAAAAATACTCAAAAAATAATTGGGACAAGAAATAGAATTGCTCACGAATATGATAACATTTCTGACGAACTTATTTGGACAATAATTTTGAGAGAGTTGCCTAAACTTAAAAAAGAAGTGACTGAATTAATGAAGTAAGCACTAGCCACAACACAGTATGATATAAGCCATTGCTTGGTCTGTCCACACTTGGAAAATCCACAGGATTTTCCAAAGCCAGTTTCTATTTGGAGAGGTTCGTGCCGATACACGCCAAACTCATATACATAAACGTTAAACAAAATATATTTATTAAGGTTATTTTACTTCTTAGGAATCGCCTTCAAAATCTCCAAAATAAATTTCCAATATTTTTGAACTAAATATGTCATTTCGAAATGAGGTACGATTGAGAAATCTCATCAAACCAATTTACACTATCATAAATTATGTGATGTCTCCTTTTGTCGACATGACTTAAATTATTCTTTTTCAGGAATATTATTCAAAATCTCCAAAACAAATTTCCAATATTTTTGAACCGATGAAATTTGAGCGCGTTCATCGGGTGAATGCACACCTTTAATATTTGGACCAAAGCTTATCATATCCATATCTGGATAATTTTGCCCAAGAATTCCACATTCTAATCCGGCATGACACGCAGCCACATGTGGTTTTTCGCCATTTAATTTTTCGTAAAGTTTTGTCATTACTTTTAAAATAGGCGAATCCATATTAGGTGACCAACCTGGGTAATCGCCAGATAACTCAACCTCACAACCAGTCAGTTCAAAAGTAGCACGAAGTGTATTGGCTAAGTCCATTTTAGAACTCTCCACCGAAGAACGTGTTAAACAACCAATATGAATATTGCCTTCTTTAACTACTACCCTAGCGATATTATTAGAAGTTTCAACCAAATCTGGAATATCTGCACTCATTCTGTAAACGCCATTTAAAGCAGCATACATAGCTCTTGTTAAACCTTCTTGAACACCTAAATCCATGATTATTTCGGGTGTTTCACATTTAGAAACCGTGATTTCTAAATCGGGTTCCATGGTTTTATATTCGGCTTTTATGGCTTGTGCTAAAGTGGCTGTTTCATTTTTAAAGGCCTCTTCATGCACCGCATCAATGGCTACTATGGCGTTACTTTCCCTGGGGATGGCATTTCGTAAACTTCCACCATCAATTTCTGAAATCCGAAGTCCGAAATTCTCAAAACCATCAAATAATACACGGTTCATTATTTTATTGGCGTTACCCAACCCTTCGTGAATTTGCATTCCGGAATGGCCTCCTTGTAAACCTTTTACTGAAATTTTGAATCCTATTTTAAACTCGGGAGTTTCTTCTTCTTCATAAGTTCGTATTGCAGTAACATCTATTCCTCCGGCGCAACCCACACCAATTTCGTCATCTTCTTCAGTATCTAAATTCAATAAAATACCACCTGAAAGTACCCCCCCTTTTAATCCCATGGCACCCGTCATTCCTGTTTCTTCATCTATGGTAAACAAGCCTTCAATAGCTGGATGTGGAATATCGGTACTTTCTAAAATTGCCATTATGGTGGCAACGCCTAAACCGTTATCGGCACCCAATGTTGTGCCTTTTGCGCGAACCCAATCGCCATCTAGATACATTTCAATGCCTTGAGTATCAAAATCGAAAACGGTATCCCCATTTTTTTGATGCACCATATCCAAATGCGATTGCATCACCACGGTGGTTCTGTTTTCCATTCCTGTGGTTGCTGGCTTTTTTATAATAACGTTTCCAACGGCATCTTCAATGGTTTCCAATCCGAGTTTCTTACCGAAATCTTTCATAAAAGCGATAATACGTTCTTCTTTTTTTGAAGGGCGTGGTACTGCGTTTAAATCTGCGAATTTATTCCAAAGGGCTTGTGGTTGCAATTGTCTTATATCTGAACTCATAATTTATTAAAGTATATGGCAAAGATAACAAGACCTGTCAGGTTTTAAAAACCTGACAGGTCTAAAATAACTATCGATATAAAAATAAAAATATTACTCGATTTATAGTTGACAAAATTGCTTTGATATTGGGAGCTACTCCTGATTACCTCAGCGGTATTTATTTCAATTGGATTCGGTGAATGTAAACATTTGAAGTGGTATCCTTTATGCGAAACATTTATGATATAAAATAACTTAATAAAAACTGGTTAATTTGATGGGATCCCGAAACAAGTTCGGGACTGCTTCGCAGAAAGATATAGTGGAAAGCAGGTAGAAACCTAAATTGACAAACAACAACCATTGGGTACAAAATTTTAGCTATTTTTGAGGATGCTGAAAAACAAAAAAACCTTACTCGCTTTATCGTTGATTCCGCAATACTTTTTGATAAAGTTACTAGCAAATTATCCTGAATTTGTTGAGCAATATTATAGCAATGGGTTTTATCAGTTTATTTCTAAAATTTTTAGATATACGTTGGGCTGGATGCCTTTTTCGTTTGGCGATTTGGTCTATGCTTTTGGTATTATTTACATCATAAGATGGGTTTATAAAAACCGTAAACGCTTGCGAAAAGACACCAAGAATTGGTTTAGAGATGTAGCTGCTGCCGTTGCTTTGATATACTTGGCGTTTCATTTGTTTTGGGGACTTAATTACTACCGTTTACCATTACATAAAAACTTGAATTTAAAGGCGGATTATACCACCGAACAATTGGTTGCTTTTACTGAGCGGTTTATAGAAAAATCGAACGCCATTCATTTGGAAATTGTAAAAAACGACACCATTAAAGTGGAAATCCCTTTTACAAAAAGTGAGATTTTAAAATTAGCGCCTGTTGGCTATGAAAATTTAAAACAGACGTTTCCGCATTTGGAATATCATCCAAAAAGTATTAAAAAATCGTTGTTTAGTTATCCGTTAACCTACATGGGTTTTAGTGGTTATTTAAACCCTTTAACCAACGAAGCACAGGTTGACGGCTTGATTCCTGTTTATAAATTCCCTACTACATCATCACATGAAATTGCGCATCAATTGGGTTATGCAGCCGAAAATGAAGCTAATTTTATTGGGTGTTTAGCGGCTATAAATCATGATGATATTTATTTTAGATATGCTGGTTATACCTTTGGGTTACGTTATTGTTTAAATGAAATATTTATGCGCGACGAATGTTTATTTGAAGATATGGTTGCTGATGTAAATAAGGGTATTTTAAAAAACTATGAGGAAGTCCGTTTATTTTGGGAAGCACACCAAAACCCAACCGAACCGTTGTTTAAGTTGTTTTATGGTAGTTATTTAAAAGCGAATAAACAGAGCAAAGGAATGGAAAGTTATAGTTATGTTGTGGCTTTATTAACCAACTATTTTGAGGATAAACGGCTTTAGATTAGAAAAAAGGTGACACTAATTTCACGAATTAACACGAATGGTTTTCTCGCAAAGACGCTAAGGCGCTAAGCTTACTCTAGCTGAATATATGGTTAACCG
>TARA_R110002111_G_C6005119_1_pt1 | contig 9991 bp, 7 predicted proteins | sample TARA_R110002111 | Tara Oceans TARA_R110002111 (sample SAMEA4397363) | marine metagenome | biome: Polar Biome; feature: [ZZZ] marine water layer (ENVO:01000295); material: water (ENVO:00002006), including particulate matter (ENVO:01000060) such as... | depth 199 m | reverse complement strand
TTGAACTTCCTGCCGCTGCCACAGGGGCAGGGTTCATTGCGTCCGGGCTTCAGAACGCCTTCGTGGGGTTGGCCTTCCAGGTAATACCAGCGCCCGTTTTCCCGTACAAATTGCGAGTGTTCCTGCAGGTATCCCCAGCCCGGATTGAGCCGGTAGATGGCCTGAAAGTGTACCTGGCCGTTGTTGCCATATTCACCGCTGTCGAGAATGCGCAGCGAGGCCCAATCTGGAGAGTTGTCCAGATCAAGCACCGTTGGCCGTGTGCTGGTATGCCAGCTGGCGCGCAGGTAGTCCTCGATTTTCAGCACAAACGCAGTGAAACGCGAACGCATCAGCGCTTCGGGCGTGGGAGCTTTTTCGCCGGCATGGTAGCGCTGGCAGCATTCCGCGTAGCGGCGCTGGCTGCCGCAAGGGCAGCATGGGAAAGTCGTTTGTTCAGGCATTGATCCGTGGTATTTGCGTCAGGGGTTGAAGCTTGCAGTATAACAACCGCACTCAGACACAAAAGGATTGATTCAAACCATGTCCAAACAACCCAGCGCGTTTCGCGAAGGATCTGTTTAACGGGATAAGCTGTTATAAAAATCAGTCTGGTAATAATTATTTATGCCGGGTTATAACGCGTTGTCATAATCCGGCATTGCTGTTTTTAATGATCTAAAAACACTTTTTTAAAACCAATTTTTTACTGCCCACTGTAATAAGCAGATATATCTGCAATATCTTCATCGGTCAGGTTTGTGGCCTGCGGTGTCATAACCGCAGACATTCCACCCTCACGCTCGCCAGCGCGGTAGGCTTTGAGTGCCAGTTCAAGATACGCTGATGGCTGGCCGGCAAGGTTGGGGTAAATAGGGGCGCTGGACTGGCCATCGATGCCGTGGCAGGCGGCACAGGTCGCGATTTTCTCCGCGCCGGAAGCTGCATCAGCGGCCATGGCGGGCAGTGCAATACCGCCCAAAATAACCGCAATCAATACCTGCTTTATATTTATTTCTTTCATTTATATCTCCATAGTTGACTGAATGTGCAGAGCTTTTAACAGTATAAAAGTAATGGCCAAGAAGTGCTTCTTTGCAAGAAGTAAATAAAAGTGATGGAGACAAATATTGACGTGTATCAAGATTAAGCTAGCGATCCGTGGCAATAGGTATTTTACGGCATCTAAACATTTTAAATCTATGCTAGTTTTATGAGCGTTGACCGGTGAAGAAGGCGGTGGGTTAGTTTATAAATTTGACTCGCATATAATAATTATTCCCATCGGACAACTCGGTTATTTCGAGCGTGACTAACAGGTCATATGTCAGCCGTTGCCGGCTTCAACCGGCGATATCAGGCGATTGTCGATGAGGAGAAAGTCATGGGAATGTGGAAGCTGAAGCGCCGCGATTTCCTCAAAGGTTTGGGCGCAACTGGCACCGGTGTGATGCTCAGTGGCAATGTTTGGGCACTGAACCGGCTACAGCCGATCGCAGACACCCTGGCCACAGAATACCCCTACCGTGACTGGGAAGACCTGTACCGCAACGAGTGGGTCTGGGACAGCGTTGGTCACGCGGCACACTGCATCAACTGCATGGGTAACTGCGCCTGGAACGTGTACGTTAAAGACGGCATTGTCATCCGCGAAGAACAGATTGCCAAATACCCTCAGATACATACAAACATACCCGACGCCAACCCCCGTGGGTGTCAGAAAGGCGCTATTCACTCCACGTCCATGTACGAAGCTGACCGCCTGCGCTATCCGCTCAAGCGTGCCGGCGAGCGCGGCGAAGGCAAGTGGCAGCGTATCTCCTGGGATCAGGCCACCGAGGAGGTCGCCGACAAAATCATCGACATTTTTGTCAAGTATGGCCCCGGTAAGCTGAAAACCCATCAGGGTTCCGGCAACCAGACCATGGTGCGCCAGTCAGGGCCCAACCGCTTTGCCTCTCTTGTCGGCGGTATCCAGCTCGACGGCTTTACCGTGGTGGGCGATCTGAACACCGGCGCCCATCTGGCGTACGGTAACCCTCTGGAAAGTTTCACCTCCGACGCCTGGTTTGACGCTGACTACATCATGCTCGGCATGATCAACCCCAACGCCACTCGTATCCCAGACGCCCACTACATCTGGGAAGCCAAATACAACGGCGCGCGCATCACCAGTACTGCACCGGACTACAACCCCAGCGCCATTCACACCGACCTGTGGATGCCCATCACCCAGGGTTCCGATCCGTTCCTGGCCATGTCGTTTGTGAACGTGATCATCGAAGAGAAGCTGTTCAAGCCGGCGTTCATGAAGGAACAGACCGACTTGCCCATGCTGGTACGCACCGACAATGGCAAACTGCTGCGTGAAGCGGATCTGGTGGACGGCGGTTCCGACGAGGTGTTCTATCACTGGGATCTGAACACCAACAAAGCGGTAAGAGCCAAGGGCTCGATGGGCGATGACGACAAAACCCTGAAGCTGGGCGATGTGGATCCGGCTATTGAAGGCACCTTCAAGGTCGACGGTATTTCCGTGACTACCGTGTTTGAGCAGGTCAAAAAAGAAGCGACTAAATACACTCCGGAAAAAACCCGGAAAGAAACCAATATCCACCCGGACATTGTGCGCCAGGAAGTACGCCACCTGGCGGCGGCCAATAAAGCCATCATCATGCTGGGCTACATTACCTCCAGTTATTCTAACTGCCTGTACACCGGCTGGGGTTATGCACTGGCGCTGGCGTTGACCGGTCATGGTGGCCGCACCGGTGGCATGGATACCTCCTGGGTGGTGTGGAATCACCCGCGCTGGTCCGAGTTGGCCACCTTTGAAGGCAAAAAATCAGCCCGCTATGAAGCCGGTGGTCTGGGTGAATTCCTGCGCGGCGGTATGATGGAAGGCGCCCGCAATCACTTTGATAACGCCAAGCTCAAAAAGCGCGTCGGCTTCGATCTCGATGAGATGGAAGAGATGATGCAGGAGTCTATGGATGAAGGCTGGATGCCGTACTACGGCGAAATAAAAGGCATGATTTCGATTGCGGATAACACCTTCCGCCGCAACAAGATGAGCCACAAGTATCGCGATGAACACCTGCGCCAGGCTAGTGAGTTGTACGTGAACGTGAACGTGCGTATGGACTCCACCGCTGAGTGGGCGGACTACATTCTGCCCGCGGCCAGTCATTACGAAGCCTGGGATATACGTACTCAAGGTTACCACCGCTTTGCCAACGTATTTACCCGCTCGGTGGAACCAGTGGGTGAATCCAAGCCCGACTGGGACATCATGGCGCTGTTGACCAAAAAGATTCAGGAACGTGCCATTGCCCGCGGCGTCGGACCTATTCCTGATGGCGACGTAACTCGTGATCTGCACACCATTCACGACGATTTCACCCGCCAAGGCACGCTGAATACCGATTACGATGTGCTCAAGCACATCATCGAAGAGTCGCCCGAATTTGGTGGCGTAAGCCTGGAAGAAGCCGCCGAAAAAGGTTTCATTGTAATGAACGAGCACGCGGGTCTGAACCAGCCCCTGAAGCCGGATGAGCCTTATAACCCGTTCACCGCGCAAACCGATGGCAAGAAGCCTTATGAAACCCTGACCGGTCGTATCACGTTTTACTGTGATCATCCCCGGTTTGAGAAGCTGAAGTCCATGGTGCCCACGGCGCGCCTGCACGCCGGGCCTGAGGCGTCCAACTACCCGCTGGAATTTTATTCACCGCACGCCCGCTGGGGTATCCACTCCAACTGGCGCAGCAACAAATATTTGCTGCGACTGCAGCGTGGTGAACCCAATATCTACATCAACCCTCAGCTGGCAGAGCAGCGTGGCATCAAGGACGGTGACCGGGTACGGATGTTCAACGCCAACGGTGATTTTTTCGCCCAAGCCAAGTTTTACCCGAGCATACCGGTGAATTCGATCATGATGGAGCACGGCTGGGAGCCACATCAGTACATTCAGCGCCGAAACATGAATGTATCCAACGCTATATTCCTGCAGCCGCTGGAACTGGTGGGCGGCTGGGGGCACCTGCAGTTCATCTATGCCAAATGGAACGCCAACCAGCATATTCATGAAAGCTGCTACGACGTCGAGCTGGCCAAGCCTGAAGACATCAACGACCCACGAGCCGTTTAAGAGGAAATTGTCATGACTGTTAAACGCCAACTCAGCATGGTCCTGGATCTGAACAAATGCATCGGCTGCCAGACTTGCACCGCAGCCTGCAAACTGATGTGGACTAACCGCAACGGTCGCGAGTTCATGTATTGGAACAACGTAGAAAGCCAGCCCGGCAAAGGCTATCCGCGGGATTATGAGAATATGGGTGGAGGTTTTGACGCCGACGGCGCTCTGCGCCTGGGGCGTCAGCCCAGCCAGGAAGACTACGGCATTCCCTGGGAGTACAACTACGAAGAAGCGTTGATGACCGGTACCGACCCTTGGCTGCGCCCCAATGTGAAGCCCACCTGGGGCGCCAACTGGGACGAAGACGAAGGCGAGGGCGACTACCCCAACAGCTACTACTTTTATCTTCCACGTTTGTGCAACCACTGCGCCAACCCGGCGTGCCTGGCAGCCTGTACCCGTAACGCCATCTACAAGCGCCAGGAAGACGGCATTGTGCTGGTGGATCAGGAACGCTGCCGTGGCTATCGCTACTGCGTAAACGCCTGTCCGTACAAGAAAATTTACTTTAACGAGCAGATTTCAAAATCTGAGAAGTGTATTTTCTGCTACCCGCGGATCGAGAAGGGCCTGCCTACCGCCTGCGCCCAACAGTGTGTTGGACGTATCCGCTGGATTGGCTACCGCGACGACGAAGAAGGGCCAATTCACCAGTTGGTCGAAAAATACAAAGTGGCACTACCGCTGCACGCGGAATGGGGTACCCAGCCCAACGTGTTCTATGTACCGCCCACGTCACCGCCTAAATTTGGCGAAAACGGTGAGCAGCTGGACGAGTCCCGCATACCACTGTCGTACCTGGAAAGTCTGTTCGGCCCCCGCGTGGGTGAGGTTCTGGACACTCTGGCCGAGGCTCGCCAAGCCAAGGCCGAGGGTAAAGACAGCGAGCTGATGGACATCCTGATCGGCTTCAAACACTCTGAAATGTTCAAGCTGAGCTGAGGCCGGGAGGCACGATATGACACTATCCACTGCGCCCTCTGCCCGGCAACGCGAGCTCGAATGCGCTCAGGCCCGGGGCACCACTTACCGCCTGGCGGCGGTGACGCTGGGATATCCGCTGGAAGAAACCTGGCAGGCTCTGGCCGACGGGCGCCTGCAGGAGGCTCTCAACGGCGCCTGGCAAACTCTGGGAGGCGAGCCCTGGCCGATATTTGATGTCAGTGCCAGCCTGCATGATCTGGAAGTGGGCTACATGGCCACCTTTATTCACGGCAAACGGGGTAAACCCCGGGTACCATTGGTGGCCAGCGCCTATGACAGCCTGGTGGGCGGACAGACGCCCGGCACTTACATGCTGAATGTACAGGCGTTCTACACCCACTTTGGTCTGACGGCTGCGGTGGAAGACGAAGGCCACAAGGATGAGCCGGATCATCTGCTGGCCATGCTGGAATTCTGTGCCCTGTTGTGCCACTTCGAGGCTCAAGCTCTGGAACACAACCGCGATGCGGCACCTTATCGCCGTGCCCACAGGGATTTTCTGGCGCGCTATCTGGCACCGCTGCTGAAAGCCATTCGCGCGGGCTATGCCAAAGAGAGTCACCACGGTCTGGATCTGAATCTGGCGCACCTTGTGGATGTGCTGTCGGGCTGGGCCCATGTCCAGCAGCTAGCGCTGGAGCGTCATGTGGGATCAAGCCCGCAGCCAGGTGCAAAAAAATCCGCACCCGAGTCTGCCAACCAGTCCATGTGGAACTGAGCGCCACTGAATAGCCGAGGAACCATGCTATGACACCGCGATATTTTGTAAACGGCCGTTTTTTTAAACACCTGACCGGTGTAGTCACACTGGCAGCGCTGTCTATGGCAAGCATAAACACGTTTGCCGACGACGATGAAATGAATCCTAACGTCACCGAACTCAAAGCCTGGGATACGGTAAAAGTGTCGCGTATTCCTGACACCATTTACCTGCGCACCCAAAACGACCCCGACGATCTGATCTGGGATCGTCTGCCCATGTATCGCACTAACTTGTTGCCGGCCCCGCCGGTGCATCAGTCTGTTAGTTTGCGATTTGAAGACGGTGCGACCCGCGGCAAGCATCTGTATTTTCAGGTAGCTCGTTCCAGCGAACGCTTTTACCTGAGACTGCGCTGGAAAGACGCCAGTGAAGACCGCGGTACCACGGTAGATACGTTTCGCGACGGCGTAGCAGTGCAATTTGCCATGAACGATACGGACACCTCGTACATGATGGGCTCGGGCCCCGATAACCCGGTGAACATCTGGTATTGGCGTGCCGACAAGGAGCAGGTGGATAACCTGGCGGCCGGCGGTTATGGCAGCACTACCTCCTTGCCACAACAGAATGTGTCAGGCGCCAGCGCCTATTTTACCGACGAGGTTCCTGCGGACCGGGAATGGCACGTAGTGATGTCTCGGCCGTTTGAATCTGACGGCGAGTACGATGTGAATCTTGATCGCGAAACTGTGCCCATGGGCTTTGCCGTGTGGCAGGGTAGTGCTAACGAACGCGATGGCAACAAACGCGTGACCCACACCTGGATCCTTCTGGACACAAGTCTGGACAGTGATACCGCGAAGTAAGGACTCGGTTATGTCGGTTTCCCATTTCCCTCCTCGTGACCCTCTGGCTTTGGTGCCGGAGGACTGTGGGCGTGGCCACGCATGCCAGTTCTGCCCTGAGGAAGAGCAGTGTCGGTTGGACAAAGGTCAGCACGAAAAACGGCTGATTGAATCGCGGCTGGCGCAGATAGGCCAGATCATTATGGTAATGGCCAACAAGGGTGGGGTTGGTAAAAGCACGGTATCGGCCAACGTAGCGGCGGGTCTGGCGGCTCAGGGTTACCGGGTAGGGGTGGCGGATGCCGATATTCACGGCCCTAATCAGAGTCGTTTTTTTGGCTTTGTGGGTCAGCGGGTGCGTTTGAGCAAACACGGCCTGCCACCGAAAGATTTTGAGTTTTTTGGCCTGGAACACCCGGTGAAGGTAGGTTCCCTCGCGTTCATGATGGAGCGCGACGACACGCCCATTGTCTGGCGCGACGCGTACAAACACGACTTTATGCACCACCTGATCGGGTCATTTGATTGGGGCCCGCTGGATTTCCTGGTGATTGATATGCCGCCAGGAACCGGCAATGAGTTGATTACTCTGGCAGATATGCTCGAAGGCCACGATGTGGCAGCATTGTTGGCCACTACACCGCAGGAAGTGGCGTTAATGGACAGCCTGAAGGCCGTGCGTTTTTGCCAGGAGCGTGGCATGCCATTGATTGGCGTGGTGGAAAATATGGCGGGCGTAACCTGCCCCCACTGTAGCGGCCATTTTCATGTATTTCCGCGTTCTCACCTGGCGGAAGCTCTGGCGGCAGCCGATGTGGAGTCCGTGGCGCAAATTCCCTTATCGCTGGCGCTGTCCAGTGGCTCTGACACCGGTGTGCCGATAGTACTGTCAGAGCGTGATAGCCCTGAAGCGCAAGCCTTCGCCCCGGCCGTCGCTGCGTGTTTAGCTCATGCCCAGGCTGGTTTTGCTGAAGCTGCAAAGCAATCCTTACAGGGGCTAACCCAGGCCGGGCTGCAGAGCGATGAACTTCAGCAGGCATTGGATGCCGTGCCCCCAGAGCAGCGGGAGGCCCTGCGCCAACAGCTGGAGTCCCTGCTGGGTAACAGTAACAACCCTTCTTATCAGGGTTGATATAAACGTTGATGCCGCGACAGCCCCACCACGGGGCTGACTCACCCTTATTCGAGAGTATTGCCATGTCTGACACTCGCGCGCCAGAACGCCGTCGCTTTTTCCAACAACTGCTGGGTACGGATAACGCTTCCGCACCTGGCCGCGCACCTTGGCGCAGGGTACCGGAAGTGGGTGCCGGCGATGGGGATGTGCTTTGGTCGGGCTGGACCGGCAACGGTGAGCTGTTCGTTGTGGGTGATGAAGGCATGGTGCTGCGTTATACCGGTAGCGTCGATGCTGGCGGGCCTCAATGGCAGCCCATGACGCTGCCCACGCGGTTGCCGCTGCACGGTATCTGGGGGCCGGCTGCCAATAATCTCTTTGCCGTGGGCTGGATGGGTGCCCTGTTGCACTATGACGGCACCCAATGGCAATTACTGCGGGGTGGGATGATTGATGAGAAAGGCGGGCGCTTTGCCGCCTGTGAAGAAAATACGCCGTTGTTTGCCATTGACGGTAACGACCAGGGCCATGCATGGGCAGTCGGTGACGATGGCATGATTTTACATTTTGACGGCGCTAACTGGCAGCGCGAACAAAGCCCTACCCAGGTCAATCTGCGGGCCGTCGCATGCGCGCCCGATAATTCGGTTTACGCTGCAGGCGGCGAAGGCACGGTGCTTCGGCGCGACAGCGAAGGCCTGTGGACAAAACTGGATTGCCCTTTAGGTTCCGGGTTTCACTCCTTGCTGGTGATGGACGATGGCAGTTTGCTGCTGGGCGGTGGTCGTTATTTTGTAGATCAGGGCGGCTTTCGTGGCGAGCTGGTGCGCTATCAGAACGGGCAGTTTCAGGCACTCAAATTTGACGATCCGATGCCGCGCCTTAGGGCGCTCAAAGCTTATAAAAGTGGTGTACTGATTGTCGGCGACCAGGGCCATTTGTACTACCTGAAGGACCTGCGGCTGGACAAGCTGGAGAGCAACAGCCATCACGATCTGATGGACATTATCGTGTTATCCACAGGTGAAGCTCTGGTGGTAGGCGATTTTGGCACCATCATGACTGCCGCAGAAGATTTCACCCAGGCACTGGCACCGCCGCCCATGGCAGTTGCCGCCAGCCCCTGGGAAGTCATGGCCGTGCCGATCAAGGGTCAGCTTTGGGGGTTTACTGAAGGCCCCGATGGCACCTGTTATGCCTGTGGTGAATCCGGCACGGTGATGCGCCTGCAGGGTGAGAGCTGGGAGTTGCTGCCGGCGCCCAGTGACTTGGCGGTGCACTGCCTGTGGGATACTGGCGGCGGTTTGTTTGCAGCGGGCCAGCTCGGGCGCATTTACCGTTTTGACGGCCAGCAATGGGCCCTGCATTACGATCTGAATCTGGACCTCACCATTCTTGCCATGTGGGGGAGCAGCCCGGAATCCCTTTACGCAGTGGGCGATGAGGGACTGGTGCTGCACTTCGACGGTCTGCGCTGGCAGCGCATGCCCAGCGGCACCCAGTCCGCGCTTTACAGTCTGTGGGCCTGGGATAACGAACACATGTTGGTGCCCGGCGATTTCGGGTTGGTGCTGAGGTACAACGGCAAAGACTGGGGCGAATTCAACGTAGGCACCGAGAACTTTCTATACGATATATGGGGCGACAACCTGAGTAATATCTACGCCGTTGGTCTGTCGGGCACATTGGCGCACTTCAATGGGCAGCGCTGGCAGATGATGGCCACTCGCCTGCGGGAAGATTTGCTGTCGATCTCCGGCTCGGACACCGCAGGCGCCTTCGCCGTTGGCACCCGGGGCTGTGTGCTGCGCCTTGATGGCGATCAGTGGCTAACGGAACCCAGTGGCAGTGATGCCGGTTTGCGCGCGGTTTGTGCCACCCGTAGCGGTGCGGTTTACGCAGTGGGTGACAGGGGAACGGTTTTGCGCAGACGGAACCCCGTGGAACCCTGAATTCGTGAACTAGTGAGACGTATTGTAATTTGTAAACAATAAATAATATCATTCGCACCTTTTTGCCACCGCCCGCCACCGCCCGCCACCATCGAGCGTATCAAAGTGATGCGTGGGCGCAACGGTGTTCTGCAACGAGTTTACCGACAAGATTATCGAGGGGCCTGATCTGCTGAGTTCCGCACTCTTTTCACGTTTCCTGTT
>TARA_R110002111_G_C6005121_1_pt1 | contig 9993 bp, 8 predicted proteins | sample TARA_R110002111 | Tara Oceans TARA_R110002111 (sample SAMEA4397363) | marine metagenome | biome: Polar Biome; feature: [ZZZ] marine water layer (ENVO:01000295); material: water (ENVO:00002006), including particulate matter (ENVO:01000060) such as... | depth 199 m | reverse complement strand
GCTCCCTGAGATGGTCCTGCGTATCGTCGAAAGGTTCTGTTTGAATCAAAGCAGTTAAGAGATTGTGTTGCTAATCTTTGTCTTTTCGGATTTGCCTGACCGCAGGTCTGAAAGCCAAATTTGCTTTTGCACTTGAGCGGTTTGTTCAATGTGCGCCCCTTTTCCAGCGTTAGCATGGAGAGTCTGCAGGCGAATGCGTTCGTCGTACAGGCTGACTGTGCAGACATAATTCGAGAATGTTTATTGGAGCTTTAATGTTAGCGTATTTTTCGAAGCATACTGCTTCTGTCAAGGATGATGTTTTATCGGGTCTGACTGTCGCACTGGCCCTGGTGCCGGAAGCGGTCGCGTTTGCGTTTGTTGCCGGAGTCCCTCCGACCGTTGGTCTCTATTCCGCGTTCTTCATTGGTTTTATCAGTGCGTTGGCCGGCGGTCGACCGGGCATGATCTCCGGAGCCACCGGTGCGATGGCAGTTGTGATTGTTTCACTGGTTGCCCTGCACGGCGTCGAATATCTTTTTCCGGCTGTCATTCTATGCGGCCTGCTCCAGGTCACCGTGGGCGTGCTGCGACTGGGAAAACTGATTCGACTGGTCCCGCATTCGGTGATGCTGGGATTTGTGAACGGACTGGCGATTGTGATTGGTCTGGCCCAGATTGGCAGTTTCAAAACGCTGGGTATCGACGGAACAATGACGTTTCTGCCGGGTACTTCGATGACGATCATGTTCTGCCTCGTCGCGTTGACGATGGCGATAATTGTTTTACTTCCGAAATTGACCAAAGCGGTCCCCAGCTCGCTGGCCGCGATTATTATGGTGTCTGTGATTGCCGTCGGCATCAACAAATTTGCCCCTGAGAACTGGACTCCTACCGGACAAGCCAATATCGTTCAAACGGTAGACGACCTGATGATGAATAATCTGAAAGCCAACGCCGTCAAAGATGCTGCTGTCGCAGTGGAAGTTCAGGACGGAACTGCAACTCAAGTTGACCAGAATAAAGCCGTTGATGTCTCTGTTTTAAGTGAAGCACAAGTTGCGTCAGCAGTGGCTTCGGTGAAAGCGACCGCAGAGCCGTTGCCGATGCTGTTCTTTCTAGACTCGCGTTATGTACTCGCCCCCTTCACGTGGGGCACCCTGATGATCATTCTCCCTTTCTCGCTGATTCTGGCGGGCGTGGGTTTGATCGAATCCTTAATGACACTCACGTTGATTGATGAAATCACGGAAACCCGAGGCAGCGGCAACCGCGAATGTATTGGACAGGGCGCGGCGAATATTGTGTGCGGCCTGTTTGGTGGCATGGGTGGTTGTGCGATGATCGGACAGTCACTGATCAACGTGAATTCGGGTGGGCGGGGACGTCTTTCCGGGGTTGTCGCAGCCGTGGGATTAATGACACTGGTCGTATTACTAAAGCCCGTGATCTCGATGGTGCCGATGGCGGCACTGGTCGGAGTGATGTTTATGGTGGTGATCGGCACCTTTGAATGGAGCACGCTGCATACCTGGAATAAGGTTCCTGCAAGCGATGTACTGGTGATGGTGGTGGTGGCAGGTTACACGGTGTTGTTCCATAATCTGGCAGTCGCAGTGCTGCTGGGAATCATTATACAAGCATTGATTTTTGCCTGGCATCATGCAACACACATGATGGCTGACATTCATTTTGAAGATGATGACAAAAAAGTGTACCAGTTGCACGGCCCGCTGTTCTTTGCTTCGGTCAGCAGCTTTCGCGAACTGCTCGATCCGGTGAATGATCCGCCGATTGTCGCGATCGATTTTTACTTTTCGCGCGTGTACGATCAATCCGCCATTGAAGCGATCAATAAAATTGCAGAACGTTATCGTCAGGAAGGAAAATGCCTGCACCTGCGAAATCTGAATGCTGACTGCCAGCGGATGATTGAACGCGCCGGGAATCTGGCCGAAGTCGATATTTCAGAAAACCGACATTATCACATCACGAAGATGATGTGAGCGTCGGCTCATCCTCATACCCAAAGCCCGAATGTTATCCATTCGGGCTTTTTTTTTGTGCGACTTCATTTCTTCGCCGCAGTCAGCCAGCGATCGAGTTGATTGGCAAACGCCTGTCGATCTTTGGCGTTGAAGTTGGCGGGGCCTCCGGTGATCTGCCCTTCTCCGCGCAGATCGTCCATGAGATCCCGCGAAGCCAGTCGCGCACCGACGTTGACATCGGTGTAAAGCGTGCCACGAGGATTCAGCGCCTGCCCGCCTTTGGCAACGACATCTGCCGCCAGCGGAATGTCAGCCGTGATTACGAGATCGCCCGTCTCAACCAGTTCCACGATCCGTTGATCGGCAACGTTTAATCCCGCAGGTACGAGCAGATTGTCGATGTACTCGGAGCGTGGGATTCGCATTGGCTGATTCGCAACCAGTGTGATTTTCGTTTTCGTGCGTTTGGCGGCGCGAAACAATAGTTCTTTGATTTCGCCCGGACAGGCGTCGGCGTCAACCCAGATTTGCATGCAGAAATCCCTCATCTATGGTTCCCCCTGATCGCAGTCCTCTTTTGCCACGACTCGGGTTTTTCCTATCTTTCAGTATCCGTATCAAGCAGCCCGCCAATGACGAATTGAGTGCAGACACTCTCGCAGAAATTGCACTTACACTCACAAAACACAGGCCGCCTCTGATGATGAAAGTACCTTGTAGATCATTCCGTTCAGTGTTCCGTTTTTTCAAAAACGCTTGCTGAAACGTCTGGCAGCCACAAAAAAACCAGTACCTATACGAAAATGCCTTAAGCCTTTTTTATACAGAACTCTACTCAACTTTGCAAAATAACGGGCCATCACCGGTTTGACACTGGGAATAACACATGAGTAGAATTTGATTGATCAATTCTTAATCATTGCAATTTTATTCTCAACGTTGCAGCCCATTTCTATAGCGCCAGGAGTTTTTATGAAGTTCTCGAAGCCACTCATTTTCGCGTTAATCTCTGTTTTCCCGTTACTTTTTTCTGTTGGATGTGGCGGAGGTGGTACCAGCAATCAACCTGAATTAGGCACTGTCTCTGGAGTGGTCACGATGGATGGTCAGCCTCTTGCAAATGTGATGGTCACTTTCAATCCAACACAAGGCAGGCCTTCGATTGGAAAAACGGATGAAGCCGGTAATTATGAATTAGGATATTTACGAGAAGCCAAAGGGGCTTTAATTGGAACTCATACGGTCAGCATTACGACACCTCAAGAGGCACCGACCCCTTCTGGCCAAACGTATAAAGACCCGATTCCGGCAAAATACAATTCGGACACAACCCTCAAGGGGGAAGTCAAAGCAGGAGACAATACCATTAACTTTGATTTAGTATCCAAGTAAACAGTTTGCTTTTGTAAAACATCCCCTGACCATACCAGTAGACAGTCCAGCACCCCCATGCCTAAAAGTATACACAACAGAAGAATCGTCTACTGAAACAGCGATTTTTGTTTAAATCCTGTCGAATCGAAATTGCCTTTGCGTTATAATAAGAGAGCTAAAAGTGGGATTAAAGAAAGTGTGAGTGTGGAAATTCTTCCCCTTTACCCGCCCCTTTAATAGCTACCTGCCTCATTAACAGCTTCAGACTTTTACATTATCATCGTGGCTCAGACCAATTCAAAATTATTGGCAGTTCTCTATTTTGAATTTTATTATTTTTTTTCTGAAGGAACATACTGAGATGAAACAAACACTGCGTAGAAGTCCCTTTTATCAAAAGTTCGGTTTTACACTGATCGAACTACTGGTGGTGATTGCCATCATTGCCATTTTAATTGCATTGCTGTTACCAGCCGTGCAGCAGGCACGCGAAGCAGCCCGACGGAGTACGTGTAAAAACAACTTGAAACAGATCGGGCTGGCATTGCACAACTACCACGAAACACATCGTATTTTCCCCCCCAGTTACATCGATAATGACCCGGTAATGGGCTCATCCAGTGCGGCACCTGATAACCTGAACTCACTGGGTTGGGGAACGATGCTGCTGCCCTTCATGGACCAAGCCCCTTTGTACAATCAGATTGGTACGCAAACCGGGAATTGGGCCTATCACTGGATGGACGCAAACCATACGGGTACCGGAAGCACTTCAACTGCCATTGCTGCAGCGAAAACCGTTCTGCCGGCATTCATCTGCCCCACGGATCCCATGGAAGGGCTTAACACCGACATGAACAGCTTTGGTAAATCGAACTACGTTGTCAATTCGGGAACCAGCGCTACCGTCTTCGATGGAGTGATGTATCACAATTCCACGACGAGAATGAAAACGATTATTGATGGAAGCAGCAACACCATTTTTGTTGTTGAAAGAACCACAGAAAATGATGGCAGCGCTTCCACAAACTGTGGTGGTTCTCCCTGTTCCTGGAGTGGTGGGCTCTGGATTGGGCCACGATTATCGTCAAGTACTGTTGGCTGGTTCCCTGGAGCTTCCACACTTGATGTAGAAAGCAGTGGTGGCGGCAGTGCTACTTATCTCATCGGCGGTTCCTCAGCAACCTGGGGAAGCGCCTGGATTGCTTCCAGCAGCCATGCAGGCGGAATCCACATTACTTTAGGTGATGGAAGTGTTCGGTTTCTATCAGAGAATATTGACCGAAACACATACCGCGCATTGGTGACTCCCAATAAAGGCGAAATTATCGGCGAGTTTTAATTGAATAACAAAGCTCTGCTGCTCGCTCAGTGAATTCTTAAGCCTGGTTGCTTTTCCTGAAAAGTGACCGGGCTTTTTATTTTCGAGGGTGAGACCTCCTGATAAAAGAAGCCTGACTCAAGGAGACAACCATACCCCAGCTACTGTCCAGTCGGACACGTATCTGATCAGAGTCACATTAACAACGGTCCGTGAAAGTTCAATTAACAAATATCATAACTATATTTACGAATTTTTCAGTGATGAGTTATTTTATTAATGCTGAAGAACACTACTTGAACGAACCAGTTTCAAGCTATAATTACAGTATCTTAAGCGCAACTCGTAACTTGGAATGATTTCGGTGCTCTCTCGATTTCGCCAGGTAGAGAACCATCCCGCCAGAAATATTATAAGTTCATCCCATCACGAATGATTCTGTTCTTTCGTGCGCGACGGTCTGGTTATATTCCATTCTTTTTTTCATAGAAGGCACAAAAATGAAACCACTTCCTAAACAACTTCGCTTTAAGTGGAACTTCGGTTTTACGTTGATTGAACTGCTGGTGGTGATCGCCATCATTGCCATTTTAATCGCATTGCTGTTACCAGCTGTGCAACAGGCGCGTGAAGCTGCCCGCCGCAGTACGTGTAAAAACAACATGAAGCAAATCGGTCTGGCTTTACACAACTACCACGACACACATCGCGTTTTTCCTCCGGGGTTTATCGACAATGAGCTTGATTTCTCTGGATCAAAAACCGGTGGTACCGGTGCCAATAATAATGGTATCGGCTGGGGGGCAATGATTCTGCCGTATATGGACCAGGCGCCGCTCTATAATCAGATTGGGTCGACGACGGGAGCATTCGGAGAGCACTGGAGCGTCAACGCTTCCACATTGGCACAAACAATTCTGCCTGCTTTTAACTGCCCTTCCGATCCCATGGGTGGCATCAATACCGATAAAAGCAACTTTGGAAAATCCAACTATCTTGCCAGCCATGGAACAGCAGCTGCCACCACGAACAATGGGATTTTTTATGGAAATTCCAGCACCCGTATCCGGGACATTATCGACGGTACCAGCAACACCATTCTGGTCTCGGAAAGAACGACTAAAAATGATGGTGCGGGTACAAATAACTGTGGTGGAACAACGGACTGTGCCTGGACCGGCGGATTGTGGATTGGCCCACGTCACGCCACTTCCACATCTGATACCTGGCATCCCGGACTATACCATTTCGACGTCACCAACTTTGGTGGTGGTAATGCTACTTATCTGATCAACAGCTCGGGTTCCACCTGGGGTGAAGACTGGTGTGCTTCCAGCGCTCATGTCGGCGGTGCTCACATGCTGCTGACCGACGGCAGTGTTCGCTTCATCAGCGAAAATATGAGCAGCGGCGGCACGAATACAACCTACTACAATCTGGTGACTCGCGCCGGTGGTGAGGTTGTCGGTGAATTCTAAATCAAGGATCTTTTCGACAATGGACCAACTCATCAACGAGCTCAATTTAAAAAGGAACGCTATGCGGCTGCCAGGAAGTCGTTTACTTGTTGTGTTGTGTAGCGTCATCCTGCTCTGCTTCAGCACAGCAGGCTGCGGAGAAGAGTCTCCCAGTGACACACCAGAACTGGGAAGTGTTTCAGGAATCGTCACCATGGATGGGAAACCCTTAGCCAATGTCGTTGTGACTTTTGAACCAGAATCGGGAAAACCATCGTTTGGCGGAACCGACGCAGAAGGGCACTATAACCTCGTCTACAGCAAAAACGAAAGCGGAGCCAAGATTGGTCTGAATACAGTTCGTATCACCACTCCGACCGAAGGACCTGAAGACAAAGGCAAAGATCCGGTGCCTGCGAAATTCAACACCAAATCGACTTTGAAAAAAGAAGTGAAAGCAGGATCGAACGAAATTAACTTCGAACTGACTTCGAAGTAAAACCGTTCGTGATCTGAGAACTTCACAATCAACGAAAGCCCGGTTCCTTTTTTTGAAAAGTAACCGGGCTTTTTTCATTCAGAATCACTTCGATTCACTCTGCTTTCCTGCTGCTGTCATGTCTGAGAGTTCTCGCAATGCTCTGCCGTGATTCGGGTTGAATTCAATACAACGTTCGTAAGCTGCTTGAGCGGCTTTTAAATCCCCTAACAGGCGTTTCGTTTCGGCATAGTAGAACCAGGCCTGCGGATCACGAGGGTTCAGCTTGACGGACTTCTGGATTGATTCGTCTGCTGAAGGCAGCTGATTATTTCGGAAGGCAATCATCGCGTTTAATAACGCCATCTTCGCCAGATGCTCGTCTCGTTTCTCTGTCTCTTTCTGCTGCTCGTAATAATTTGCCAGAGTCTGATGCACTTCAATGGTAGGCGACATCTGCGCAACACGCAGTAATAGCGGCACGGCCTTGTCCATCTCTCCCATGAGCATGTAAGCTCCCGCTCGGAATTGGAGCAAATCGGCACTCTCGACACCAGATTCCTTTAGCTTCTCAATCAGCATCAGCATGCGTTCCGGATTTTTTCGTTGAAACTCCACCTCAATCATACTGATCAGCGTTGCCTTATGTTGTGGCATCGGTCGATCCCCCATCAATTGCATCACCTCTTCCAGTTTATTGGCAAGATGATCCATATCGTTTCGTTGAAGTAAGTGGTTGTAAGCTTCAATTTCTTTCGAAATCCCGTGTCGGTAACTATAGGGCTCAATAAACTCGGTATTGAAATTCAGTGGAATAATATGCATGGCGCGTTCCACACTGTCGGCAGTCTGTTTCGCCTCTGCGGTTCGTCCCAGGTATTCTAATGCCTGCAATTTCAATAAATTAAAAAGAAGTGAGTTGGGCGTTTCTTTTAAATTTCTGTCGATAATCGACAACGCATCTTCGGATCGACCAGACCTGACTAATAATTTCGCCAGCTGATAGTCGGCTGGTTGAAAACCTGCATTTTGGCGGAAAATTTCTTCTGCCTTCGCTGCATTTTCTGCGCGCAAATAGTTTCTGCCAATCGCATACAGATAGTGTTTACGATGTGCAAACGGAACTGAAGTCTGCCCTTTGAACGATTTCAGTTTTTCATACTCCACAGTACTGGCCTGCATGCGCCCTGTACGTTCGAGACAAAAAGCATAACTCGCCTGTGCGACTGTATCTGCCGGATCGAATTTTGTGGCCTGCAGAAAGCAGTTTTCGGCATAGCTGTAAAACCCCTGCCCCAACAACGCCTGCCCTAACCGGTTCCATTCCTGACTGGAACCGGTTTCTGCCTGTCGTGCCAGTTCCTGAAAATCAGACATCGTCAGAGGATCTACCGACTTTGCATCAGGCAGTACAGGCAGCGGTCGCGCAAGCCGCTTCGCAACCAGATATCCGCAAAAACCCAGTTCAATCACAAACAGCAGCAGCAGAAATCGAATGAATTTAATCATGGTTGCTCCTTGCGATGATTCAGCCAGGCGGAAATTCTTCCGATTCTCTGGAATGGCTTACGAAGATTGAGTCCGCCGGCAGCGAGATCGTCAACGCCGTCTCCATCGAGATCACCCACGGCGACCGTGACGAGATGAATCGGATTATTATCGATCTGCCAGGTTTTAAAATTTTGTTTCCCGTCATTTTCCAGCCAGACAACACTGGCGGTTTCAGGATCGTACCAGTCGTTGGTCATACTCACCAGGACCACATCCAGGTCACCATCTCCATCCAGGTCACCCACATCGGCCGCGTAAGTGCCCCCCAGGTCAGAGATCCGCCGCGCCTCGAACTCCCAGTTCCCTTTGTTCTCAAACCACAAACATCCGTGATAAGGCTGAGGGAACGCATCCAGATCTTCCAGATTATCCCCGGCTGGCAGAATCAGATCCTGATCGCCATCCTGATCCAGGTCTGCACTGATGAGCCCTGCCCCGCCGAGATCCAGATTGACCGTCATCCAGAGGCGGCGTTTTTTGAATTTCCCCGCACCGAGATTTTCGAAGCCCCACAGCTCTTCCTCATCCTGAGTGACAATCGCAGCAATATCCAGGTCGCCATCACCGTCAAAATCGGCAACGGGCACATGGATTGTTCCCGGCGCGTTTAGCAGCTCGTGATCACGGAATTTCAAATCGCCTCGATTCTCCAGCCAGAGCACAGACCCTCGACTGTAACCAAAGACAGCGACCGCCAGATCCAGATCACCATCGCCGTCAAAGTCTCCCGGCTGTACATCGGCAACGCGTCTGACATCATCCAGAATCACGTGCCGTACGTACTCTTCGCCTTTTCGTTCGTAGAGCTCAACGCGTCCAATCACTCGATCGTCGGGCAGCAGATTTCCTAAAATCGAAACAATGATGTCCAGATCACCATCGCCGTCAATGTCGACCACTGTCGCGTGCGCGGGAGCCGCCAAGTCGCGCAGTAACACTTCTTCCTGCCATTCAGCCTTACCATCCGCCTTAAAAAGTGAAACGGTACCTCGGCCAGCATCGCAGCCGATAATCTCATTTTTTCCGTCACCGTCGAAATCCAGAATCTGGACATTGGTGATTAAGGGTAAGCCGACCGGCTCGGGCCCCACTGTCTCTCGCTGAAATTTTATTTGTGAGGCGGGATACGATGTGCCTCCGGAAAAGAGTTCCGGGGGCTGCCCCAGAGAAGGCAACCCGGGTAACAAAATCCACGTACCGATCGGGATAAGAATCACCAGACAGGCTAAGAGCAGAGCGCGTGTTTTCAGAGACATAAATAGGCCGTCAGTTTTTTGGTGAAGCGGGAGTGGTCAATCAAGGGCAGCAATTACCAACATCTTCCTTTTTGAATCATATCGCGCAAAGTAAAGCGGAGACAATGACTTAACGTACCAAAAACACGCGACAAACGTGTTTTTCCCAAGACTTACCTTGTATACGCTGCCGAGAGCAGAGATTTGGGGAAGAATGACCGCAATTCGCCCCAGAAGAGAAAGTTATTCTCCCGGCATTCTGTTTTCCTGGTCATCTTCCAGCGATAAGAATCAATGCGGGTTTCGCTTTTCCTGCGGTAGCTGGCCCTGGAAAGAGTCAATCAGTGCATTACCAGAAAGCCGCTCATTCAACTCCGTAGCTCGATCGAAAAGTACCAGGAACTCAGGTTCTACAGAGGTGCTCTCTCATTCGAATCAGTAGGGGGAATACAAAAGGCCTTCGTCGAGGGGACGAAGGCCTTTGAGTTGTAAGTGTTTTTCTCAGCATGAGATAAGAAGTACACCCCGCTGGGCTCGAACCAGCAACCTTCGGTTTCGTAAACCGATGCTCTATCCAATTGAGCTAGGGGTGCCTGTCCCGGATGGGAAA
>TARA_R110002111_G_scaffold213418_4_pt1 | contig 10015 bp, 10 predicted proteins | sample TARA_R110002111 | Tara Oceans TARA_R110002111 (sample SAMEA4397363) | marine metagenome | biome: Polar Biome; feature: [ZZZ] marine water layer (ENVO:01000295); material: water (ENVO:00002006), including particulate matter (ENVO:01000060) such as... | depth 199 m | reverse complement strand
ACCGATATCTAATTTCACAACTTGAGTCATCAGGCATTGAAGTTGAAGTAAATTCAGAATCCTTGAATAGTGACGATTTATTTTCTATTAACAGTCTGAAACAAATGATATTGACACTGCTTATTGTTTTTGCAATCGGTATTGCAGTTGGTATGTTTATACTGGACTTCCATAATCGACGACGACATGGTGGTTTTCGTGTTTAATCTGGCTCGTTTTTCTCAACTGGTTTTAATAACCTTTAATCTCCCCATATAAATTTAAATTGTGTTCAAAATAGCTACCTGGAATGTCAATTCCCTTAAAGTTAGGCTACCGCATGTCTTGCAATGGCTAGAATCAGAAACTCCTGATGTTTTGGCTATACAAGAAACTAAAACTACCGATGAAAATTTTCCCGAAGAAGCGATAAAAGAAGCCGGCTATCATGTCAGTTTTATTGGCCAAAAAACCTATAACGGTGTTACAACCATCTGTAAATCACCCATTGAAACTATAGCAACGGCCTTACCTGATTATGATGATGTACAAAAAAGAGTCTTGGCGATTAAAACTCAAGACGTAACTGTTTTAAATCTATACGTTCCTAATGGCTCAGAAGTAGACTCGGATAAATATCGTTATAAATTAGAATGGTTCTCAAAGCTGCACCCCTTCATTAAACAATTACAGGAAGAAAATGATCATGTGATTATCCTGGGTGATTTTAATATTGCTCCTGAAGATCAGGATGTACATGCACCAGAAGAGTGGATAGGGTGCAACCTGGTAAGCCCTCCAGAGAGAGATGAATTAAATAAAATATTGGCTAATGGATTTAAAGATTGTTTTCGTTCATTTGATCAAGCAGAAAAAAGCTTTTCCTGGTGGGATTACCGTGCAGCTGGATTCAGACGTAATCGTGGCCTGAGGATTGACCTTATCCTTGCCTCAACTAGCCTCGCAAAAAAGTGTCGTGCGTCTTATATCGATAAAGAACCTCGCAAACTAGAACGCCCTTCAGACCATACACCAGTGGTTGCAGAATTTGATCTTTAACGTTATAAAAAGACTAAAGGTGAACAACTCACTCAATTAAACAATCAGCTTATGCGCAACCGTAGCATCAACACAGAGTTTGACTTCAATGACTGGGCAAAGCTCGCCGAGGAAAACCCGGACGCTTTTGAAAACAAGCGCCAGCAAGTACTACAAAGCGTCATTGATCAGTCTTCACCAAAGATCAGGCAACGTATGCAAGGACTACAATGGCAAATCGATCAGGTTCGCGCAGCTTCACCCAACGCAATGGCTTCTTGTCTAAAAATTTCGCAAATGATGTGGGACACAACAATCGGTGAAGATGGTCTAGTCTGTCATTTGCAACGATTGACCGATCCAGACCATCGTCGAGATATACCAAACCAGGCCAGACAATCGGCGACAATAATGGACTTAAAAGACCGAACAAATCATGAAAAAGATTAAAATCTGGTGCCTCACAGGATTGCGGAATGCTTAACTTTCGCATACACTCCCCGCCCCTGATTGACGATTAGACGAATTGAGTAAAACAAACATGAAAACAGATATACACCCTACATATGAGGAAGTTGACGTTAAATGCAGTTGTGGTAACGCATTCAAGACACGTTCAACGCACACTGGTGAGCTCCATCTTGACGTTTGTTCTGAGTGCCACCCGTTTTACACCGGGAAACAGAAAATGTTGGATACAGCAGGCCGAGTTGATAAATTCCGCAAAAAGTATGGCATGTAATCTTGTTTACTACCAATTACTAAAAAACGCCCTTTCAGGGCGTTTTTTTATTCCTGTAATATTAATTCTTGTCAGCCCAATATGCCTTTCTGAAGAAAGACTTAAACTCACCTGTGTAAGTACCCACTTTGATGAAAAAGCAGAAATTGACTATGTCATTGATGGTGATACTGTCGTTTTAAAGGATAGAAGACATATCCGGTTAATTGGGATCAACACCCCAGAATTAAGTCACAACCATAGTCCTTCGGAAGACGGTGCAATCAAGGCACAGAAAGCGCTTAAAAAGATGCTGGCCAATTCAGCGTTTATACACCTTGTTTATGGTAAAGAACGCCATGATCGTCATGGCAGGACTTTAGCCCATATATTTGCTGGTGAGATGAATCTACAAAGCCAATTACTTCAGTCTGGCCTGGCAATGCCTCTCCGAATCCCACCTAATCTTTCTTTTGCTGATTGCTATAATAAAGCAAGCCGATTGGCCAAAAAGCAACGGCTGGGTCTTTGGACGCTGCCGCGCTATAAAACACACAGTGTTAAATCTCTCAGTGGCAGTGAAAAAGGGTTTTACTTCATCTCGGGTAAAGTTCAGCGAGTCACAACCAGCCGGTCATCTTTCTGGATTAACCTTGAAAACAATCTAGCGCTTAGGATTAAAAATGCTGACTTAAAATATTTTAATAAATCAGAAATACTCTCATTGAAGAGTAAATCAATTGAAGCTAGTGGTTGGTTATATAAACATAATGATCAACTACGCATGCAACTGCGTCACAATCTGGACTTAAAAATAACCCAGTCTGTAGATTGAACTAAATTATTCCACCGTCTATCTTAAAATCATGAAAATGAAATATCTATTCCCATTATATTTTTTATCCTTACTCACTATAAGCTCATGTGCTGTTAACCCGGTTACCGGAAAGCAAGACTTGGTGCTACTTAGTGAAAGTGACGAACTGGCGCTGGGTCGTGAGACTAATGCCGATGTTCTTAAACAATACACCGTTTACGATAATCCAGCTCTACAGAATTATGTTCAAAATATTGGAGCTAAACTCGCCGCAAAGAGCCATCGCTCGAACCTGACATACAGCTTTACTGTGCTCGACAGCAAAGAAGTTAATGCCTTCGCGCTACCAGGTGGATACATATACATAACTCGTGGGTTAATGGCCTATTTAAATTCTGAGGCAGAACTAGCCGCAGTGCTAGGTCATGAAATAGGACATGTCACCGCCAGACACTCCGTGCGCCAACATAGTGCAACTCAGCTAACAAACATCGGGGCCGCATTAACCTCACTATTTGTACCTGGTATGACTCAAGCGTCAAACCAATTAGTCCAATTCGCTGGAGGAGCACTACTAAGCGGCTATGGACGTACCCATGAACTAGAAGCAGATCGCCTCGGTGCTGAATATCTCGCCCGGGCAAACTACAACCCGGAAGCCATGCTAGACGTCATACGCGTATTAAAAAACCAAGAGGTATTTGACAAAGAACAAGCACTAGCTGAAGGGCGCGAGGCAAGGACCTATCATGGTGTATTCTCTACCCATCCGGATAACGACACACGACTAAAAGAAGTCATTGATATGGCTAAAGGGCTTAACGAATCCGGATCCGTCAATTTTGTCGGTCGGGATGAATACATTTCAGTCATTGATAACCTCGTATTTGGCGATAGTCCGCAAGAAGGGATTTTACGAGGGCGTGATTTCTACCATGAAGGGTTGGGATTCTCTCTGCGTCTTCCGGAAGAATGGAACATGACGAACCTCCCTGACCGACTCCTGTTAACGACTGGCGATGGCAATGCTTTGATGCAAATCAGTACTGAAGCTGCTGACACCAAACTGACACCTAGAAACTTCATAATACAGCGCATGGGATTAAATAATCTCGAAAATGAGTCTCCACTAAATATAAATGGTCTCGCTGCTCACACAGGCATTTCGATTATTAGTAATAAGCAAGGGAGCACCCCTATACGCTTCACAGTTATCTATTTTCAACAACGGGCCTACATAATCGCAGGGATGGCAAAAGACAATAATATAACCCAGTATGACAACGCGATACTTGAAACTGCCAAGAGCTTTCATTCTCTAACCGCAGATGAAAAAATATTGGCTAAGCCAATACGAATTAACATCGTAAAAGCGAATAGCAAGACACAATTTAGTAGCTTGGCTAAGCAATCCCCTCTAGAGAGCCACGCAGAATCTCAACTTCGGCTTTTAAATGCGAAATACCCAACAGGAGAACTGGAAGAAGGTTCGCTGGTAAAGGTTCTTAAATAGTCTTTGCAACCTAATTCCCCTAGTTTCTCTATTACAACACTTCAGATCATTTCTAGCTTAAACCAGCTAAGTAATTGCTACTATTCAAGGTTAAATTTTTATCCACATTTTCTGTGGATAACTCTGTGGATGCAGTGTAAAAATAACGTCAAAAAGACCGCGGCTAACTCGTCTATGACAAAACTGTTAAAAACTAACCAGAATTAAATATTACATATATATCAATATCTTACACCATTATTATTTGCCCTTAGGGGATATCGACTGTCGTCAGCACAATACAAATCAGCAATAAAAAAAACTGTGCATAAACGAAAATTTTTCGTTGACAAAACCCAAATCCCGGGAACTATATGTAATACCTAGTCTCTAAGCATTTAACAGCATATTTTTCCTTCCTTTCTTCCCTTAGAAGGAAAAATTGACCCGGTTCTCCCCAGCCGGGATATTCTGGCCCCGGATGCACACTTTCCCCTAAAGAGATCGCCCGGGGCATTTTTTTATGCTGATAAACATCATATCTTAAACAACCAATCGGCGAGTTTTTGGCGTGCCTCATCTAACCCTACTCCCTTCAGAGCAGAAAACTGCTGAACACTGCCATTAATATCTACCAGCTCACGGCTGATTTCCATAGCGGTCTTGTTTGCAACACTTTTAGATAGCTTATCTGACTTGTTTAAAAGGACATGTAATGGCAAATCACAGCTCTTGCAATAATCTAGCATTATTTGGTCAAAATTCCCCATTGGGTGACGTATATCCATAATCAAGAACACACCTTTCAGGGAAATCCTTTCCCTCAAATAGCGTTCGAGTAATTTCGCCCAGGTATTTCTCATAGTTTCATCGACCTTTGCGTAGCCATATCCGGGTAGATCAACAATATGTGTAGATTCATCATAGGCAAAATAATTTAATTCTCTGGTTCTACCGGGAGATTTACTCGTCCTTGCCAGAGATCGTCGATTAGTAATCTTATTCAAGGCGCTTGATTTTCCAACATTGGATCGGCCTGCAAAGGCAACCTCAACACCGTTATCCTCTGGAAGTTGATTAAAAGCAGCAACACCTTTAATAAATTCAAAGCGGCTGTACCAACCATTTGGTATTATTTGTTCTGTTTGTATAGTCATCTCTTAGTGAACTGTTAAATTTTGCTTAACCATTAAAATAGTTTGCTTATGTTTTTGAAGATTATCGGGTTTTGAATTAACCTTCGTTGTCAGGACATTGTCCTGAGAAATAATCATACTATGAGTTTATTGTTACTACCCGGCATATATGTTGTCTTTAAAGGATCTGGAATTATGAAAAATTATTTAATTGTTGTTTGTCTGTTAACGCTTACCTCCGCTTATACCTATGCTGCTGAAGGTGACCCTGCAAACGGCAAGACTCTCTCTCAAACCTGCGCGATGTGTCACAGCGTCGATGGCAACAGTGTAAACCCTGTTTGGCCAAAACTGGCAGGGCAACATGCTTCCTACATCGTCAAGCAGTTGAATGATTTCAAAAAAGGAGACCGTGTTAACGCCCAAATGTCACCAATGGTGGCGCCATTAAGCGATCAAGATATGCTCGATCTAGGCGCCTATTTTTCCAGTCAAAAAACAACCTTAGGTGCGGCTAAACCCGAGTTAATTGAAACCGGACAACTTATCTATCGAGCTGGGGACAAAACAACGGGGGTTCCTGCCTGTATGGCTTGTCATGGGCCTAATGGTGCCGGCAACCCAACTGCTCTGTATCCTGCCTTACGCGGTCAGCACGCGGCATATACTGCCAGCCAACTTAAAATGTTCAAGTCTGAAGAACGCAGTAATGATCCTAATAATATGATGCGCACTATCACTGGACCAATGACTAACCTTCAAATAGAGGCGGTATCTCAATATATTCAGGGCTTACATTAAAAAATTACACTTTTTTGAAGCAAAACCTGAATATAGTCGTCTAAACCCTGCAAGGTTTGGTTAAACAGACCCGAAATCTAATAAATTTTAAGGATCATCATGAAAAAAATAGCTACGACTCTTTCGATATTTTTATTTTTCCTGATTAGCGGCCAGTCATTCGCTGATGGCGATGGCTACGTGACCATCTCTCCCGCACAGCCAACCCAGTCAGGAGACAAAATAGAGGTAGTAGAAGTATTTTGGTATGCCTGCCCACACTGTTTCGATTTTGAACCATATATAAGCAAATGGTTAGCATCCAAACCTGATGATGTGGAATTTCGACGCATGCCAGGTATTTTCCGCAAAAACTGGATCCCTCATGCCAAGGCCTATTTCACTGCGGAGAAGTTAGGTGCTTTGGATACCATCCACACACCATTATTTGATGCCCTGCATAAACAAAAGAAAAATATTCATGACGATGATGCAATTGAAGAATTCTTTGTCAAACAGGACGTGGACAAAGCGAAATTCACACAGGCATACGAATCTGATGAGGTCCAAACCAAGGTTAAGCAGGCCTTTATCATGGGCCAACGATACAAACTCACAGGTGTCCCGGCTGTCATAGTCAATGGGAAGTACATGGTTAGTGGTTCCACTGCTGGTAGTTTTGAGAATATCCTAAAGGTTATTGATCAACTCGTCGATAAAGAAAGGGCGAGTACTACAAACGATTAAAATATAGCTACAAAGGTGTGCCATTCCTGCTGAGCAGCAGAAGTGGTACACCTCTCCGATTGTAAGGCCCGCATCATGTTTTATTTAATTGCCGGATACAATCAATGCTGTCACAAGAAAAAACTGCCGACGCTGATACAGACTGGAAAAAGCAATACGTTCAGATCTTAAAAGAACTCGATGTAAAAGAGAAAGCCTGGGAACAACAGCAACAGGAATTACTAAAAACTGTATTAAGGTTAACCTTCGCCTATCAGGGCTCAAATGACATTCTCGATAAAAAACTGTTTGACCTCAAAGAGGCTTTGAAACAGTCAGATAGCAAACTGCCACAAGAAGAAATTGAACAGATTGTTGTGTCCATCCTGTCACTTAAAAAAGAAAAGGATACCGATGCGTCGAGAACAAATCAGTTAGTCACAAACGTAATTCAACTACTATCCAACGACAATCAATTTGATCAACATTTTGAGGCTGTCAATGAAATCAATAATGACATACAAACAAACTCCATCGACCCCGCCAGCCGATTAAAATCAATAAACGATGTTATTAGTAATATAAATAAATCAGCAGCGACAAAAAAACAAAAACCTGACACCTTTAAGGTGTTCTTAAGAAAACTAGCTGAGCATCAGGGCACGGAGACTTCACTTGCTGATCTGTGTAAAAAGTCCATAGCATTAAAGAGCGAGCAAGAAAAATTAAAAATAATCAGCCAATGCATAGAGAAAATAAATTCACAATCGTCTCAGCAAGGCAGCAACACATTAACATCAACTACAAGTAAGAAAGAGATAACATTTGCTATTAGTCACCTGGTTACTATGCTTGACTGGATAACAATCCCAGGTAAATCACAGGCTAAACTCGACACACTAAAACAACAACTTGCACAACGTAGCGAAGACGCAGACGTCACCAGTTTACTGCGCCGGGTAGCATTGACGATAAGCAATGCCTATATGGAAGTTCAGGCCGAGCTAATAGAAACTGAAGGCTTTTTGAAAAAAGTAACTCACCAATTAAATGAGATTACCTTACAGGTAGCTGACATAGAAACTCTGGAGAACGAGTCGTTTTCTAACTCTATTTCACTCAGTACCGAGATGGAAAAACAAATCAACTTAATTCAAACAGGTGTTGATAAGGCCGATTCGATTGAAAACATCAAGAATACAATTAATAACCGCATTGAAGTGATACAAAATAATATGGACCAGTTCATCAGTGTTGAGCAGAACAGAAAAAAAACATCTACCAATAACCACAAGAAACTGACAGACCGTCTAAACGACATGGAATCTGAAACCAAAAAACTCAGAGAAGGTATTGAGAAAGAAAGAAACAAAGCCTACACCGATGCGTTAACAAAAATACCAAACCGTATGGCTTTTGATGAACGCATTGCCCATGAGTACCGGCGCTGGAAAAGATACAACAATAAGCTAACTTTATGTTTAATCGATATAGATAAATTTAAAAATGTAAATGATACTTATGGTCATAAGGCCGGGGATATTGTTTTGCGAACTGTTGCGGAAAAATGCATCTCAAAAGTGCGCGGCAGTGACTTCTTTTGCAGATATGGCGGTGAAGAATTCGCGCTAATCTTGCCAGAAACAGACCTATCAGCCGCAATAACTGTCGCAGAATCATTAAGGGAAAGTATAGAAGCGTGCGCATTTCAGTATGGTGATAAGACAGTAGCAATAACTATTTCTTGCGGCCTTGCTGAATTCAAAGGCAAGGATAATCTGGACACGATATTCAAAAGAGCAGATAAAGCCTTATATGAAGCGAAAAATAGCGGTCGTAATTGTTGTATCAGTGAAGACCAACTACACTTAATTTAAATTTCTTAACAATCAAACAATGTCATTTCAGAGCTTCTCTGTAATTGCTCCTGGCGTTACGCAATTTCTAGCGACCAAGTAACCCTGCCTTTTAATAACATTCCTTGGTAAGCAAGGCACTTAGGGTGCACCTAAAACGCCTACTGTTAGGCCCAAGGACAAGTAGCCTGCCCATTTTTCATGCACATAAAAAAAGGGACCTTACGGTCCCTTTTTAATTATTCCACGAAGGAAATCTTACTTATTATTGATATACATCGTTACTTCAAAACCAAAACGGATGTCGTTATATTCAGGTGTTTGCCAGTTCATGGTTGTATCCTCAGTATTGTGTTAATTTAAATAAGATATCTAAAGAAGGTCTTATTTGTTGTTGATATACATTGTTACTTCAAAACCAAAACGAATGTCGTTGTATTCAGGTGTTTGCCAATTCATGGTTGTATCCTCGTAAAATGTTAAAAGTTTTCTTATCATAAATAGAGCAGATCGCGTGCCAGCTGCACAACAAGAACATTTTTACCAATATATTCATATGCTTACGATTATTTTGTTAGCCTGTTTAAATTTCTTTTTTGGTTAATTTGGTTGTTAATAACCAATATACTGGTTTTAAATAACCATATTGAACCAATAAATCGTGCAGCTATCTTGGCTACTATCGATAGAATTACAGATTTACTACGTAGATTATGCTAAATTCGCCGACTTTTTTACGGGCGTGTATTAAGAAATCGTATGACAAATACTCCTAACAAAACCAGCAATAAGCATATTGCAAGTGGCCATCGAATCGGGATCGTTGGCGGTGGTCAGCTAGCGAAGATGACAGCACTACCTGCAATGGAACTGGGTTGTGAAATTGTCATCCTGGAAAAAACAGAAAACACGCCGTCTTCCTGTCTTGCCGCAGATATTTTATATGGGGATTGGGACGATCCCACAAACCTGCTAAATCTGGCAAACAAGGTAGACGTAGTCTCTCTGGAAAATGAATTTGTCGATGCCAATAGTTTAAAAGCCGTCGAACAAGCAGGCCATCGACTATATCCAAGCGCGTCAACGATTGGACTAGTACAAGATAAACTGATTCAGAAGCAGGCATTGAATGATGCCGGAATCGCGGTAGCACCCTTTGCGGTGGTCAGCTCACGAGAAGAAATCAATCAACAAGCGGAACAACTTGGTTGGCCACTGGTGTTAAAAACGAGGCGTAATGGATATGACGGGAAAGGCAACGCTACTTTAAAAAGCACAGCAGACATAGAAGCTGCGTGGACGAAGCTGGATGGCGATAACCGCGAACTCTACGTAGAAGGCTTTTGTGATTTCGCTGGCGAATTAGCAATCATGGTAACACGCGGATCGAATGGAGAAATGGTCAATTACCCCGTAGTTGAATCCGTACAAAAAGATCACATCTGTCATACCGTACGTGCGCCTGCTCGC
>TARA_R110002111_G_scaffold70519_2_pt1 | contig 10022 bp, 6 predicted proteins | sample TARA_R110002111 | Tara Oceans TARA_R110002111 (sample SAMEA4397363) | marine metagenome | biome: Polar Biome; feature: [ZZZ] marine water layer (ENVO:01000295); material: water (ENVO:00002006), including particulate matter (ENVO:01000060) such as... | depth 199 m | reverse complement strand
GTATGGTTTCCTGGTAGTGAAGCTGGTTTATCTATTTCAGATGTGTTGTTTGGAGCAGTAAATCCTTCAGGTAAATTAACGGCGACTTTCCCAAGAAATGTTGGTCAGGTGCCATTATTCTATAATCATAAAAACACAGGACGACCATTAGGAAATTCTGAAGGACATTTCGAAAAATTTAAGTCCAATTATATTGACTCTCGTAATGAACCATTGTATCCTTTTGGTTACGGATTAAGTTATACAACCTTTAAATATGGTGATGTAAAATTAGATAAGACATCTATGTCTCAAAAAGATATGGTTACAGTGTCTGTAGATATTACAAATACTGGTGATTATGATGGAAAAGAAGTTGCTCAATTATACATTAGAGATGTTATAGGTTCTATCACTAGACCTGTAAAAGAATTAAAAGGGTTTCAGAAAATATTCTTAAAGAAAGGCGAAACAAAAACCGTAAGCTTTACACTTTCGGTTGAAGATTTAAAATTCTACAATGCTAATATAGATTTTGTAGCCGAACCTGGAGAATTTCAAGTAGCAATCGGAACAGATTCTAACGTAGAATTTAAAAATACAATTACCCTTATTGATTAGTAGCTAAGATATGTCACATAATAAATTTAAAATAATAACACTTTGCTTATTGAGTTGTGTGGCATTTTCTTTTAGTGCTTTTGCACAAACTAAAACTATAAATTCGGGTTGGCAATATTCAGAAAATAAAACAAACTGGGAGACTATTAATATTCCGCACACATGGAATGATAAGGATGCTTTTGATGATGCACCTGGTTACAGACGAGGTTTAGGGTATTACCAGAAGCAGATTTTTGTAGCTTTAGATGAAAAAGAAAACATTCATTACTTAAAATTTAATGCGGTAAACCAAGAAGCTACTGTTTTTGTAAATGGTCATAACGTAGGAAATCATAAAGGTGGTTACACTGCTTTTAATTTTGAAATTACAAAGTACCTAAACTTTAATGATTTTAACCTTATTGAAGTTACAGTAGATAATTCACACAATGAAAATATTCCACCTTTAGATGCGGATTTTACATTTTATGGTGGCATTTATAGAGATGTAGAATTGATTTCGGTACCAAAACAACATCTAAGATTAACCGATTTTGCTTCAGATGGCTATTACGTTAACTATTATAATGTTTCAGAAGAGCAAGCTGGTGTTGAGGTAAAGTTATTGGTTGATAATTTTGATTCGTTTAAATCTCAAAATCATTTGTATTTAAAAATTTTAGATGCGGAAGGTCAACTTATTTCAGAAGAACAAAAAGGTTTTAAACTAAATGCAGCCACATCAAAAGACATTACAATTACATTTCCAGAAATTGAGAACCCAAAATTATGGTCGCCTAATAATCCTTATTTATATAAATTAGAAATTTCGTTAACTGATAAAAAGGGTAACATATTAGATTCAAAATCTTCAAATCTTGGATTCCGTTGGGCAACTGTAGATGCGGAAAAAGGTTTCTTTTTAAACGGAAAACCAATTAAACTGGTTGGTGTTAATCGGCATCAAGATTACGAGAGTTACGGAAATGCTGTTCCACTTTCATTACAGAAAAAAGATATAGAACTTATAAAAGAAATGGGTTCTAATGTCATTCGTTTTGCACATTATCCGCATGCTCGCGAGCTTTATAAAAAATGCGATGAACTCGGTATTTTAGTCTGGACAGAAATTCCTATCGTTAATAAAGTGACCAATACAGAAGCATTTGTTAATGTGTCTAAACAAATGCAAAAGGAGCATATTAAGCAGTATTATAATTTTCCGTCAGTGGTGATGATAGGTTACATGAATGAGATATTTCTGAGATTAGCCTTTGATAAAAAAGAGTCTGATGAGGAAAAGGAACACCGTAAGCAATTCACGTACAATTTAGCAAAACAGTTAGAAGACTTAACGAGAAGAGAAGCGCCAAACCACATCACAGTAATGGCATTGCATTTTAATGAGCTGTATAACGAAACTAAAATTGCAGATTTGCCAATGCTTGTGGGTTGGAATCTTTATTTTGGTTGGTACCACGACACAATTGAAGATTTGGGCGTATTCTTAGACGACCAACACCAACGTTATCCTAAGCGTTCCTTATTAATTTCAGAGTATGGACCAGGAGCAGATGTGCGAATTTCTGCAACAGAACCTTCGCGATACGATTATTCTCAAGACTATCAATTATTGTTACATTCTGGTTACTACAGTCAAGTAATGGAACGTGATTTTGTAACCGGAATGACAGCCTGGAATTTTGCAGATTTTGGCTCGGAATTTAGAGGAGAAACGATACCGCATGTCAATCAAAAAGGCATAATGCAATATAACAGAGCACCAAAAGAAGTGTACTATTGGTACCAATCTGTTTTAAAAACAAAAGAACCTTTTGTGCATATTGCTAATTACCAAAATGAACTAAACTTATTAGAAAAGAATACACATGAAGTCGTTATTTTTTCAAATCAAACTGAAGGAAAACTATATGTAAACGACGACTTATATAAAGACATTAATTTTGAATTAGGTATAGCAAAAATCGAAGTTCCGTTTAAGCAAGGTTTAAATACAGTAAAGGTTGAAACAGCTAACACTACGGATGAAACTAATTTTAATGTTGAATTATTTCAAAATTTAAAAACCAATCCAAAATCTGTTTTGGCTATTAATGTTGGTACACATATTAGTTTTAGAGATGCTATTTTGGGTGTAACGTTTTTAAAGGATAGACCTTATTCTGATAATTTATACGGTTATATACCAAATTCAGGTAAGTGTACTAAAAAGTTAATTCCTTTTAATATTAGTAACACTATTAACGAAGCTGTTTACCAGACTGTACTTGTAGATTGTAATACCTATAAGATTGATGTACCTAACGGAAAGTATAAAGTAACCTTATATTTTGTAGAGCCTCAATTAAAAAATAAGACCAAAATTTTATTCAATTTAAAAGAAGCCAATGACGATTCTAAAGCAGATGTGATGCATAGAATTTTCGATATTAAATTAAATGCTAAAACCACAAGTAGCCAGTTTAATATGGCAAAAACTTATGAAGATAAATATGGGATAACCCAGACATCAGAAGTAAATATTACCAAGAACGTAGGTTTAACAATTCAGCTTAATCCTATAAAAGGGGAAACCGTTATAAGTGGTATTTTGATAGAAAAATTAGACTAAATGAAAAAAATAGTAGTAGCACTATTAATGTTTATATCGGTGTCGCTTTCAGCTCAAGACATGGCCACTTATACCTTTTCTATAAAAGGAAACGACACTATAAAGTTAGATGTGTTTACACCAAAAAACATTAAGAAATCAGATACATTACCTGTATTATTATGGATGCATGGAGGAGGATTTTCAGGTAGTCATCGTGCGTATCCAGATGATAATAAATTGGTGAAATATGTTGCTAAAGAACAGAATTACATAGGTGTTTCTATTGATTATAGACAGTTAAGAAAGAATACAGCAACAGGTTTTGGTTGCGATTGTTCTAAAGACGAAAAATTAGAAACGTTTAAACAAGCGGTTATTGATTATATGGATGCCGCAAAATACATTGTGGTACATGCTAAAAAATTGCAAATAGATACCACTAAAATTATTGCAGGTGGCAGTAGTGCAGGTGCAGAAGGCATTTTAAATGCAGTGTTTATGCGCGAGTATTTTCTAGATAATGCAGAAGCTTATGATAAGGTGCAGTTTGCAGGTGTGTTTTCTTGTGCAGGAGCGGTTGTTGATGCTAGTTACATCAATAAAGACAATGTTGTGCCTTCCGTATTGTATCATGGCACAAAAGACCAATTAGTGCCTTTTAATAATGCAGCGCATCACTTTTGTGAGCCAACAAGAGATGGTTATATTATTTTAGATGGCTCTAATGTTATTGCAAAAAAGCTAGCAGACTTAGAAAAAGCTTATTATTTCAATATTGTAAAAGAAGGTGGTCATGAGGTATCATCAATTCCTTTTGAAGATTTAGATAAAATTTTCAACTTTTTCGAGCAAACCATTATTAACAACGAAGTCATTCAAACAAAAATCATAAAGGCTAAAAACTAATGCGTTATTTATCAATACTTTTAATGTCTTTATTTGTGTTTCAATCGTGTAAAAACGAAACGAATAAAGATGCTGACATATCTAACAATTTTGAAAATTATAAACGACCAAACATCGTTTACATTATGGCAGATGACCACGCAGAACAAGCTATTAGCGCATATGGTCATCCTGTAAGTCAAATAGCACCAACACCAAATATTGACAGAATAGCCAATGAAGGTGCACTGTTTAAAAATAACTTTTGTACCAACTCAATCTGTGGACCTAGCAGAGCTGTGGTGCTAACAGGGAAATTTAGCCACCAAAATGGATTTAAAATGAATGGAAATCGTTTTGATGGCAAACAACAAACCTTTCCAAAATTATTACAAAAAGCAGGATACCATACCGCAGTTATTGGTAAATGGCATTTGCATGGCAACCCAGAAGGTTTTGATTATTGGAATATTCTCACTGACCAAGGTAATTACTATAATCCTGATTTTATTTCCTTAAATGAAACAACAAAACTTGCTGATACAACTAGGATTGAAGGTTATGCAACCGATATTATTACAGAAGAAGGCTTATCTTATCTAAAACGTGTTAAAGATTCAGACCAACCCTTTATGCTAATGTTGCAACACAAAGCACCACACAGAAATTGGATGCCTGCATTACGACACGCAAATAAATTCGATTCAATACAATTCCCATTACCAGACACCTATTTTACAAACCATGATGGTTCTGAAGCTTCAGAAGCGCAGTTACAGACTATTTATAAAGATATGTATGAAGGGCACGATTTAAAAATGACTATCGAAAAAGGAAGTTCTGAATTGGCTTGGAATCCATGGAAATCAGATTTTGACCGTATGTCAAAAGAACAACGTTCCGCTTGGGATAAAGCATATCAGGCAAAAAATGATGCTTTTCATGATGCTAATTTATCCGGAAAAGCTTTAGCAGAATGGAAAGGACAACGCTATTTACAAGAGTATTTAGCAACTATTGCGTCGGTTGATGAAGGTGTTGGTCGTGTTTTAGATTATTTAGAAGAAAACGGTTTGGCCGAAAATACAATTGTTATTTACACCACAGACCAAGGGTTTTATTTAGGCGAAAAAGGCTGGTTTGATAAACGTTACATGTATGAAGAATCCCTTGCAATGCCATTATTAGTAAAGTATCCTAGAGCTATAAAACCAGGAACTGTAATTGAAGATTTAACGCAGAATCTAGATTTTGCAGAAACATTTTTAGATTATGCACAGGCGGAAATTCCTGCAGATATGCAAGGTAAATCGCTACGTCCTCTTTTAGAAAACACGTTTAATGAAACTGACGATTTTAGAGATGCCGTGTATTATCATTATTACGATTATCCGGCTTTTCATATGGTAAAAAAGCACTACGGAATAAGAACAAAACGATACAAATTAATGCATTTTTATGATGATATTGATACTTGGGAATTATACGATTTAGAAGAGGATCCTTCAGAAATTCATAATCAAATCGATAATCCGGAGTACGATAAAATTGAAGATGAGTTGAAAATTCAATTAGCAGAACTTCAAAAACAATATAAAGTAACTGAAGAAGAGTTTAAGCAAGCGCCTAAAATAGATGTTGAAAAAGCCTTTAAACAATTTGAAAGATTAAGAGGACATACAGGCACTTCTTATAATCCTGAAACTAATAAAGACACAAAATTATAAACCATGAAAAATATATTTTTCTTCATTGTAATAGCTTTTCTGTTGTCATGTAATAATGAAAATAAAAAAGAGATTGATGAAAAATCTAATGAAAAAGAAGTTTCAGAAATCGTTGTGAATCAGCAGACCTATTGCAACCCATTAGATATAGATTATACCTATATGGTTTATAATTCTAGTAGAAATCAATCGTATCGTTCTGGTGCAGATCCTGCAGTTATTGAGTTTAAAGGCGAATATTACATGTTTGTAACGCGTTCTTTTGGTTATTGGCATTCTACGGATTTGGTGAACTGGAATTTTATTAAACCAAAACAATGGTTTTTTGAAGGAAGCAACGCACCAACAGCTTTTAATTATAAAGATTCACTAGTTTATTTTGCAGGTGATCCTGCAGGTTACGGCAGTATTTTATATACAGATAATCCTAAAGAAGGCAACTGGACTCCGACAGCTTCAATTTCTAATAACATTCAAGATTCAGAATTATTTATAGATGACGATGGTAAAAGTTACCTGTTTTGGGGATCGTCTAACGTTCATCCTATTCGTGTTAAAATGTTGAATAAAGACGACCGTTTCTTAGAAGTTGGTGAGCGAAAAGAACTTATAAATCTAAATGAAGAAGAACATGGTTGGGAGCGTTTTGGCGAAAATAATTTTCATCCTACGTTAAAAGAAGGCTACATGGAAGGTGCTTCAATGACCAAACACAACGGAAAGTATTATTTGCAATACGCAGCACCAGGAACTCAATTTAACGTTTATGCAGATGGAGTGTATGTTGGCGATTCGCCACTTGGACCTTTCACATACATGAAAAACAATCCTATGAGTTTTAAGCCTGGTGGATTTACAAATGGTGCAGGTCACGGCATTACTGTAAAGCAGACCAATGGACAATATTGGCATTTTGCCACAATGGCTTTAGCATCTAATGCGCAATGGGAACGCAGATTGTGCATGTTTCCTACCTATTTTGATGATGACGGTCTAATGTATTCCACAACCGATTATGGCGATTATCCTCGTTTTGGTGCTAATCATCCTACCAAAGCTGGTCAGCATAATGGTTGGATGCTCTTGTCTTACAAAGGCGATGTAACCGTGTCTTCATCTTTAAAACAAGTGATGAAATTTATGTCTAACGACGATGAGGTTGAAGTGAATGAATTACCACTTCAGAAAAACGAAGATGGACAAATTACTTCTATAGTTTTAACCGATGAAAATCCAAAAACGTTTTGGGTAGCTGAAGCTAATAACGATAAACAATGGATAACTATAGAAATGAAAAATGCAGGTAGCATTAAAGCCTTACAGCTAAATTATCATGATTATGAATCAGGAATTTATACACGTGTTGAAGGTTTAAAACATCGTTTTACAATTGAAACATCAGAAAATGGTACAACTTGGCAAACCGTTGTAGATCGAAGTAAAAGTGATAAAGATGCGCCAAATGCTTATATTGTTTTAGACCAACCAGTCACTGCAAAATATGTAAGATATAATAATATTGAAGTGCCAGGAAACAATTTTGCCATGTCCGAAATTAGAGTTTTTGGTTTAGGATTAGGGAAGAAGCCAGAACAAGTTTCAGGATTTGAAATTAAAAGAGAAACCGACCGTAGAGATGCTTCTTTTTCTTGGAAACCAGTTGAAGGTGCGCAAGGTTATAACATACGTTGGGGAATTGCAAAAGACAAACTTTACCAGTCTTGGCAAGTGTATGATACAGATTCGCATTTTATGCGTTGTTTAGATCGCGACACACCTTACTATTTTACCATTGAAGCGTTTAACGAAAATGGAATTTCAGCCTTAAGTAACATTCAATATATTAAATAAATTATTAGTTATGAGATATCTTTTTCTATTGTGTTTTACTATTTCTAGCCTAGGTTTTGCTCAAGACTTTTCTGTAATGAGCTATAATATAAAATTAGATTACCCTAAAGAAGGTAAAAATAGTTGGGCGAATAGGAAACCATTTTTTATCAATCAAATTCAATTTTATGAGCCAGATGTTTTAGGTGTGCAAGAAGCTATGCCAAATCAAATGAAAGATATGGATAGTGTATTGGTAAACTACAGTTATGTAGGTGTTGGCAGAGATGACGGCAAAAACGAAGGTGAATTTTCTGCCGTTTTTTATAAAACAGATAAGTTCAATGTTATTAACTCTGGTACATTTTGGTTATCTAAAACACCCAACAAAGTGAGTATGGGTTGGGATGCGGTTTGTAATAGAGTGTGCACTTATGTTTTATTAAAAGATAAAGATTCTGGTAAAAGTTTTTGGGTATTTAATACACATTTTGACCATGTTGGTAAAGAAGCACGAAAGAATAGCGCAACATTAATAATGGAAAAAATTAAGAAGCTAAATATGGATAATCACTCTGTAATATTAATAGGTGATTTTAATATGGAATCAGATCATGAAAGTATACAACATATAAAAACTGAATTGAAGGACTCAAAAGAAATTGCAGAATTAGATTTTGGACCAGAGGGCACATTTAATGGCTTTCAGTTTGATAAACCAGTAACAAGACGTATTGATTTTGCTTTTGTTAGTGAAGATGTCACAGTTTCTAAATACGCTGTTTTAAGTGATAATTGGAACTTACAGTACCCTTCAGATCATATGCCAGTTTTAATAAAAATTAATTTATAAATCGTATTCGTTATAATCTCAAAATACGCTAGACTAACTATTAAATAAATTCAAAAAAAAATGAAAAAAGGTGTTTTCTTATTGTTAATTGCTGCGGTTTCCGCTTTAGGAGGTTTGCTATTTGGTTACGACACAGGTGTTATAAATGGAGCACAATTTTATCTTACAGAGTATTTTGATTTAAGTGATGGATTAAAAGGCTGGGTTGTAGGAAGTGCACTTTTAGGTTGTTTTGTTGGTGCTGTTGTTGCAGGACCGTTGAGTATTAAAATAGGAAGAAAATGGTCTCTAATAATATCTGCTATCTTTTTTACAGTTTCTGCATACGGATCGGGTTTACCAGAACTTTTTCCCCAAACAGTATCAATGCTAGTTGTCTTTAGAATTATTGGTGGATTAGGCATTGGTGTAGCCTCTATGAATGCACCAATGTACATTGCAGAAATAGCACCATCAAATATTAGAGGACGCATGGTCACCTATTACCAATTAGCTATTGTTATTGGATTTTTTGTAGTGTTCTTAGCTACATATTTTATTGGGAATGATTTAAGTGAAGCAGAAAACATTGAATTTGGCTGGCGTCGTATGTTTTGGTCAGAATTAATACCGAGTATTTTATTTTTAGTGTTGTTATTCATAGTTCCTAAAAGCCCTAGGTGGTTGGCTTTAAAAGGAAAAGATGCAGATGCTTTAGCTATTCTGAAAAAAATAAACGGAGATGATATTGCCTCTAAAGAAATGACACGGATTAAAGCGTCTTTAAATGAAACTAATGATGGAATTAAAGTCAATTATTTTGCAAAAGGTATTTTAGCTATTGTTGCAATAGGAACCGTTCTTTCTGTCCTACAACAATTTACGGGTATTAATGCTGTTCTTTATTATGGTGCGGATATTTTTGAAAAAGCACTCGGTTTTGGTAAAGAAGATGTGCTTGCTCAGCAAATATTATTAGCATTTGTTAACTTAGTATTTACATTTGTAGCCATGTTTACGGTAGACAAATTTGGTAGAAAACCATTGCTTTATATTGGTTCTGCTGGAATGATTATTGGATTTTTACTCTTAGCAATAACGCTTCAAACGGATAGTGTTGGTCTTTTATCATTGATAGGTGTATTACTTTTTATTGCTTCATTTGCGTTATCTATGGGACCAGTAGTTTGGGTTTTATTATCAGAAATGTTTCCAAATAAAATAAGGAGTGTTGCCATGTCTATTGCAGTAGCAGCACAATGGGCAGCAAATTATGTGGTTTCACAATCGTTTCCAGTTGTTATGGGAAGTGAAGTAAATAATAGTGCTGCATGGAATGGTTCACTACCATACTACATATTTATAGCCTTTATTTTAATTATAGTCTTTGTAACCTATAAATTTATACCAGAAACAAAAGGTAAAACTCTTGAAGAAATAGAAGGCTTTTGGAAATAATACCTTATCATAATAGCAACCGTTTCAGGAAAGATTTGAGCATATGCTTAAATAAAAAAGCCTTGAATATCTTAGTGATAATCAAGGCTTTAAT
>TARA_R110002111_G_scaffold74455_2_pt1 | contig 10024 bp, 8 predicted proteins | sample TARA_R110002111 | Tara Oceans TARA_R110002111 (sample SAMEA4397363) | marine metagenome | biome: Polar Biome; feature: [ZZZ] marine water layer (ENVO:01000295); material: water (ENVO:00002006), including particulate matter (ENVO:01000060) such as... | depth 199 m | reverse complement strand
ATAATTATTGGGATGCAAATATAAACAATAGTTTGAATATACAAATATTAAATATTCAAGAATTCTAAATGATTTCTTAAATTTTCGAGTTGATTAATTTATTCCTCTTTAAATTCATATTTTTGAGTAAAATCAAACAGTATTATGCAATCCATACAATCTTATATTAAAGACAACAAAGACCGTTTTCTTTCCGAGCTTATCGATTTACTAAAAATCCCATCAATTAGTGCAGACTCTGCTTACAAAGGAGATGTTCTAAAAACAGCAGACGCTATTAAGATAAGTCTAGAAAAAGCAGGTTGTGACCATGTCGAAATTTGTAAAACTGAAGGTTATCCTATTGTTTACGGTGAAAAAATAATTGATAAAAATTTACCAACTATTTTGGTTTATGGTCATTACGATGTGCAACCACCAGATCCTTTAGATTTATGGAACTCACCGCCTTTTGATCCAATCATTCAAAAAACAGAATTACATCCTGAAGGCGCTATTTTTGCTAGAGGAGCTTGTGACGATAAAGGTCAAATGTATATGCATGTTAAAGCCATGGAATACATGACGGCTAATAATGAGTTGCCTTGTAATGTAAAGTTTATGATTGAAGGCGAAGAGGAAGTTGGTAGTGTAAACTTGGCGAAATTTGTAGCTAACAACAGAGAGAAATTAGCAAATGATGTGATTTTAATCTCCGATACAGGAATGATCGCACCAGATGTACCATCAATTACAACAGGTTTAAGAGGTTTAAGTTATGTTGAAGTTGAAGTTACGGGTCCAAATAGAGATTTACATTCTGGTCTTTATGGAGGTGCAGTTGCAAATCCTATTAATGTGCTAACAAAAATGATTGCATCACTTCATGATGATAATAATCACATTACAATTCCAGGATTTTACGATAAAGTAGAAAACTTATCTGATGTGGAACGCGCAGAAATGGCAAAAGCACCTTTTTCATTAGAAGCTTATAAGAAATCATTAGATATTGATGCGGTGTATGGTGAAGAAGGGTATACAACAAACGAGCGTAATTCAATCCGTCCAACATTAGATGTTAATGGTATTTGGGGAGGTTACACTGGTGAAGGAGCAAAAACAGTTATAGCAAGTAAGGCCTATGCTAAAATCTCTATGCGTTTAGTACCTAACCAAGATTGGGAAGAAATCACAGAATTATTCAAAACTCATTTTGAAAGTATCGCTCCAAAAGGAGTTACTGTAAAAGTTACACCTCATCATGGAGGACAAGGTTATGTAACACCTATTGATAGTGTGGGTTATAAAGCAGCTTCTAAAGCTTATGAGCAAACTTTTGGAAAAACACCAATTCCACAACGTAGTGGAGGAAGTATTCCTATTGTTTCGCTTTTTGAACAAGAATTAAAGAGCAAAACCATCTTAATGGGCTTTGGCTTAGATAGTGATGCTATACACTCACCAAATGAACATTTTGGAGTGTGGAATTACCTTAAAGGTATAGAAACCATCCCTTATTTTTATAAATACTTTACGGAATTATCAAAATAAGTAAGCGACTGATAAAGTAGCTAACTACAATCCTAAAAGCCTTATGATTATTGGTAATCATAAGGCTTTTCTTTTTTTAAAAAATAAAAATGTAATACCATTTTTCTTATCAAACTGCACAACTCAACTACTCTACACTTGTAGAATTAAAAAATATACTCTACATTTGTAGAGTTAATTCTAAATACGTAGAGTATGCAACTTTCAAAAACTGAAGAACAATTAATGCAACATCTCTGGAAGCTAGAAAAAGCTTTTATGAAAGATTTATTAGACATCTATCCTGAGCCTAAACCTGCAACAACAACAGTTGCTACTTTGCTTAAACGTATGATTGGCAAGGGTTTTGTTGATTACAAAGCTTATGGTAATTCTAGAGAATATTTCCCTTTAGTTAAAAAAGAAGACTATTTCTCTAAGCATGTTAATGGCCTCATTAAAACCTTTTTTAATGACAGTGCCTCTCAGTTTGCATCCTTCTTTACTCGCAAAACGGATTTGACTAAGGAAGAATTAGAGGCATTAAAAAAAATCATTGACCAAGAAATTAAAAACAAGTAATCATGGAAATCTATGTATTAAAATTTTCGGCTTGTTTACTGGTGTTTTGGTTAGTATATGTTCTTTTTTTAGAGCGACAAAACATGCATCATTTTAAACGTTTTTATCTATTAAGCACATTAGCTCTAGCCATAATTATTCCAACACTCACAGTAACAGAATACATTGAGCCCATAATTACCAATTTTGAAACTGCTCCATTATTTATCCCATTAGAACCGTCTTTTGTTGAAATGCCAATTGAAGACACATCTTTTTTTAATCTTGAAACTACACTTTGGCTTATTTATGGCATTGGTGTTTTATTATTTTCAATTCGATTTTTGATCAATCTCGTAAAAATGCAACGAAGAATTTCTAAGAATGAAAACATAGCCAAACGTTCTTTTATTTATGTTTTACTGCAAGAAAATCTAATTCCGCATTCATTCTTTAAATACATCTTTTTTAATAAAACCCGATACGAATCTAATAACATACCGAAAGAAGTAATGCTTCATGAAGAAACGCATGCCAAGCAATTGCATAGTTTAGATATTATTATTTTAGAGTTACTTCAAATTGCATTTTGGTTTCATCCCTTAATTTACATTTTGAAACATCATGTGAAACTCAATCACGAATTTTTAGCAGACCAAGCCGTTTTAAAACATGGATCTGATGCTAAAACCTATCAGAATATCTTATTACAATTTTCATCAAACACTCAAAATCATCAATTATCGAGTGCCATCAATTATTCATCCATCAAAAAACGATTTACAGTTATGAAAACACAAACCTCAAAAACCAGAATTTGGCTAAGTACTTTATTAGTATTACCAATTATTGCTATTCTTTTTTACAGTTTTGCTGAAAAGGAATATGTTGAAAAAGAAACAACAGATATTGTTGATGCTATTAGAGAAGAATTAAAAGAAGCTGATGCCTATAGTATGCAATATGTAGATGGAGCATCTAAAAAAATGATGCAAGAGTATCGAGATTTTATAAAAGAGTATACAGAAACAAATACTATTTTCTCTTCAAAATATGAACGTGCTATTATTATATATGACCAACTAATGTCTGATCATCAACGATCAACGGTTGAAAAATATCCTAAACGATTTATTCCAGAACCAAATCTTTCGAAAACAAAACCGAAAAAACCGTCTTCATCACAATTTGAAGCATTTAAAAACGCAGAAGAATATGCTATTTGGATAGATAGTAAGCCTGTTCCTAATTCTATTTTAAGCAACTATTCAGCTAATGACTTTGTACATTACTCAGGTTCTACAGTTTATAAAAATGCACGTAGCAAAAAATTTCCACAGCCTAATCAATATCATTTATATACAAAAGCCGGATTTAAAACAACATACCAAGATTCACAATTAAATCGTTATAACAAGGCTACAGAAACATATTCAAATGCTATATCAGAATACTTAAATGGATCTCAAACAGATAATTCTGAACTTAAGATTTTAAAGGCACAAGCTGATAAAATTTATAAATCATTTACAAAAGAAGAGAAAGAAAAGTATAATATTTTAATGGCACCTCCTGTACCAGCCGATAAAGCTAATTCTAAGATTCAAGAAAAACCAATTATGGTAATTCTAATTAATAGTAAAGGACAAATATTAGTTGATGACGAATTAGGATCTATAAAAAGCATTGAATCTAAACTAAAAACATTAACGAAATCTTTTGATAAATCCAGAGCAGTTTATGTTAAATGCGAAGGCACAGAAGATTCTTATAAAGTTATCAAAGACGTTAAATCTTTAATTAAAAAGTACGACTTTAAAATGATTCAAGCAGATGCATCTCAAATAGCACCTCCACCACCTCCTGTAAAACAACAAAAATCTAAAGGAGGACCAAACACAGAAGACACTCAAAGTATATACAACCCTTCTTTTTTAGAATACATTAATGAAATGGAGAATGAAAGTGCATCTTTCTATTTAGATGGTGAAGAAATTTCTGCTAAAAAAGCAAAAGCTATTGCCACAAACCATGAGGGAAAGCGCACAGAAATGACTACTCAAAAGAATACGAAGGGTAAATATGTAGTTAAATTAACGAGCTACGAAAAAAGAAAAATATATGCTAGAAGTATTGAGTTAAAAATTTTAAATGATAATTCTTACTTAATAGATGGCAAAAAAGCAACCAAAAAGACATTTGTAGATGTATTTAATCAATTACATCAAGATATTACTTCTGAAATTCGAAATAATGTGATGAATATTCATGTGAGTTCGTCCAAAGAGATTTCAGACAAGGAAACTTGGTTTATTTATAATTCTCTTCAAGATTATGGGTTTTATCGCATTGTAACACCTAATCAAGAAATAAATAGAGCAAAAGGTAATACTCCTTTTGCGATTGAAAGCCATATTTCAACACAACAAAAAGCCACAAAAAAACAAATTGCAGAATACAATGCTTGGGCTAAGAAAATTAATGTTGCTATAAAAAAAGCTAATGCAGACAAATCTTATGAGTATCCTATTATTCAACAGAAAGATGTAAAATACTATATAAACATCTATAAGAACTTAATGACAGATGAGCAACGTAAAAATGCAGAGCCTTTTCCACAGATTCCTCCTCCACCTCCACCAGCTCATAAAAAAGCAAAAGGAGATCCAATAGAAATAAATGGAGCCACCTATTATTTTATACAAAAAAATGGTAAAACGACCTATTACGATAGTTATGGAAAAGAAGTAGATATTAATAAAATTCCGCCTCCACCTCCAATTCCTAATAATGCTACTCCAGAGCAAAAAGCCAAAATGAAAAAAGCTTCAGATGCTTATATGAAAGCCAATCCGGATAAAGTTGGTAAAGCCACAATGGAAAATGGTGAAGAAATAGATGTTATTGAGGTTCCTAGCGACTTACAAGGCAGTGTAGAAATCAACGGAGAAACATTTTATTACACAACAAGTAATGGTAAAACCACATATTTTAACCGCTATGGCAAAGAGGTGAAGATGGATAATCTACCTCCACCACCGCCTGCTCCAGAATCTACTCTAGATTTTGTTATTAGAATGGCAAAAACCAATGCTAAATTCTTCAATGAAGGAAAATCTATTTCATCGGATAAAGCTATTGATTTACTGAAAAAGAATCCTAAACTTAATGTTAATGCCCAGAAAACAGGGACTAAGACTCCTTTAATTTATATTACAAAAAAACCAATACTTATTGGAGTTAAAGGAAACGATAGAGAGTCTATAAACAAAACATCAAAAAACATTTTACCTAAGGTTAACGGCAAAACTATTAAAACAGGCGAATTATCCATGACTTTAGCAGAAGTTAAAAACTTAAAACTTACGCTGCCAAATAACAAAATAATCAATTTTAAACTCAAAATTCCTGGCATAAAAACAGAACTCGTAAAAGGAAATACGATTACTGAAACCACCTTAAAAAATCTTCTTTCAGCAAAAACAGGAGATTATATTACACTATTTGATATTAAAGATGATGAAGGTTCAAAATTCAACCCGATAGCGATTGAAATAATCGATTAGTTTTAATTCAAAAACTAATAAAAAAATTGAATTATAATCAGACCTCACAGGTTTTAAAAACTTGTGAGGTCTTTTATTTTTAATCAAAAAATGTAACAAAACCGATGTTTTAGCGTTCTAATAGTCAATCAATCAGCCTAAAATTAGGTCAATCAAAAAACGATCAATCATGTTAAAACAATTCTTCATCCTCTGCTCTGGGGCAGACACGGATATTTTAAACGACTGTTCCATAGGAGAACAAAACAAATACGCTGGCATAGGAGCTACCGTTTTCTTTACGGCTGTTATGGCAACTATTGCTGCCAGCTATGCACTTTACACTGTTTTCGATAATCTCTATTCTTCAATATTTTTTGGATTAATTTGGGGTTTGCTAATTTTCAATTTAGATCGCTATATCGTTTCAACCATAAAAAAAAGAGATAATGTTATAGATGAAGTATTGCAAGCCACTCCGAGGATTATTCTTGCTGTAATTATTGCTGTAGTCATTTCTAAACCATTAGAGCTTAAAATTTTTGAAAAGGAAATTAATCAAGTTCTTTTAGAGCAAAAAAATGATCTCACATTAGCCAATCAAAATCAAATTGCAGAACAATTTAATCCTAAGATTTCTGAACTCGAAAGTCAGATTGCAGGATTAAAATCTCAAGTAGATTTAAAAGAAACCGAAGTCAATGCATTGTACGACACCTACATTTCGGAAGCAGAAGGCACAGCTGGCACTAAACTATTAGGCAAAGGTCCTGTGTATAAAGAAAAACGAGACAAACACGATGCTGGCCTAACTGAACTCCAACAATTAAAAACCGATAATAAAGCTAAAATTGAAGCTATAGAAACTCAAATTGCAACGCTTCAAGGAGATTACACTACTAATGTTGCAGAAACACAACCTGTTATTGATAATTTTGATGGTTTAATGGCGCGTATTACCGCTTTAGGAAAATTACCGTGGTTACCTTCATTCTTTATTTTCCTCTTATTTCTAGCTATAGAAACGTCTCCTATAATTGCAAAATTATTATCTCCAAAAGGTGAGTTTGATTTTAAATTAGAAGACCAAGAAACTGCCATAAAAGCTTGGACAACACAACAAGTTGCGGAGCGTAAATTGCTTGTTAAAACTGATAATGATATCAATAACAAAGTTTACAATGAAATCGCTGATGAAGAAGAGGTTATGAATTACAAGCGCAAAAAAGCGAGAGAATTAATGCAACATCAGGCAGATGCCTTTTTGAAGAAGCAGAAAGGGATACTTTAAGCTTATGGAGATCTGTGACTAAATAAAACTCTTAGTTTAAAATTAAGTTCTTACTTTTAAGTTGAAATTATAATTTAACCTTATGAGACTTATTTATACTACAATGATTGCTTTATTATTTGTAAGCTGCATCAGTGTAAATGCAGATGTTACCACTGAGCAAAATAGCAAAACAACGTCTAGTGTTGCAGACGCCAAAGCAGGGATTCGATTAGTAATGGAAGCACAAGAAACTGCATGGAATAATCACGACTTAGAAGGTTTTATGCAAGGCTATTGGCAAAGTGATTCACTTAAATTTTATGGAAGTAATGGTCTTACCAAAGGATGGAAGCAAACATTAATCAATTACAAAAAAGGTTATCCTACAAAGGCAGAAAGCGGTACACTTAATTTTGTGATTAATGATGTTTCTAAAATTGAAGGAGACAATTATTGGGTAATGGGAGAATATCACCTAAAACGCAAAGTTGGTGACGCTAATGGAGTGTTCATTATTATCTTTAAGAAGATAAATGGTGAATGGAAAATTGTTGCTGATATGTCTTGTTAAAATTACTTGAGAATTAAAAAAATAAAGTGTGTCCGAAACATCTATCTATCACCATAAATGAATTGGAAACACTTTATAATTTTCAAAAGTAAAGTATGTGTTAAGCGGCTACAATATTGCCTGTAGCAATATTAGTATCTCTAGATGTCTGCTTTGGTTCTTCCGATTTAAAATGCTGATATAATTCTTTGCAACCTAAACCAATAATAGATAATCGTTTCGATTTAGTTATAGATTCATTGTGCAGTTTAGCTAATGCCATTACACCTGCCCTATCTATAGCATTTACACGTTCTATATCTAATAACACCTCATCTAATTTATCAAAGATATTTGCAAAATGCGCATTAAATGTTTTAAGGTTTAACTTGTTTAAAGTTCCTTTAATTTGAAAGCGATTGTTGTAGTTTGTGATTTCTAAATCCATAATAAATAATGTTTAAGCGGTTCATACTAATTCAGGGCTATTAATCAGTAATATTTTTGCTATTATTTAGAGGGATAACCACAATATCGGGTTTATACTTGGGTCTTTCTTATAAAATCGACAAACCGTAATTTAGATTAGATTACTTGAAGTAGTCTGTTTATTTTTTCGATGAACGACACTAATATAAACAGATAGATTGTAGGAAAATAATTTAATAAATCACTTATAATTAAGCTTTTGGAGATGTGCTTTTATATCTACTGGCTTATGTATAAACACTTTAGATACCGGATATTTTTCTAGTAGATGAGAAGGCCTTATTGGTCGTTTTTCAAAACCACCTCCGCAATTAGGGCAAACTTCTTTTAATAATGTTACACAAGCCTTACAAAACGTGCATTCAAAAGTACAAATCATTGCTTCATTAGAATCATGAGGCAATGATTTGTTGAAATTTTCACATGTTGGTCTTATTTGTAACACAAATAGAAAATTTTGAAAATATGTTTTTTACTTTTACATAATGAAATATAAGTACAAAATAATATTAATGGTGCTATTAGCAGGCATTACAATTTACGGTTTAGTTACCGAACAGTACTTATTTATGGTCTTTCTAATTCCTTTAAGCTTCGACTTTTTTAATAAGAAAAAATCAGATTAAATTTTCTTTACGTACTCTGTAATGATAACTATTTGCTGACCATCTACTCTACCTTCAATATAGGTTTCGTTTTCGTGATCTAATCTTATATTTCTAACTGCTGTACCTTGTTTGGCAACCATGCTAGATCCTTTTACTTTTAAATCTTTAATTAAAACAACGGAATCACCATGTTCTAAAATCACACCATTAACATCTCTATGAATCAATTTGTTTTCGTCATCTTCACCATCACCAGAAGCTTTAGCTAATTCTAAGATGTCTTCTTCCATATACATCATACCCAACAAATCTTGTGTCCAGTCTGCTTTAATTCTGTTAAGCATTCTCCAAGCCATAATCTTTACGGCATCGTGCTCACTCCACATACTATCATTAAGACACCTCCAGTGATTAGGATCAATAGAGTCTGCATCGTTCATCTGTTCTGTACAGGTTTTACAAGCGTACAAAACTGTCTTTAATCCATTTTCTTTTATATCTGAAACTGCATATTCAGATAAGTTCTCTTCGCTTCCGCAAAGCTCACATTTAGAGCCACTGCGCTGTTGTAATTCTCTTTCTAATGACATAATAAATATTGTATTATGCAAATGTAAAATTAATTAAGACTTTAAGTCCTTTTTAAGAAATCCTTTTACAACTATAACACAAACTTGTCTATGAAAACTTCAAGTAGTTTTGATCCTTCGGAATTAAATGTTACCGAATCCGTATTTGCAGGTATTAAAATAGTTTCACCCATGGTTACCGTTTCTGTTACATTGTCTATTGTAACTTCTGCACTACCTTCAACACACATAAATATGACAAACGAATCTAAATTTCTATAATCTCGTTTTTGATTTGATTTGACTTCAAAAATATTAGTTGTAAAATATTCACAATCAACTAAATTGCTTGTTTTATCGGCTTCTAATTGGTAATTACTTTTTCCGGTTGAAGGAAAAGATTTCGTGGCTTTTATTGCAGCCTCTGTATGTAAATCTCTTTGATTACCGTTAACATCAGTTCTATCCCAATCATAAACACGATACGTAACGTCGCTCGTTTGTTGAATTTCGGCAGCTAAAACTCCTGCTCCTATTGCATGGATTTTTCCAGCTGGAATAAAATAGCTATCACCTTGTTTTACCTGTTCTGTATTGAATATATCGTTAACGTTAGACGCATTAATATCTCCTAGTACATTTTTATCTAAGTCATTATCTTTTAAGCCTAATACAATCTCCGCATCTTCGTCACTATTCATTATGTACCACATTTCAGTTTTACCAAAGGAATTGTGATGTGCTTTTGCCATTTCATCATCTGGATGTACTTGTACAGATAAATTGGTTTTAGCATCTAAAAACTTAATTAATAAGGGAAAATGCTCTCCAAAAGTGTCAATGTTTTTTTTTCCTAAAAACTCACTTTTATGAGATTTTATAAGATCGTTTAAAGATTTCCCTTTGTAAAGTCCATT
>TARA_R110002111_G_scaffold7930_22_pt1 | contig 10057 bp, 8 predicted proteins | sample TARA_R110002111 | Tara Oceans TARA_R110002111 (sample SAMEA4397363) | marine metagenome | biome: Polar Biome; feature: [ZZZ] marine water layer (ENVO:01000295); material: water (ENVO:00002006), including particulate matter (ENVO:01000060) such as... | depth 199 m | reverse complement strand
CCCGCCACCGCGCCTACGGCCCGGTGCGCACCCTGCCGACGCGGACGTTCTTTTACGGCATGGAGTCAGGCGAGGAAATCACCGCCGAAATCGACCCCGGCAAGACCCTGGAAGTGCGGTTGCAAGCCGTGGGGGAAACCACCGATGACGGCGACGTAAAGGTGTTTTTCGAATTGAACGGCCAGCCACGGGTGATCCGCGTGCCGAACCGCGCCATCAAGGCCAAAACCGCCGCGAAGCCGAAGGCGGAAGAGGGCAACACCGGCCATATCGGCGCGCCGATGCCGGGCTCTGTCGCCAGTGTCGCGGTGACGGTCGGGCAAAAGGTCAACGCGGGCGATTTGCTGCTGACGATTGAGGCGATGAAAATGGAAACCGGCATCCACGCCGACCGCGCGGCGGTGGTCAAGGCGCTGCACGTCACCCCCGGCGCGCAAATCGACGCCAAGGACCTGTTGGTCGAACTAGACTAGCGGCCGCTTGGCTGAAACACAAAGGGGGCCACGGGCCCCCTTTTTCGATAGGTAAATGCCCGGAGCAGACGCCAGACCTGGCCTTGCCGCAAACAAAAAGGGGCGCCGTAACGCCCCTTCAAACCCAGCACCGAAAGCCGGATCAGGTGCCGATCAGCCGGGGATATTACCCGCTTCGATGGCAGCAGCCAACTCGTCAGCGTCGATCGCGCCGTCAGCATTGGTGTCAGCAGCCGTAAAATCCTCTTGGGTCAGACCGGGGTAAGCCGCAACCAGTTCTTCCATCGAGTACACACCATTGCCATCGGCGTCTTTTACCGTCGTCTGGGCATTTGCCTGGGCCACGGAAAAAGCGGAAATCACACCGAGGGCCAGAACGAAATTCTTCATGTCAGTCTCCATAAAACGGCACAAAGCCGCATCCGAAGGCACGCTGCCTTCATCGCGCAACGTACTGTTTTTCTTTAGACAATCCAGATAGTACTTTGGAACAATTGGCGATTTTGCGCCGAAGATCCGCCGCTTTGGGCGGATCTTCGCAACTGCCCGACCGGAAAGCACAGCACCCCTTGCGCCGGCTATTTCTTTTTCACGAATTCCGTCAGAATCACAATACGCTGTCCTTCGACTCGTCCCTCGATATGGCCTGCATTGTCGGCCACCAGCGCGATGTTGCGCACCGCAGTGCCACGCTTGGCGGTAAAGCCGCCCCCCTTGACCGGCAGGTCCTTGATCAGCACCACCGTATCGCCCTGCGCCAACAGCACACCGTTGCTGTCGCGGTGTTCCACGGGCGCCGGAGCATCGACCCAGGCCTGCACCTCTGGCATCAGGATCATGGCGTCGCGGGTCTCGGTCGCCCACGCCTCGTCCAGCGATTTCAGCCGCCGCCAGACGGCGTATTGCACGGCGGGCACGTCAGTCCACGCTGCCCCCTCGAGACAGCGCCAGTGACCGGCGTTGGCCGCGCGGTCGCCCCGGCACAGGGGGCACAGCAAAAGCGCGCCCGCCGGGTCGATCTCGACCCCGCCCAGACGGTCTGCCTCGCCGCAAAATTCGCAGACGCCGCCGCTGCGGGCCATAAGCTCTTCAAATGTCATGCCGTTGTCCTTTTATGCCCTGCCACGGCAATAGGCATCCGGGCCCCGGTTTGCAATCCTGTACAGCCGCGAGGGCGCAGCACCTATAGCGCGCGACGACGGGCCCCGCCCCGGTGCCACAACGCCACATCGGGGCTTTCCCGGAGAAACATGGAAAAAATATGCCCGGATGCTGTTTTTCCTCTTGCGGACAAACGCGCCACTTTATACATCCTGCCTCACTGAAACGGAGTGCGGGCGTAGCTCAGGGGTAGAGCATAACCTTGCCAAGGTTAGGGTCGGGCGTTCGAATCGCCTCGCCCGCTCCATGTTTCGGTAGTCTTAACAGAGACTTACAAGAGGCCGCCTTCGGGCGGCCTTTTTGTTGCTGCCATTTATTGCCATTTCCGTTTCGCCTCTTCTGCCAAAACATCGAGGTCAAGTACGGCATTGCGCAGGGATTCAGCGGGCATATGCAGGTAGTTTTTCTCTGTCACCCGCGAATTGGATGAATGCCCAACCATCTTCCGGATCAGTTCCAGCGGTATGCCCCGAACCCATAGCGTAGCAACAAGTTCGCGATTTCCGTCTTCGACAGCTACGATCACATCGTAGATGCCTGCTGCTCCGCCTGGAACTTTTTCGCCAACGATCCCACAGCAATCACCTCGATTCCCTCACGAAGCTGGGCACAGGTCAGTTTCTAGGGCCGTTGGTATGATACTGAATGGACCGCACCCGGCGTTCTTCGGCTTCCGCTTCGATCAATGCCTTCAAGGTTGTCGTCAGGCTGGGCGGTGTGCGCGCAGCCAATAAGTCTGCCGCGCGACGCCTGCCAGCGACGGCGGTCAGAGCAGGCGCCATCCACCCGATCTCCTTTCCGCCATTTGTAACCATCCATCACTTCCTGGGCTCCTTTATTGATATCGCCGCCGACACCTCCAGGTCGCGCAACATCCCGTTGGCAACCAGCCCATTCGTAGCCAACCCAACGCCCGTCAGCCATACACGCCGCGGCACCCGGCGGATGCGATCTGTTCGGACAAGGACACGATGAAATCCGGGCGGGCGACGTCGCCCGCCCCGACGGCGTCTACAGCAACGGCGTGATGATCCGTACAGCCACACGGCGATTGCGTTTTTCATCCGCTTGCGTGTCGATCAACAATTCAGTTTCTCCATAGCCCTGAACCACCATGTTTTCCGGTGGAATATCAAAATACTCCGTCAGGGCCAGCGCCACCGTTTCAGCTCGACGATCCGACAGAGCCAGATTCATCGCAGCCTTGCCAGTTGCATCCGTATGCCCTTCAATCAAAAAGATCTCGTTCCGATTGGCATCCAGAATGTCCTGCATTAGTGCCCCCAAATCTGCCAGCGCATTGATTTCACTTGTTGAAAGCGCCGAGGAACCAGACGCAAAAGTGATCTTTTCCACGTCAATCATCGCAGCGAGGTGGCGTACTTGGGGTATGTCACGCACCTGACGCAGGCTGAAACTGCGACCAAGATCTTTGATCTGCCGCTTGGCGAGGGCGGTTTTCAGGGCAAAGTCGCCATCATCGGGCGAAATCACGACAGGCCGAATTCTGGGTTTCGGCAAATTCGACACGACAATTGCGCGCTCTGGCACAAGATCGTCTATCAAAACGTGCTCGTTGCCCTGACGGTCGTAATTTGCCCGGCGCAGGACGCGACCGGTCGCGTTGCGGATCGTGACAATCTGCGACCCATCAGGGCGGTCCGCGATCATGCGGGTGGACCCGTCCTTATAAGTTTCGGTGCGCAGCGTGTTGCCTGGTCGGCGCAGCAACGCGTCGTCATCCTTGTAGACCTGATAGCTTCCGTCCTGTTTCAGCACGACAACGCGGTCACCCGTATTTGAAACGACCTGCTGCTGCTGTTCGGCTGTGGCCGCATTTTTGCTGGCATTGAGGACTGTACCGACCACGAGGGCCCCAAGGACCACAAGCCCGGCCTTTTCCAGATCAGACAGCCGGTTCTTTTTGCCGGGAGCCACGAGCTGCGGTGCTGCGGCAAATTCCTCGGTTGCGCGGCGGATCGACTTTTCTGTCACCACTTCGGAGGTGGCCGTAACCGCATTGGCCGAGGGCGCGGCATCCGCAGGCTGCAGCCCGCTGTCAACTGACGCAATTGGCCGGGCTGTTTCCGGCGCTTCAGCGTCGGACCCCGTTTCCCCGGCAAGTAAATTCGAGAGCGTTTGAATTTCTTCTTCCGACACCACCGGCGTCGCGACAGGGGTGGCGGCGAGGTCGATGACCTCTTCAGCAGTTTTCAGGCCTACGGAAGGATCGGTGATCGAACCATCGGATTTTATTCCCAATTCAACTTCGGCTGTGGCCCGCGCTTCTGCCTGGGCCGCACCTGGTTCGGTGGGGGCCACCTCAGACGCGGCGGCAGCTTCCGCCTCGGCCCTGGCTTTCGCTTCCGCCTCGGCGGCAACGGCAGCTTCCGCCTCGGCCCTGGCTTTCGCGTCCGCCTCGGCGGCAACGGCGGCTTCCGCCTCGGCCCTGGCTTTCGCGTCCGCCTCGGCGGCAGTCTCAGCCATTTTCGCCTCAATCTTCTTGGCTTGCGCGATCAGATCGGCGTTGGTCTGATCACAGACGATATCGGCACTCGGTTGACAGAGCACCGTTCCATCCGCTGCGACAATCGTACCGGTATCTGTCAAGGTCTGGGCCATCAGCGGCCACGGATGAACATTCATCAACGCAACAGACAGAGCCGCAGTTGAATTCAACAATTGCTTCATAGAACACCCTTTCAAGGTCAACTCGCCATCGATTCGCGTTCCGGCGTTGGCTGCACGGTCCTTCAAATCGCAATGATATGCGATAGCAACGGCGCAGAGACGCTCTTCCATCACTTGAAATCATTGCGGCTGGCGTGTTTCGGTTTCCCAGCCGTAGGAGCCATCTTCCGGCGACCGGATAGGCGGCACAGGCTCATCATCGTGGTCAGCCATCGAAGTCGTCACTGCGTCGCACCAACGCAAACCATTGCGATTGATAAATATAAAGCCGCTCAAGACACGTCGATCTGTGGGCTATCGCATCCGGGTCAATGTGACAACACTCTGCGTTGGGCTCTCTCCAGGTCTTCGCCGCATGAGGGGCGCATGGCGGGTTTGGGAAACCAGCTATCAAGTCAGTTCAGGCACCAGCACATCGGGCATGTTCTGATAACAGACAGGGCGCAGGAACCTGCGGATGGACAATGTGCCGACAGATGTCGCGCCAAAATTGGTAGAGGCCGGATATGGTCCACCATGAACCATGCTGTCGGCCACTTCGACGCCTGTGGCGAACCCATTGGCCAGCACGCGGCCTGCTTTGCGTTCCAGCACCGGCATCAGGTGTTGTGCGACCGCTATGTCGGCGTCGTCCATTTGCAAGGTGCACGTCAGTTGGCCTTCAAGGCGTTTTGCAATCTCGACCATCTGATCGCGGTCTTTGGCGCGCACCACCATGCCAAGCGGGCCGAAAACCTCTTCGCGAAGTATACGGTTGTTCAGCCACGTCGCCGCATCGGTCTCGTAAAGACAGGGTGTCGCTTGCCGCCCCTCGCAGGAGGTCGCCAGAACCTCGCGCGCGCCGGGCGCGCCTGCGATGCGATCGCGTCCACTCCGGTAGGCCTGCGCTATCCCATCCGTCAGCATGGTCTGGCTGCCCACCTTGCCCAAGGCCTCTGCGGCGGCTGTAACGAACGCATCCGCATCCGGCCCGTCGATCAAGACTGCAATCCCGGGGTTGGTACAGAATTGCCCCGCCCCCATCGTCAGCGACCCGGCCCAGCCCAGTGCAATATCCGCGCCACGATTGCGCAGCGCTTCTGGCAACAGAAACATAGGGTTCACGGACCCAAGTTCACCAAAGAACGGGATCGGCTCTGGCCGCGATGCACACAGATCAAACAGAGCCCGCCCGCCGCCAAGACTGCCGGTAAAACCAACGGCCTTGATCAGCGGATGCTGCACCAAGGTTGTGCCAACATCGCGTTTGCCCCCTTGGACAAGGGAAAATGTTCCCGGATGAATGCCGCAGGCCTTGATGGCTGCATGGATTGCTTGTGCGACGATCTCTCCGGTCCCGGGATGCGCGGAATGGCCCTTGACCACCACCGGGCAACCTGCCGCCAAAGCGGCTGCCGTGTCTCCGCCAGCCGTTGAAAAGGCGAGCGGGAAATTCGATGCGCCAAAGACCGCGACTGGCCCGATGGGGCGTTGCACCATCCTGAGATCGGGACGAGGTGCAGGTGCGCGGTCCGGCAGCGCACTGTCATGGCGCTGATCAAGATAGTCGCCCTTCAGAATATGTTCCGCGAACAGTCGAAGCTGCCCAATGGTGCGCCCGCGTTCGCCCTGCAGACGCCCCTCGGGCAGACCGCTTTCCTGCGTGCCGATTTCAGTGATCGCCTCGCCCCGCGCTTCGATTTCATCAGCGATCCGGTGCAAAAAGGCGGCGCGATCCTTGCGCGTGGTTTGTGAATAGCTCCAGAACGCCTCTTCTGCCGCCAGCGCCGCCGCGTCTACGTGATCTGGCGTGCCGACAGAAAAGTCGTGGGCCGGGCCGTGTGCGGGAGAGGAGGAAAACGTGGCGTCTCCAGCCACCCATTCGCCTGCGATCAGATGTTTTCCGTGTGGGGTGAATGTCATGTCAAAGGAGTCCAGTTCCTGAGGGTTTCGTCTTGTAATGCCAGACAGGTCAAGCGTCGGCGGTTTCAACATCCTTCGGATGCGTTGCGGTTGCTGGCCATGTTCAGGCACATCTTGAAGGCGTTTTTGGTGGGCACGAGGTTCGCCTTGTTCTGACCTGCAATGTCGAAGGCCGTCCCGTGTGCGGGCGTGGTGAGGGGCAATGGCAAGCCCGCCAGGACCGAGACGCCCTTGTCGAAACCCAGCAGCTTGATCGCGATCTGACCTTGATCGTGGTACATCGTGACCACCGCGTCATAGTCGCCGTCGCGCACCTTCAGCCACAGCGTATCGGCTGGGAGCGGCCCGACGGCCGAGATCTGCTTGAGCTTGGCGCGTTCCACCGCCGGGCGGATGACGCGGATTTCCTCGTCCCCCATCAGGCCACCATCGCCCGCATGCGGGTTATAGGCGGCCACAACGATGCGGGGGCGCTCATAGCCTGCCATGCGCAGCGTCCGGTCGGTCAGGATGATGCTTTCCTCGATCAACTCCTGGGTCAGCAGATCGGGCACGTCGCGCATCGCCACATGGCTGGTGACACGCCCGTTCCACATTCCGTTGGCGACATTGAATTCGCTGCACCGGGTCTTGAGTTGAAAGAATTCGCGGGCAAAACCCAACTCGTCCGCGAACGCATTGCCGCCAAGATGCATGGATTCCTTGTTGAAGGGCAGAAAGATCGCGCCGTCGATATGCCCGTCACGCGACAGCTCGAACGCTTTCTGCAATCCCGTCAGCGCGCTTTGCCCCCCGGCGGCAGAGACCTGCGCAACCGGAACATCGCCCAGGCCGTCGATCTGCATGTCGAGGTGCAGAACCTCACCCTCGCGGACGTCGATGTCAGCGTCGAAATCAACGTGGCGAACGTTTTCGATGCTTTCCCCATGCTGTTCCTCACCACGCGCGAAAATCTCGGGCGCGCCGATCACCACCAGATTTGCAGCCGCGCGCACGTCCGCGTCGCTCAGCAATCTTGCCATCAACTCGGGCCCGATCCCGGCTGGATCGCCTTGGATCAATGCGATGGTCTTTCTGGTCATGTGTCTTTCTCCCCCGAGGTAGCGTCTCGTTTCAGGATGCTTTTCGCATAGGCGATGTATTCAACTGCGGTTTCGAGGCGCTGGCGCAGGTGGCGAATCCGCCGCTTGCTCTGCCAGGCTTCGACGCGGGCGGATGGCCACGAGTTCCCGAAGTTCCGATGCCCTGTCAGACTGGTCCACGTTACTTCCCCCACCGCAGTGCGACTGGATTCAGCGGCCGCAACAACTCCATCAAGGCTGCGCGCGCTTCAGAAGCCAATGGCGGGATCGGATGGCGACAAAAAGCTGACCTGATGACGCCGCCCTCCTTCATGGTTTCTTTTGCCGCACGGAAACCGCATTGGCGATTCTCATGATTGATCGCAGGCAGCACCCGCGCATAGGCAGCCATTGCTGCGTCGCGATCGCCGGATAAGTGACGCGTGACAACCGGTTTGATCTGATCGGTCATCGTGGCCGAGGTCATGGTTCCGGTGGCCCCGGCGTCCAGATCGGCCATCAGTGTGATGCCTTCTTCGCCGTCAAACGGGCCATCAATATGATCGCCCGCTTCGGCCAGTAGCGCACGCAGCTTTGCCGCCGTGCCGGCGCTTTCGATCTTGAGCAATTTCAGCATCTCGATCTCGCGCGCCATCCTGGCCAGCAGCGGCACATCCAGTTCGACCCCGGACAGCGGCGCGTCCTGTAGCATGATGGGAATCCCGACCTCGCCCACGCGCTGAAACTGTTCGAACGTCTGCGCGGGCGTGCCCTTCATCAAAGCCCCGTGGTAGGGTGCCATCATCATGACCACATCCGCGCCCATCTCCTTGGCCTGTCGCGCGCGCGTCACGGCGATGTCGGTCGCAAAATGGCTGATGGTCACGATCACCGGCACACGGCCCGCGACGTGCTCCAGACTCAACCGCGTCAGGGCTTCGCGTTCCGCGTCCGACAGCAGGAACTGTTCCGAGTAATTGGCAAGAATGCAGACACCGTCGCTGCCCTGATCGATCATACAATCCATGATGCGGCGATTGCCGCCCTCGTCCAACGTGCCATCAGGATTGAAAGCCGTCGGCGCAACGGGCCAGATACCGGTATAGGGTTTCATTCAATGACCTCGAAATTTGCGATGTGTTCGTCGGTGATCTCGATCCCAAGGCCCGGCTTGTCATCATCCAGTTGCAGGAACCCGTTGACGGCCTCGGCATCTCCCTTGAAGATGTAATAGAACAGTTCATTGCCGACTTCGACATCGAAGACCGGGAAGTATTCGCTGATCGGGCAGTTGGCGTTGGCCATGGTCATGTGGTAATTGTGCATCTGTCCGGCGTGGGGAATGACAGGCACCTGGAAGGCCTCGGCAACCGCATTGATTTTCTGCGCCGCCGTGATCCCGCCCACGCGGTTGGTGTCGTATTGCAGCACGCTGACCGCGCCCTTGCGCAGCAGGTCCGTGCAGCCGATCAGCCCGAATTCATGCTCCCCGCCCGAGATCGGCACGATCCCCATCGCGTTGAGTTCCGCATACCCGTTCACGTCTTCGGCGATCACCGGCTCTTCCAGCCAGCGCGGCTCGAACTTTTCGAGCTTGGGCAACATGCGTTTGGTATAATCGACGTTCCAGCCCATGTAGCATTCGAGCATGAGATCCACGTCATAGCCCAGCACTTCGCGCAGGGCTTCAACCCGCTTGAGGTTCTCGCGCATGCCAGACATGCCGTCTTTCGGCCCATAGCCAAACCGCGACTTGTAGGCCTGATACCCGTGCTTTTGCGCCTGTTCGGCTTCCTTTTGCATCGCAGGAATACTGTCTGCGTAAAGCTTTGAATAATATACCGGAATCTTCTCCTTTGTGCGCCCGCCCAGCAGCTTGAACACCGGTTTGTTCACCAATTTGCCCATCAGATCCCAGATCGCGATATCGATGGCGGAAATCGCGGTCATACCAATGCCCTTGCGGCCCCATGCATGGGTGCGACGGTACATCTTCTCCCAGATATAAGCGTAATCAAACGGGTCTTCGCCGATCACCAAGGGCGCGTACCAATCATCGATGGCCTTCTTCACGACTGTCGGAGCCAGTGCCGCGTTGCCAATGCCGATGGTTCCGTCTTCGGCCTCCACTTCGCAGGTCAGCCACTGATGGAACCGGAATGACGCCATTGCGTCGCCCTTGTCCCACAGCGCATCTGACGCATTGGTGCAGAAATTGCCCTGCGGCGGGACGGTCGGGCCTTTCCAGTTCCAGACACGGGTTCGAATGGATTTAATCTTGGTCATCTGGTTTTCCTTGTCAGGCTACCGCGCGGCTTGCGCGATGATTTCGGGTCATGCGGACGAGCAGGTTGAACGCCTGAAGCGTTGCGCCGACATTCGCCTTGTTCTGCCCGGCGATGTCGAAAGCGGTGCCGTGGGCCGGTGTGGCCACCGGGATCGGCAGCCCCCCGGCCACGGTCACGCCACGATCAAACCCCATCAGCTTGATCGCGATCTGCCCCTGGTCGTGGTACATCGTGACGACGGCGTCGACTTCACCCCGTTGCGCCTTGAGAAACACGGTATCCGATGGCCAGGGGCCGGTGACGTTCTTCTGTTGCGCCTGAGCGGCCTTGATGACCGGCTTCAGCACGTCGATTTCCTCGCGGCCGAATTTGCCATTGTCGCCCGCGTGCGGGTTCAGTGCAGCGACGGCGATATGCGGCCGGTCCTTGCCTGCGCGGCGAAGCGTTTCTTCGGCCAGACCAATCGCCTTTGCCACCGCGT
>TARA_R110002111_G_scaffold20310_1_pt1 | contig 10101 bp, 12 predicted proteins | sample TARA_R110002111 | Tara Oceans TARA_R110002111 (sample SAMEA4397363) | marine metagenome | biome: Polar Biome; feature: [ZZZ] marine water layer (ENVO:01000295); material: water (ENVO:00002006), including particulate matter (ENVO:01000060) such as... | depth 199 m | reverse complement strand
CCCTGAAAATCAAAAAATTAACAAAAACAAGGAAAGACACATGAAAATTTATCAGATTTTATAATTAAATTGCAGCATGAACAGTATTTACAAACCATTACTTTTTTTTCAAAAACATGGGTATTATGTTTGTCAGCGTATTGCTGATAGGTTTGGTATTCGGGCAAAAGTGGTACGAACATCATTTATGTACTTAACGTTTGTTACTGTTGGTTTTGGTTTTGCATTATATCTGTTTTTAGCATTTTGGATGCGAATTAAAGATTTAGTTTACACGAAACGCTCTTCAGTATTTGATTTATAATTTATGGGTAATCCTTTAGTACGTTTTTTTAGAACAAAAATTTATACAGCCGTATTTTTACTGGTGGTTATTTTGATAATAGGAGTTTCTGGATATGTCATGATTTCTGGCTACTCTTTGATTGATGCGCTTTATATGACCGTAATTACTATGACCACAGTAGGTTTTGGTGAGGTGACTCCGCTTGACGATCAATCAAAAGTTTTTACTATATTTTTAATTTTAGCGAGTGTAGTAATAGTGGGTTATGCACTTTCTGTAATTACAGAGTATATTCTAAGTAAAGATCATATTGAAGAATTAAAATATAAAAAGATGCAAAAGAAAATTGACAGTTACAAAAATCATGTTGTTGTTTGCGGTTATGGTAGAAATGGTAACCAAGCGGTTAAAAAGCTTTTGGCACATAACGAGTTATTTGTTGTTATTGAAAAAGATAAGGAAATGGAAGAGCGTCTTTTGTTAGATGAGGTGCCTTATGTAATAGGAAACGCCAATGAAGATGAAGTGCTTATGCAAGCTGGAATTGATAGAGCATCTAATTTTATTTCTGCACTACCAAATGATGCCGATAACTTATTTGTAGTGCTTTCTACCAGACAAATTAATAATAATATTAATATAATTAGTCGCGCATCAAACGAGTCATCGTATAAGAAACTCAAGCTAGCAGGTGCCGATAATGTTATTATGCCCGATAAAATAGGTGGCGATCATATGGCGTCCTTAGTTGTGGTTCCAGGATTAATGGAATTTATTGATAACCTATCCATTGTAGGAAAATCAAATATTAATATAGAAGAAATAGCAGTTGAAAAATTATACAATACCAAATCGATAAAAACAATCAAGGATTTAGATTTAAGAAGAAAAACGGGCTGTAGCGTTATAGGCTATAAAAATGAAAATGGCGAATATATTGTGAATCCTGAGGCAGAATTAAAACTGGTGCCAAATTCTAAAATCATTGTATTAGGAAGGCCGGAACAAATAGAAGTTTTAAATTCAGAGTACGGTATAGATTAGAATATCCCCCTATTTTAACGCCTAATGTTTTAAAAAATCAATTATTTTTAGCATCTTGCTTGCCTTTTGAAACAATTTTTTAATAAAGCTAACTAATTTTAAATTCTTATGAAGAACTATCTTCTTTCAATATTCACTTTAGTATTCCCTTTTTTAACATTCGCCCAAGAAACAACATCAGAAAGCATTGATAGAGTTTTTAAAGATAATACGGGTTGGTTTGTTGATGCTATATTTTATGAAATACCATTTTCAGAAACATATCAAATTCCTTGGGTACTTATTGTATTAATTGGGGGCGCATTATTTTTTACATTTTATTTTAGATTTATAAACGTTACAGGTTTTAGAACCGCTATTAGAGTTGTACAAGGAAAATATGAAGATATTGAAAAACATGGTGCCGATACGCTTTACGGCGATGTAACACCAAATGAAGATCATAATATCATAGAAACCTTAAGAGATGATGGGGCACATGGCGAGGTATCACACTTTCAAGCCTTAACAGCTGCATTGTCAGCAACCGTTGGTTTGGGGAATATAGCTGGTGTAGCCGTAGCATTGTCAATCGGTGGCCCAGGAGCTACATTCTGGATGATTCTTGCTGGACTTTTAGGAATGGCATCAAAATTTGCCGAATGTACTTTAGGTGTTAAATATAGGGATGTTGGAGAAGATGGTACGGTTTATGGCGGGCCTATGTATTATCTAACCAAGGGTCTTAAAGAAAAGGGCATGGGCATTTTTGGCAAAATATTGGCCGTTTTGTTTGCCATTTTTGTTATTGGTGGTTCATTTGGTGGTGGCAATATGTTTCAGGCAAACCAAGCCGCTGCCCAATTTATAAAATTATTTGATTTTGAAAGCACTAATGCTGGGATGTATTTTGGAATAGGTATGGCTGCAATTGTGGCTGTTGTTATTATAGGAGGTATTAAAAGAATAGCCTCTGTTACAGAAAAAATAGTGCCTTTTATGGCAGGTATATATGTATTGGCAGCATTAATAATTCTTGCAGCCAATTGGAGCTTGATTGATGACGCATTTGCCTTGATTTATCATGGGGCATTCTCTGGTTTGGGAATTGCAGGTGGTCTTGTTGGCGTAATGATTCAGGGTATCAGAAGGGGTGCGTTTTCTAATGAAGCTGGTGTTGGTAGTGCTGCAATTGCACATTCCGCAGTAAGAACAAAATACCCAGCTAGTGAAGGAATTGTTGCACTTTTAGAACCATTTGTTGATACCGTTGTAATTTGTACCATGACAGCTTTAGTAATAGTTATTACTAACTTTGATGGTAGCTTTATGGAATATGGCGTACCAATTAAAGAGGGTGTTGAATTAACAGCTACTGCTTTTGATACGGTGATTCCACATTTCTCAATAGTACTTACAGTTGCAGTTATTTTATTTGCATTTTCAACCATGATTTCTTGGTCTTATTATGGTATGCAAGGGTGGGTGTTTTTATTCGGAAAAGGAAAAATAACGGATTTAGTATATAAATTTTTATTTTTAATTTTTGTAGTGATAGGGTCTTCTATTAGTCTTGGAGCAGTTATTGATTTCTCTGATGCTATGATTTTTGCCATGGTGGTTCCTAACATTATAGGTGTGGTTATACTATCGCCTGTTATTAGTAGGGAACTAAAAAAATACATGAAAGCTATTAACATTAAACATGATGCTATAGATGATGGTGCAGAAGATTTAAATAAACATATGTAACTTAATTAACTCATCTCAATATGAAATCCCATTTCACGTTTTCTAAACAACAACGAAATGGGATTTTTTTGTTGGTATTCATCATTATCATTTTACAATGTATTTATTTTTACCTGGATTTTTCTTCTGAAGACATTCATGTTGATAATAAGGAATTGGTAAAGTTTCAAAATGAAATAGATTCACTTAAACTCTTAAAATTAGAAGAAAGTAAGCCAAAAGTATATCCTTTCAATCCCAATTATATAACAGATTTTAAAGGTGCTTCACTTGGCATGAGTAATGAAGAAATTGATAGATTGCTTGCCTTTAGAAAAGAAGATAAATGGATTAATTCCAAAGTGCAATTCCAAGAAGTTACCCAAGTGTCAGATTCGTTATTAGATGTTATCTCCCCATATTTTAAGTTCCCGGAATGGGTTACTAATCCGAAACCTTCAAACACAAATTATAGCTATAACAACAAACCAAAAACGTTCGCCCAAAAACAAGATTTAAATACGACCACGGCAAAAGATTTACAAAAAGTAAATGGTATTGGCGAATTTTATTCAAAAGCTATTATAAAACTCAGAAACTCATTATCAGGTGGTTTTATAGCCGATGTTCAATTACAAGATGTATACGGATTAACACCAGAAGTAATCGAAAAAATAACAAATGAGTTTACCGTAAAAACACCAAGAAAAATCAAAAAAATAAATGTAAACACAGCTACCATTGATGCGTTGGTTACCATTCAACATATAGATTACGATATTGCCCAAAACATAGTTGAAGAACGGACACTGCGTGAAGGGTTTAAGTCCATCAACGAATTAACAAAAGTTAAAGACTTTCCTATAAATAAAATCGAGATAATTGAATTATATTTGCATCTTGAAAAAGATAATTAATGAATAGCACGTACTTCACGGAAGAACACACCCTTTTTAGAAAAAGTTTACAAGATTTTTTACTAAAAGAAGTGGTTCCAAATATTGAAAATTGGGAAAAAACAGGAGTAATAGATAAGTCCATTTGGAAGAAATTTGGCGATATGGGATTTTTCGGAATCCATTATCCTGAAGCTTATGGCGGCATGAATTTAGATTTATTTTATACCGTTATTCTTCTTGAAGAACTTCAAAAAATAAACTCAGGTGGTTTTGCAGCCGCAGTTTGGGCGCATGTGTACTTGGCCATGACACATTTAAACGCCGAAGGTGATGAGGCTATCAAACAAAAATATTTAGCACCAAGTATTACTGGCGATAAAATTGGCTGTTTATGTATTACAGAACCTTTTGGAGGGAGTGATGTAGCAGGTATGCGAACTACCGCTGTAAAAAATGGAGACCACTACATAATTAATGGGTCTAAAACATTTATTACCAATGGTGTTTACAGCGATTATTTAATTATTGCAGCAAAAACAAATCCGGAACTAGGCAATAAAGGCATAAGTATATTTGTGCTTGATAGAGAAATGAAAGGGGTATCGGCAACTAAATTAAATAAGTTAGGTTGGCGAGCGTCTGATACAGGCGAAATAGCTTTTGATAATGTAAAAGTACCTGTTGAAAACCTTATGGGAGAAGAGGGTATGGGCTTTTCTTATATTATGCAACACTTTTCGTTGGAACGATTGATAATGGGTGTTAATGCCCACGCACGTGCTGAATATGCTTTGGAATATGCTTTACGGTATATGGGCGAGCGTCATGCTTTTGGTAAAACCATCGACCAGTTTCAAGCTTTAAGACACACGATTGCCGATTTATATACCGATATGGAAATTTGTAAAGAGTATAACTATTCAGTAACCAACAAATTAAATAAGGGTGAATATGTGGTAAAAGAGGCTACCATGTCTAAGTTAAAATCAACAAAAATGGCCGATGAGGTTATCTACCAATGCTTGCAATTTTTAGGCGGTTATGGCTATATGGAAAATTATCCTATGGCAAGATTATTACGAGACAGTAGGCTAGGGCCAATAGGTGGCGGTACTTCAGAAATTTTAAGAGAAATTATCGCTAAAATAATAATTGATAAGAAAGAATATCGACCTACTAAAAATTAAATTAATTATTGTTCTAGCGAAAATTGTAAAACAATTTAGCTAAAATTATTATTGATAAAAAGAACTATAAACCCGCAACGTAAATAAGTTCTATTTACGCAAATTCATTACGTATTGTCACTTCTAGTGATGTCGATTTTTATCTAAATGGTATCAAAAAGTTGGGCGTTACCACAATCCCGATAGCTATCGGGAGGGCTTTCCGTTGCAATCTTTCTTGTGCTGAACTTGTTTCAGTATCTCATCACGTTTTATTTGCAAATCTTAATTTAGTTCTTACATCAAAATTTTGGTTAAGCACAAAAAAGGATTTCCTCTACAATCCCTAACGCATGTATTTGCTAGCTTAGTTTTAAATTAAAATTTGGTTTATACTTGGAAAGGCTCCCGCTAAGCTCTGCTTAGTGGCGGTAATACCTTTTATTATTCATGAAAAATATCTTAACTCTTGAGAAAGGGCTATGTTTGTTGCAAAATATTAATCTATAGAATTCCTCGACGCTCTGCGTCGGGGTAAAAGTGGAAAGTTTGAAAACCTTAGGTTTTCATCAAACTAAAAAAAATTTTTTTCCTTTGAATACCCCTATGGCTGCCACGGGGATTCTTTATTGGCTTGAATTATATCACCACTAAGCAGAGCTTAGCGGGAGCGGGAGTTCGTTTAATGTTTGGGTATATGAAAAGTAGTAGAAAAAGTATACTTTTATTTTTTATAGGATACCGTGTTATGGGCCGTTTTTATTATTCATAAATCGTACTTATAACTAAAAGAGTAATTGTTAATACTTAAATTAAAATTGAACTGAAGTAACCTGATTTAATATTGAACTTGTTTTTAATGTTTTTATTGAGAGAAAAAATGTCAAAAATAATAATAAAATGATAAAAGGAATTGTCAGCGGCTCAATAAACACGCCCAAAATTTTGATATTAACATTGTAATAAGAAAGTGTCACTAAGCACACGAAATAAATTAAGCATATTATAGCACCTAAAAGAATTAGTTTATCATTTTTAAGATTTTTTAAGTTTGAGAAAATTTCCATAGTTTACTTATTTTAAATATTAATTAAAACTCTATCATCTAGATCATCTTTAGAAGACACAAAATCTGGGTCGAAATATGGGTCTTCTTCGTACGGAACTGCGCGTTTTTTTTTTCGCTAAAAAGGTAAATCATCTGATTCATCAGAGTTCTTTCCTAAATCGTACCAGCCAGAAAGTTGAAGCCAACATTTTTGATTTTCATTTTCACTAAAAGCTATCCATCTTGCAAGTGAAACTCTAATCAAAGTTCTTGCTGGTATTAGGTCAACTGGTTCTTGAAAACCTTTAAATTTTAGACTTCTCCACCCTTCAGATTGAGGGTATTGATAACGAACTCCATTATAGTCTCTACGCCTTAAATCTCTATCACTTAGCCAAAATCCTACGCTGTGATTTGGAATTCCACCATTTCTGTCAATATAACCGCTACCACCTTGTGTCCATTGAATTAAGTTGTCAAACAAGTTATCAGGATGTCCTTCCCAAATTGGAATTTTGCGTTTTTGGATGAAGTCTTTTACGGTAATTGAATCTTTTAAACGTCCTTTGCTAACTCTATTAGAAACAAGAATATCCTCAATGTGTGGTGCAACATTATTTGGTCTTTCACTAAATTCTATTTCCCAAGCTTGTTTAGGATTCAAATCCGTATCTTCTGGTTGGTTTTCTTCGTTTTCAGTTAATAACCGAACATAGCGACCACCCAAAGTCAGTCCGCCGATGCAACATTGCCCATTATTCATCTGGGTTTTCGAAAGTATAATAACAACCTCTTTCATAAATGAGTAATGTTATATCCTAAACTCTCTAACTTGTCTGTTACAAGCGAACGATGGCAAGCTTGTGGCTTTTCTTCTACGCAAAATAAAACAACTCGATTGGCATTAATTTCTTCGAGTTTTTCTATAAAATAGTCGAAATCGTAATTACTTAATATTCTGTTTTTGTAAGCTATTTTAAAAACTTTACCTAATTTGTTTCTGTCTCTTTTTAGTTCTCCTTGTTGTGCATCAGCCTCTTTTTGCAAATCACGAATTTCAGTTGTTGGTGCAAGGTCTAAAATATGTCCGTATTGAATATCTAAATCGTGTAACTTGGATTGTAGTATTTGACTATTAACAAACGAATATTTTGCGCCACGAACACCTCTTCTTTGCCTAATGTCGCAAAAAGTATCAATATTGTTTTCTGTTAATTTGTCAAAATATTGCTGTTCAGTCGAGTTGTAAACTCCAATTGTATAAAATTCCATTATTGGTATTCCTTTCTTGATTTAAAGTCAAGTTCATTGCCAAACAAATCGACAGTTCCTTTTCCTTTAGTTAATTCAATCATTACTGTTTGTTGAGATTTTACCCTCTTTGAAGAAACAATATGTTTAATTGATATATTTTGTTTTAACAATTCTTGACCAATAAGTTTACTTCTATGACATTCCTCTGGTTTTGACTCGCTACACATTATAGCAAGATTTACCTTTTTTTCGTTTGCAGTAGTTAATCTATTTAAGCCTTGTTTGAAAAAATCTTTTTCTTTAATTAAATCGTAAACTACTTTTCCATTATGGTCATAACAACTTCTGTCGCTTGGAAGTCCTCCTAAAGTGTCTCCAACAAAAACATATTTTATATTGTTTTTATTTAGTTCAATTTCAAGTTGTGCTTGATTAAATTGAGGACTCCATTTAGAATAAGGTTTTGACCTAATGTCAAGCAAGTAACCAATTCCAAACGACTGCAATTCAGAAATGAAGGATTCGATTTCCTTATTTCCGTGTCCGATTGAGTATATTGTTGACGTGTTCATTTTACAAATTTACGAAATTTCAATTCTTTTTCAGGTGTTTCCTCAAAATGCACCACAACTTAAGCAGATATGAAATCTTTTTTATGTTTTATATCCAACGTCAAACAAATCTAGCAATTTTTTTCCCACAAAGTCAAATATCAACTTTCAAAAAAATCACTTAAAAAAATATTAATCTATATAATTGTACATTATAAATTACTTTTTATATTTGCACCTTGAAAAATCTAAAAGAGAGGAGGTTAAGACACTATGTTAGTAATACCAATTAAAGAAGGAGAAAATATAGATAGAGCTTTAAAGCGTTACAAAAGAAAGTTTGACAGAACTGGAAGAAAACGTGCATTACAGTCTCGCAAACAGTTTAACAAACCTTCAGTTGTTCGTAGAGCACAAGTACAAAAGGCGCAATACATTCAAACATTAAGAGATGCAGAAGATGTTTAATTGATATCTTTCTCAAATTATATAATCCCGCTACATGTGCTGAACTTGTTTCAGTATCTAGCGGGATTTTTTTGCTCTAAACTTAAAAATATAGAATATTATAAACTGAAAACGTTGTATCTTGAACTCTGAACTCTGAACTCTGAACATGTCCTTAAAATCATTTACTGATTACTTATTACTCGAAAAAAAATATTCGGTATTAACCGTTAATGCGTATCAAAATGATTTAGAAGACTTTTCAGATTTCATTAAAAATGAGTATGAAGTAAATAGTATTAATCAAGTAAATTATCATCAAATACGAAGTTGGATAGTTTCGTTGGTTGAGAAAGGCTTGTCAAACCGAAGCATAAATAGAAAAATATCTGCACTAAACACTTATTATAAGTTTCTTTTAAAAATTCAGGATATAGAAATAAATCCTTTAGCGAAGCACAAAGCTTTAAAAATCAGTAAAAAAATTCAAGTGCCTTTTTCAGAAAAAGAAATTGAAACGGTTTTAAACGATTTAAATTTTAAAGACGATTTTGAAGGCATTCGTAATAAGTTGATTATAGAATTGTTTTATTCAACAGGTATCAGACGAATAGAATTAGTGGAACTACAACTAACCAGTTTTAATTTAGATAATAAAACGTTAAAGGTTTTAGGTAAAAGAAATAAAGAACGTATCGTTCCGTTATTAAATACAGTACTGCAAACACTAAAAAAATATGCAGAGGCTAGAAATAAGTTGGAGCATTTGGTGGATAAAGAATATCTTTTTTTAACCAAAAAAGGCGTTAAAGTATATGAAACACTTGTTTACAGAATAATAAATGAGTATTTTAGTCTAGCGTCTTCTAAAGTAAAAAAGAGTCCGCATATATTAAGACACTCTTTTGCAACCCACTTACTTAATCAAGGTGCTGATTTAAATGCTGTTAAAGAGCTTCTAGGTCATTCTAGTTTAGCAGCAACACAAGTCTATACCCATAATAGTATAGCAGAATTAAAAAAGGTACATGTTAATACACATCCACGAAGTAAAAAATAGAAGCTTAAAATTATTGTCTAACCAAAAAATATAGAAGTATGAAAGTAAACACGCAATCAGTTAATTTCAACGCTGATAAAAAGCTAATTGATTTTATTCAAAAACGTATGGATAAGTTAGATATGTTTTATGATAAAGTCATTAAATCAGATGTTTATTTAAAACTTGAAAACACAAGTGACAAAGAAAATAAAGTTTTTGAAGCACGAGTAAGTGTTCCCGGAGATAGTTTAGTTGTAAAAAAGCAATGTAAATCCTTTGAAGAAGGCGCAGATATGGCGGTATCATCATTAGAAAGACAACTAAAAAAACGAAAAGAAAAATTAAGAGCACATTTATGATAAAATTTCTTAAAAAATGTTTTGAATAAAATAAAAAATCTATACATTTGCAGTCCGTTAGAAATAACGGGCTTTTTTTATGTGTAAAAACTTAAAAAACGCCGATGTAGCTCAGCTGGCTAGAGCAGCTGATTTGTAATCAGCAGGTCGTGGGTTCGAGTCCCTCCATCGGCTCAAAATTTCTGCTAAGGCAGGAGTCTCAAAGTAGAAACGTAATAACTGTTTTGAGAAGTTCATTAAAATATTGAAAAGTAACATTTGGAATTTTGAATTTTATATTTGGAATTTCAAGTAA
>TARA_R110002111_G_scaffold41573_4_pt1 | contig 10107 bp, 8 predicted proteins | sample TARA_R110002111 | Tara Oceans TARA_R110002111 (sample SAMEA4397363) | marine metagenome | biome: Polar Biome; feature: [ZZZ] marine water layer (ENVO:01000295); material: water (ENVO:00002006), including particulate matter (ENVO:01000060) such as... | depth 199 m | reverse complement strand
TTTAGTGCACCACCTTGGCCTCCTCCTAAAAGTCCTTGAATGATGCCCAGCATTTATACAGCTCCCGTTACTTTTCCGAGAACTATAATAACGACGACGGCAACAATACCAGCTTTAATCCAGTCTTTCATGCCCCATTCGCTCCACTCTTTCAAGTGGGCCCATATATCTTTTAAAAGTTTCATAAAACCTCCTTTAAAAAAAATAGTCTACCTTAACTTGTGATTAAAATAAACCTTTAAAAGGAACCTTTTTAATTTGTACTTTACTTCTTTGACCTTTTGGTCCTTCACCTAAGTTTTGGGTTACTTTTGGTCCTTCCATACCAGCCGTATATACATCAACAATTTTTTGCTGGTTAACATGAGATCCTGCATATGGATTCATATCCGTGGTTACAGTCATCTTTGCGTTAGGGTATTTAGATCCGTTTATATATTTTGCTTTCATTTTATATCCTAGTATATTTTAGTAGGGCGTCTTTTTGCTTTCAAATCAACACCATAGCCACGCGAGTACATCTCGGTAACTAAACCACCTTTTTTATATCCTTTGGTAAGTTCGCCTATAATTCTTCTTTTTTCGGCAGTTCTGTTTTTATTAGGTCTTTCAGCGTCGACACGACCCATTTCTTCTAGTAAATTCATTCTTCCAGTATTAGCCATGTTTACCTCAGTGTATAGTTGGTTTGACCAAGTCAATTAAATCAAACGTGTTAGCGTCTATAATTTTCTGACCTTCTTGCGGTCCTAGATTATCAAAATATAGAACATGAACCATACTCATCATAGCACCTGCTAAAAGTATACTATCTTCTTTACTTTTGGAAGTCTTTTCTACAAGTATCATTAAGGTTTCAAAGTATTGGCTTATTTTAAGCTCTGAGGGTGTCATCTTAATTCTCAAAATTTACATTTTTTTGTAGTTCTTCTTTTCTAGGAGTATTTGCTTTTTCTAGATTAACATTAGCTCTTAATTGAGCAATATCTTCTTGAGATTCAATCTTATTTTTATGTTGTTTTGCGTCAGCAGCTATTCTTTTCTCATCAATACCTATTCTCGCCTCATCGTCCATAATTTTTCGCTGTAGATCTTGATTTCTAATATCAATCTCTTGTTGTTTTAATGCAATAAGAGGATCTTCACCTTGTTTTTCCATACTCTCTTGTTCTTCTACAAACATTTCCTCTATAAACTCTGTAATTTTAACAGCTATTTGTTTTTCTAATTCTTCTTGAAACTGTTGTTGTAGTTCGGGAGGTAATTTTCCACCATATTTTGCAGCTTCCTCTTGTATCTGTTGTGCATTTTCTTGTTGAATCATTTGTCGTGCAAGTAATGAAATATGCTCCATAACATGCGCTTGTAGTAAAGTAGTTACGTTTGGATTACCTCTAATTAACATAGTAGACATAAAAGTTCTGTGAGCATCTATGTGAGCCTGATGATCTTGTCCTTGAAAGGCAGTGAGTTTTTTAGCCATCAATGCATCTGCATTTTCCAATCCGGGATCTTTTGGAGCAGGGGCTTTTGGAGTTGGAAGAATAGCTTGAATATCGTGAACACCTAGTGCTTGATACATACGTTTATATGCCTCGTACATATTATGAGACCCAGGGTCTGCCTGAGCCAGTTGTAGTTGAGTTTGAGCCAGCGTTACCCGTTGAGACATCGAGAAAATATTAGGGTCTGATACAGGCATAATATCAATGCGATCATCAAAATCTGATTGTTTTATACTTGGAATAATATCTTTTCCTACGCCATACGGATAAGAAGGTTCTGTATAATCTCTAAACACTTTTGCTAGAAGTCTAAACTCCATGCGTTGAGCATAATGCATTCTTTTATGAATAGCACTCATCACTCTTGTGCCTCGTTCCATAATAGCCATAGTTGTACCTACAGGAGCTCCTGCTCCTCCAGCATCACTTATTGATTGGTCGGCTATTGTAGCAAAACGCTGTCCTGCTGCAACGACGAAGCCTAGTAATTGAAATAAAGTAGCACTTGGTTCTTTGTAAGGAAGAGGCATTAAGCCTGCTCGTAAATCACCACTTGGTGCATCTACATCCCTAAACTCTCCTGGTTGTAAGGGATTGTCATCGTCTTTAATTCGCAATCCGCGAGCTTTAAAACCCGCAGGGAGATTGGACAATGTACCTGCATCGATAAGTTGTCTAAGTGCCGAGGTTGCAGTTCTTGATAAGCCGCCGAGCATGTGGATAAGACCAAAACCATAAAAGCCAAGGCCAGGTAAAAACTTATAGTGTACAAAATATTGTTTTTTCTTTTTAAGAGAGTCGTCTTCTGCATAATTTCTGTAAATAGATAATACTTTTGACGATCCTTCATCAATTGTTATAATATAAGGTAATTTAATACCATTTTCGTCTTCAAAGCCTTCTAGGTCTAAGTCGGCATGAATTTCTAATAAAGTGTAATCTTCTTGATAACTTGTATCTTGAATACCTTCTATTCTATTTTTTGTTTCTTGTATTCTTGTTTCCTCTTTATAAGGTTCAATATCAACATCGCGATAAAAACCCATAACTTGCATTTTTCTAATATCGTTCTCTGTGCGTCTTAAAACATGAGTCACTCTTTCTGCTGACTGTAGGTCAGTAGCCGTATACGGTACAATCAAATCCTCAGATGCTACAAATTTAGAAACTGCTCTTCCAAGAGTCGCGTCATAATAAATTTTTTTAAATGTCGAGCCTGTTAACGGAAGATAAAATAACATTTGATCAAGCTCTGGATCAAATTCTTCCATTACATGCATTATTTGATAGTTCATGTAATCTTTTATTCTTTCCGCTTGTTCTTCTTTTTGTTGGTCGGGTGCTCCTAAAATTTGTGTGCGAACTGGGCCACCACTAGGTAATAATTCTTTATACGCTTGCGCTTGAAATTGAGTAACAGACTCTGATAGTAAAGGATGGGTTACGCCACTTGCTCCTGCAAAAGGCATTGTTCGTTCTTCATATTTAAAACCTAAAAGTTCTAATCCTTTTCGGTAAGCTTGAAACCATTCATCGCGAGAACTTGTATCGGATTGGTACTCTGCCATTAAATCACTTGAAATTAATTTTAAATCATTTTCTTCGATGTAATCAGCTAAATTTGAATCAAATTCTACTTCCTCTTCTTCATCGCTAGGATTTATTATAGCAGAACCATCTTCTTGCATTTCTACTTCTTCAACATCAAATTCAGGAGTTTCTATATCTACTTCCTCTACTTCAATGTCGGTGTTGGGTTCTCCTATTGGTTTGTCAATTGCCACTACGCTACCTCAAATATATCAATATCTTCCACAAGTCCACCCATGGCTTTATGTGTCACATAAGGTTCTAACATTTCTTTAGTAATTTTAATAGCAAATACTGAATCCATATTTATTGGATCGGGAGTTGATATTGGCTCAATTTTGTAATTTGGGTTTGTTCGTAGTAAGTCAGTTGCTTGATCTCTATTAGTTAATGTAGCAACCATATTACCATTTTGATCTGTTACTTTGAAAACAACCTTATTACTTTGTTTTAATTGAATTGGCATTGTCACAAATTCTGAATTGTTTTCTTTTGCTTGTTTTTGTAAAATTTTTTCTAAAGTACCTTTGTAATGTGTCTTACTATTGACAGATTTAAAATTAGAATTTTGTTGGGCAAACGCATTTGCTTCCATAGCAATTTCGGTAGGTTTAAAATCCTTTACTCGTTGAAAACCTATTATTTTTGTAACAGGTTTCCCGCTAGGATCCATCATTACTACACCATCAGCATCTTTTACTTTTTCCGTAATAGGCTTTGATTTATCTACAACATGATATAACCTTGGGCTTTTAACATTAGGACCACCATAAAACTCATCCATGCCTACGCCTGATAATTGAGAATTAGTCAACTCTCCAGTTTCATTAAAGTAATCCAGTTGGCGTTGTTTTTCTGCAGCTCTTTCCGCTGTTGATGTGTCCGTTCCTCCCTTATGTGAATATCTTTTTTTAACAAAGTTAGAAGGTGACACCGCATAATACTCGGCAGCATCAGGATCTTTTAAAACAAACTTACGATAAGCTGCTTCATACAGATCAGCTTTAATAATCGCATCACTCCATTCGTTTCTATTCTTAAAAGGTATATCAGGAAATAATTTATCCATTGTAGAAGAATCAAGAGTAGAAACATTTTTAAATAAAGAATTCATGTTCTCACTCATTATATCAGACAACTTCTTAATCTCTGCGTCACTAATCTCACGAGTAGTTACATACTTATCAATAATATCTGCTACCTTGTCTTCCATTATATTTATTTTTTTTCGTAATATATCCACTTCTCCTGCACTTTTAGCCTGAGGGCGAAAAACACTTTTGTTGTCTTCGTAGAATTTTAATAGTTCTTTATTTATTTTAGCAAGAGAGGATAAATCAGTTGCTGTTTCGTTTCTTTCCATTAATTGTTTTAAAGTTTGACCTAAATATTGTTTTCGTCTAGCTGCTTCTTGTAGTAAATCGGATTGTATTTCATCAGCAAACGTGACACGCACATAACCTTCTATGCTAGGTGTTGATACTTTTTGTAGATCAATTAATGATTTATCAATAGACATTTGCAAGTCATCTACCTGTTGTATCATTCCAGGGCTTAATTCTTCTATAGCATTTTCATATCTTAGAACATCGTCTATACTTTTTATTTCCATCCGCGCAATATCTTCTTCTGTGAAGGCACCAGGAGTTTCTACATTTCGACGACGAACCGATGCTTGCAATTTACTTGTAATCTCCCCAAAGAGACCTGCTTGCTGGCTTTGTTGTTTAGCTAATGTTTTTTGTATTTTTTGAACAGATCCTTTAACGACAACAGGTCCTGATATCTTTGGTGGAATATACCCTACACGATCGGTAAGTCGTGACCAGCCAATTGTGTAATTATCACCTCCTTGACCAAAATCATGATTAGGAGCTGCTGCGCCCTCTCCTTGGATATTTTCTGGTAATTTTCCCGAGTCTCCTGGCAAATTCTTTTTAGGAATTATAAGAACACGCTCCCTGTAACTATCCGGTATACTTCCTGGTTCATAATAATGATCATGACCTGGTCGTACATATCCTTGAGGATTAACAATTTCGGAATTAAATCCTGTTCCGTGAATACGAATTCCTGCAATAGGAGCTTGGCGTATTTGTGTAATTAGTGTAGTCGCATCAATTGGCACCCCATCGGGTAAATCTTTTAAAATAGATGTCACACGATAATCTACTTTTTCCGAATCTTTAATATTGTTTTTTTCTAAAAAACTAAATACTTCTTCTTTTGAATTAAATGTTTTTGGTGCGTCAGGTCGTGATAATACTCTTTCAATGTCGGAATAGAAAACACTTGTAGCAGGTTGTTTTGTGTAAGGTGTAACACCTAAAGGTGCCTTTATTTGTTTTTCGGGATCAGCAACATTAAGAGGTGTGTCGGGAGTTGGATCAAATATTTCTGTTTCCTCTTGTTGAATTTTATTTAAAATTTCTTTTTTAGGTCTAGGTGTACCATCAGCTTTTGGTGCGAGATTATCAACCTGGTCTAATTCTGATTTAGGAATAGGAATACCTGAGAAGGTATTTTTTGGTGGTTTTCCAAATAACTTAAATAAAGGTAAAATTAAATTTGCTGTATCATAACTAGCTTCATCATCAAAAATAGATTGATCTTCCATAGTTGGAAGGGTTGGTATGTCTCGTGTGCCAGGGTCCGCGGACATCGGCTCTTCAAAAATATCTTCTTCCACCATACCACCACTCGCCATAGCCAATATATCAAGTTTACCTGCGCCTTTGGATATTATATTTATACCCACCTCAAGGTCTTTTAACATTTTTTGAGTAACCCCGTCTTGTTTCATAAGGTCTGGTCGGCCATTATAATATCCCCATAGATCTAAAAGTTTTTCTTCAATAGGTTTATGCTCACCATATACTTTCCCATCTATTTCTATTTCAGCACCTATGGATTTTAATTCTTTTTCAACCTCGTCTAAAGTAGTCATATCACCCTCCGCTATTGCTTTTCTAGCTTTTGGTTCTAATATATTAGCCTGTACTTGAGCATTAAGTCTTGATATATCTAAATAATATGCAGAAGGTGTTCCTCCTGTTCCCGCTAAACCTTCCGGAACAGTGTTACCTATTTGTGTATTTTCAAATCTATGAGCAATCTGTAAACTGTTGTTGACAGTATTACTGGTTGTCGAAGGAAAAATTTGATTTAAAAATGGTTTTATTTTTTCACCCGCTCTTTGTCTGACATCATCAAACTCTTTGAAATATTGGTATTGTTTGTAAAATATAGAATCTGTATTTTTTAAATCTTTTATTTCTAAATCAAATTCATTCATAAAATTATCAAAGTTACCATCCTTTCCTTTCCTTGTAGTAGGGGAACTTTCTCGTATAAAATTTAAGTATCTATGTAACGATCCTTTATCTATATTTGGATTACTTGACGCTATGTTAGCTATATCGTCATTAGAGTAGAAATACTTTTTAAATGCAGCGGGTTCTGACGGTTTACCTTTATTAAATTCAGATTTTCTTAATTTTTCCAATCCTCTTTCGCCAGTAAATCTATCCAATTTTTGTAAAAATTTCTTTTTAGTATTTCCAGTGGTTATTGGTTCTAACCCCGTTGCACGTGTGTATGCGTCTTCAAAAACTTCATATAGTTGTTCTTGAGGCATTCCAGAGATATCCATACCTTCAGTTGTGTTATCAAATTCTGTTTTAATATTTTGAAAATCTATTTCAGAATTATACTTATTTATTCGATTTGCAGTTTTTTCATCTCTTGATAAACCTAGATTATCTATTCTTCTTTGTTCTAAACTTTTTACACTAGATGGTATTTCATAAAAATATTTATCTGGGTCTTTCTTCATTTCGTCTAACATTTTTCTATCACTCATTTTATTGTAATTTGCTTTTATAAAATCATCTGCCGCAGTTTTATATTTTAACTGTGGATATATTTTTTTAATTTCATCGGATGCTGATATTGTGGGAGAATTCTTAATAAGTAGTTCCTCTGCTGCGTCTAGCATCTCCTCATATTGTGTAGGTGTTAAACTTTCACGTAGCTTTGTAATTTGTAATTCGTTGGAACTATTTATAATCTTTGCAAATTTTTGAATTGTATCGGGACTCGTTTGTTTAAGTATAGCGACACTAGGTGTAATACGTAATGTTTCAATAACTTCATCTTCTATAGATATACCAGGACTTAAATAAGGATCAGATACATCTTTCGGTGTAAGAGGATCTTCTGGTGGAGCACCTTGAGGCGAATCCGTAGCTTTAGAAAGTGTTGGATCAAAAACATCATCCGTTCCCTGTCTAGCATCCACGGCTATACTTGCTTTAGGAGAAATTGCAGCTCCTACACCTATTTTAGCTCTTTGTTCATCAGTTAGCTCTTCAAAATTAGTGCCCGGATCTATCTCATCAACGAGTTCAGGATTTTTTTTCATTACAGCGAAAGCTTCATCGGGTTTCAATTTTGCCGTTGTTGTTAAAAATCTATAAAAGTTTTTAGTTGCTCCTACTAGTTTAGTGGGTATTGCCGCAGTTCCTAAAGTTGCTACATCAAGAGCAGTTAAAGCAGCTTCTGCCATCTCATATATAGAAACAGGTTCGCCAACTTCAGCTTTTCTCGCTGTTTGTCCAACACTTTCAGGAAACATTAATTTTAAACCTAATGTTCCGAGAGCCGCCGTTGTTGATAAATTATTAAGACCTTTTTCCGCAATAAAATTAGGAACATCTTGACCAAAAAAATCAACAAATTTTCCTGCATTTCTATAAAATTCAGGATGATCGCCCATTATATGTTTTTTTTCCCCTAGTTTTCTATGAAGAATATCTAAAGAACTTTCATAACCTTCTGGCATTCCCTCCATAGTTGGAGGTAGTTTTATTTCTTGGACGCCATTTCGGGTAGAAACGCCAGGCATCATATTGTCTATTGCAAAATTATCTTCAAAAATATCTATTTCTTCAGCCATTAATAATATTCTCTTGGTTCAATATACATAGGTTCGTCCACATGATCGCTTTCCAATTGAATAAAGTTACCTTGTCTAAAACGAAGCAACGCTTGTGTTGTTGAATCGACTAAATCATCATGATCACCATACGGGAAAGCTGCACATTCTTCAATAACTTCTTCCGCAAACCTATCATCCGTACACCACACCTGGCCCGCTTCAAATAAAGGAGCTACGGAGTTTACACGAACGTGCTTATCATTACCCTTACTGGGTGTATAAGTAACTACAGGAATTCCTAATTGACGTAGCTCCTGTGTTAAGGGCATACCAGAAGCTTTCGCTTCAATCAAGATTGTTTCGGGTTCCCAGTAAGTATATTCTTCTAAGGCTATAGTTTTTAATTCAGGAAAATCCCACCGCCCTTTACTCATGTCAAGAAGAATAATGTGAAATGGTCCGTGTTCCACGGGTTTAAAAACACCCCACGTTGTTATCGCACTAAAATCCGCTGTCTCTTTTTTACTAAACGCTGTGTCATAACTTTGTATAATATGCGTCAAATCAGGGATCTTTTCTTTAGGCCACACTTGCCACCACTCTCTTTTAATAATAGACCCTTCTTCTGAGGTTGGTTTCTGTTGCCATTGGGATTGCCATTTCTGTTCGGATAGTGAGGCTTTAACGCCTTCTAGTTCTGCTAGTTTCCAATACTCTGGCCACATCGGTTGATCATTCAAGATAGCTGGAAACTCAACCACGTCCCACTGATCAGCGTTTGCGTTTGTTTGAGCTGCCATTAACTTGCCCGTCAAATCCTTTGTTGACCATCTGGTCATAACAATAACGATAGATCCACCTGGTTGAAGCCTTTGCCGTGGTCCTGAGGTATACCACTCATAGGCATTATCCATCGCCGTTTGACTTAAAGCGTCTTGCTCGGAATGAGGATCATCAATAATAAGCAAATCAGCACCACGCCCTGTTATCGCACCACCGACACCAGCAGCAAAATACTCACCACCCCTGTTAGTTGTAAAACGTCCCGCTGCCTTTGAATCTTGCGATAAACTAACATTAGGAAAAACATCTTTAAATTCTTGTTGATCAAATAGGTTTCTTACCTTTCTACCAAAGTTATAGGATAATTCTGCCGTATGTGTTGTTTGAATGATTTTTAATTTAGGATTACGGCCCATCATCCACGCAGGGAATAAATGTGATGCAAACTCTGACTTTGTGTGCCGAGGTGGCATATTAACAATTAATCTTTTTATCTTTCCACGTGAAACGTCTTCTAATTTTTGTGCATAAATTTTATGATGTTCTCCTAAAATAAAATCAGGCCATACTTTTTTTACAAATGTAATATAGGACTCACGGGACTCCTCCGACACTTTCAGTTGTAGTTTCCTTAATTCGTATTTTAATAAGTCCGTTGGGATTTTTTCTGGGATCATAGAAAAAAAGTTATATCATAATCTGCGTTTGTGTAAAACTCTGTCTTTACTACCGTTTCAAAACAATCCCCCCCAAAATGGGCTGTGTGGGGGTAAGCCTAGACACTAAATCTAGTAGCTTCAGCTTTGTAAGTACCTAAGGGTTGATTTGATTGCTATAAAAAAGAATGGAGGCTGGTATTCAGGAGAACTTGCAGACCGTGATAAAGAGTACGAAGGGCATTAAAAAAGGGCTAGATAACCTAGCCCTTTTGCCAATCCTCGAGGAGATTGTGTATAGTTCTACCTGCGTTGAGGCAGAAATTCTGCGAGTCTTCTCATAATCCTAGCACCCCATTCACGAACATAGGTAGGTGCATTAGGATCTAAGACGATGATCTCAACCTCGCTTTCTAAAACCTTATAGAGCATCTTCCAATTCATATTATCCTCAACTTGAGGTTGAATAGGTTGATCGTTGTTATTAGTAACCTCTGTAGTATTACGAGGCACTAGACCGAACTGTTGTTCGACTAACTGTAGTCTTCTTGATAAGTCATCATTATTTGGCATTTTGATTTCTCCTTTTCTATATCCTTTTTACTCCCATGTAATCTCATAGTCAAATGTTTTA
>TARA_R110002111_G_scaffold81102_1_pt1 | contig 10133 bp, 9 predicted proteins | sample TARA_R110002111 | Tara Oceans TARA_R110002111 (sample SAMEA4397363) | marine metagenome | biome: Polar Biome; feature: [ZZZ] marine water layer (ENVO:01000295); material: water (ENVO:00002006), including particulate matter (ENVO:01000060) such as... | depth 199 m | reverse complement strand
GGTCTTGCTTCTCTTTTAAAGAAACCTCCAGGATAACGACCTGCAGCCGCAAATTTTTCTCTGTAATCTACCGTTAAAGGTAAAAAGTTAAGATCTTTTTGCTCGTAATTGGAAACAACTGTACATAATAACATACATTTTCCAGATTGCACAACAACGCTACCATGCGCTTGTTTTGCTAATTTTCCGGTTTCAATAGAAATTTCTCTACCGTCTCCTAGGTCAATGACCTCTCTAAAAACTTTTGGAATCATAAATTTTTTCTTGTAATTCAAACATAACTATGCTCAAATCGTGTTAAACAATGGTCGTTGTGTTGTTGTGTACTGAAACAAGTTCAGCATAAATGTAGTTGTTGTGTGTTTGACCAATGAAAAACTATAACTAGCTTCTTCAATTTTTATGTCGTTTCGAAGCAAATTTTTAATTTGCTGTGGCAATCTGTCTGTTTTAGAGAGATTACCATGTCGTTTCATTACTCGTAATGACATTGAAACATTTATATTTAAACAAAAAAGAGGCTATATGGCCTCTTTTTAAATTATTTTCTTAAATTTAATTCTTTAACTATAGCACGATATCTTAAAATATCTTTCTTAGTTAAATAATCAAGTAAGCTTCTTCTTTTACCTACTAATTTCACTAAAGAACGCTCTGTATTATAATCTTTACGATTATTTTTTAAGTGTTCAGTTAAGTGATTAATTCTGTGTGTAAATAATGCAATTTGTCCTTCGGCAGAACCAGTATCTTTTGCATCTTTACCATGTTTTTTAAAAAGTTTCTCTTTTTCTCCTTTTGCTAAATACATGCTAATATTGTTGTAAATGATTGTTATGTACACGAAAGCCTTTCTTTCGAGCGGCAAATATAGTAAATTTTAATGATTTGCAACAGAAACTATTGAAAAGAAAATTGAACTAAAAAGCGATGAAAACCTTATGCTCTTAAAGGTTGATTCAAAATTAAATCAATGTATTGATTCACTCTTTTTTTAAGTTCTTTTCGTTGCGTGATAAAATCTAAGAAACCATGTTCTAAAAGAAATTCAGAAGTTTGAAAGCCTTCAGGTAATTCTTTGCCTGTTGTATCTCTTACAATTCTAGGGCCAGCAAAACCTATTAAAGCGCCAGGTTCTGCAATATTAATATCACCTAACATAGCAAATGATGCCGTTGTTCCACCTGTTGTAGGGTCTGTGCATAATGAAATATAAGGAATGCCTGCATCAGCTAATTGCGCTAATTTTACAGATGTTTTTGCTAATTGCATTAATGATAATGCTGCTTCCATCATTCGCGCTCCACCAGATTTTGAAATAACCATTAATGGAATTTTATTTTTTAGTGAGTAATCTGCGGCACGCGCAATTTTTTCGCCAACAACACTTCCCATTGAGCCACCTATAAAAGCAAAATCCATACAAGCAACAACCAAATCTTTGCCTTTAGATTTTCCTACAGCACAACGAACAGCGTCTTTTAATTTAGTTTTATTTTGTGCAGCTTTTAAACGCTCTGGGTATTTTTTAGTATCAACAAACTTTAAAGGATCTTTAGATTCTAAATTGGGATCTAATTCTTTAAAAGTATTATCATCAAAAAGTATTTCGAAATATTCGTGACTCCCTATTCTTACATGGTAACCATCCTCAGGACTTACATAGAAGTTTTTTTCTAATTCATCAGCATCAACTATTTTACCAGTTGGCGATTTGTACCAAAGGCCTCTGGGAGTATCTTTTTTTTCTTCTGTGGTGGTGGTTATACCTTTTGTTTTTCTTTTAAACCAAGACATAGTTATACTATTTTATAGTAACGATTTTTGTAAGCAATCATTACTTAGTTAGGGATTTTAGAAACTTCTTTTTCAGTTTTTCTATTTTAAAAACTAAAAGCAAAGTCTACAGACAAAATTAAACCTTTATTTTAATTCTGGGCTAACTGCCTTAAAAATTTATTTTTTATCTGTTTTTAGGATGATAGCTAAATAAAAAAATCCCGCAATTGCAGGATTTTTTATTGAGATTTATAAAGTAAATTTTATAACGTATTTACATTATTTAAGTCTTCAAAAGCCTTTTTTAAACGTGCTACAAAAGTAACTTCACCAGCACGTAACCAAACTCTTGGGTCATAATATTTTTTATTTGGTGAATCGTTGCCATCAGGATTTCCTATTTGAGCTTTCAAATATTCAGCTTTATCGCCCATATAATCACGAATACCGCTCATAAATGCATATTGTAAATCGGTGTCAATATTCATTTTAATTACGCCGTAACTAATACCTTCTCTAATTTCTTCTACTGTAGAACCAGATCCGCCATGGAATACAAAATCGATATGATTATGTTCAACACCATACTTTTTTGTAATATATTCTTGAGAATTTTTTAAGATTTTTGGAGTTAATTTTACATTACCAGGTTTGTATACACCATGTACATTTCCAAATGCTGCTGCAATAGTAAATTGCGGGCTTACTTTACTCAATTCTTCGTATGCATAAGCTACTTCTTCTGGTTGTGTGTATAATTTAGAATCATCAACATCGCTATTATCAACACCGTCTTCTTCACCGCCTGTAATACCTAATTCAATTTCTAAAGTCATGCCCATTTTAGACATTCTTTCTAAATAGGTTTTACAGATTTCAATATTTTCTTCAATTGGTTCTTCAGAAAGATCAATCATATGAGAACTGAATAACGATTTTCCAGTTTCTTTAAAATGAACTTCACTTGCATCTAGCAAACCATCTATCCAAGGTAATAGTTTTTTTGCGCAGTGGTCTGTATGTAAAATTACTGGAACATCATAAGCTACAGCTAGGGTATGTACATGTTTTGCACCAGCAACAGCGCCTGCTATAGCTGCCTTTTGGCCGTCGTTACTTAATCCTTTACCTGCATTAAATTGTGCGCCACCATTAGAAAATTGAATGATTACAGGAGCATTTAAAGATGCGGCAGTTTCTAAAACGCCATTTATAGTATCAGATCCTATAACATTTACAGCTGGTAAAGCATAACCGTTTGCCTTAGCATGGTTAAAAATATCTTGAACTTCTTTACCGGTAGCTACGCCTGGTTTGATGTTGTATCCCATTTTTATAAAAAATTGATTAATAATTATTTCAGTTCAAAAGTAATCAATTTTTAAATAAGTAACTCGGGTTTTTTGTATTCAGAATGCTAAAAGTGACTAAAACGTTATAGTGCTATTTAAAATAAAAAGTAGTGTTAAAAGGGGTAGTTTATACCAATATTATATACTGCATTCCCGAAATTGTAATCATTAAACCATCTATTTTCGTCTCTGTATGAAGGATCGTAGGTTTTAAAACCAACATCAAAACGAAACACAAAAAAGCTAAAATCGTAACGAAGTCCTAAACCAGAACCTATAGCAATATCTTTTAAAGAACTAAAATCTGAAAACGTTGCTCTGTCATCTTCAACATCATCTAAAACATTCCATATATTTCCTGCATCAATAAAAACAGCGCCGTTTAAGTTTTCAAAAATATTAAAACGTTGTTCAATACTTAAAGCGAGTTTTAAATTAGCTTCGTTAAATTCATTTGTAGTTTCAGAGCTTCCTGGACCTAAACTGAATGCAGTCCAAGCTCTATTATCATTTGGTCCTCCGGCAAAGAAACTTTTTGCAAAAGGAATGTTTGTTGAATTTCCGTAAGGCACAGCAATGCCCAAAAAACTTCGCATAGCCAGAACGTTTTTTCTACCTAAATCCCAATGTTTAACATAGTCAAGTTCTGTTTTTACATATTGAGAAAAAGCAACATTTAGAAGTTCATATCTACCATTACTGTCTTTTTTAAGGCCTATTAAATTTGAGGCTGTAGATAATAAATTACCCGCAGTTTCTAACTTAAAACGAAATATTGAAAAATTATTATCAAAAATATTTGTACGTTCATCTTTTACGAAACTGAAACTAGAAGATAGAATTAAGTTATTTTCTGTTAATCTGTTTTTACGTTCGCTAATACCATTAATAGTTTGCCTTTGTCGGCTAGATATTTCTGATGGTGTTGGGTTCGCTAAAGCATATTCAATAAATTCATTAGCTTCATTAGCGGGGTTTTCTGGGTTTGGTAAATTTAAACCATCATCAGTATAATTAACGTCTAAGGCTGTTTGGTTAAGTAAGTTAAATGAGTTTTGATAAACACCAAAGTAATTTTCTGGATTCAAATTTCTAACGTATTGCACATTAAATAAATCGAGTTTATTTGTTGTTTTTGTGTTTGGATACCAGTTATAATTAAAAGCTCCAATTAAGGTTTGTTTATCCAGTCCAATATTAGTTTGACTTGTTGCAGACAAAGTAATTCTTGTTGATGGCGACATGTATTTGGGGATAATATTTTCTGTATAAAATGGAGAAAATACTCGTGGAATGGTTAACTTTATATCGACACCAAATTCGTTTATATCAAAAAAAGGATCGTTTTCACCCCTGTCTGCTGAGGATCCTATGGATGCAATTCCAGATATTTGTAATGTTTCTGCACCCCTAAATATATTCCTTATCAATAGACTGGGATTGGCAGAAATACCAGCTTTTTGAATATTGCTTGTTGATACATCTGCACTTAAACCTAAACTAAATTTCTTTAAAGGTGTTAAACGAATGGTATCTGTTAGGGTATTATCATCATTTTCAACGTATTCAATATTTGGGTATTTAAATGTGCGCAATTCATTTATGTAGCGGTATGTTCTGGTTCTGTCAATATCTTTAAATATGGTGCCAGGATTTATAAACATGGCATCGGTTATGGCTTTGGCGCGATAATTAATTTTACCGTAGGCATAAAGTTTAAAACCGTTGTAGTGTATGGAGTCTTGAAATGGTTTTCCTCTGTTTTCAAAACTATAATCGGTTATAATATTTACATCATTGGTATGATAAATTTTAAAAGGTTCGCGTCTTATAGAATCTGGAGTTCTAATCGCTCTATTTTGAATTTGAATACCAACATTTACTTTTTTATTGGTGCCAATAGTGTCAATTTCAAAAGTAACATAATCTTGATTAAAATGAAAAATACCCGAATTAAGCAACTCTTTTGAAATACGCTCGCGTTCATTTTCAAAATTTGCAGTTCTATATTGTTCGCCAGATTGTATTAAAGAATTTTTTTTAATTTTTTTATACAATGTATCAATTACTGGTGATGCTACTTTGCTAGTTATAGAATCTAATAAAAACGCTTTTCCAGTTTCAACTTTATATTCAATACTAGCGCGTTTATACTCTTGTTTGTTAATGTTGTAAGTTGTTTTTACGTTAAACCAACCATTATTTATATGATAATCTTGTAAGCGATTAACAGATTTTTTTGTGCGTTCTTCATCAACAATTACAGGAGCTTCACCTGTAGTTTTTAACCAGCTATTAAAACCTTTTCTTGTTTGAATATCTTTATCTAACTGCTTTTTTGATAATAATTTTGTTTTCCAATTTACTTTTCTTGGGTTGTTGTAAATTTTATTTTGTAAAATAGAATCAATATTTGGGCGTGCTAAATTGTAAATGTGCAAACGTAAAGGAAACCAAGCTATAGTTCTGTTAGGTTCTTGGTAAATTAAGTTATTTATAGTTTCAGAATTGTCTTTTTTATCATTTATCAATACTGTATTTTGTGTAAGCAAATAGTCGTCTTCAGCAACTCTTTTAACAGCATCACATGAAGTAAAACTTCTTAGAATTAGAATAAATACAAGTATTTTTAAAAGTTTGTGCTGCAAATTAAATTTTAATTATTCAAGTTATAGGTTGTGCATTCAATTTGATTCAAAGTAAAAATGATAAAACACCTCGTTATGGGATCAAAAATACATTTTTTACTGCTAAAAAAATATTTAAATAATTTTAGGAAGAAGCAAGCTTAACAATATTTTTCATTTTCTTTATAATCTGAAAATGAAACATTAATTATAGATTGCATGTTATCAAAAAATCAAATAAAATTAATAACGAGTTTAAAGCAAAAAAAATATAGGCAGCAATATGGTTTTTTTCTTGTTGAAGGTGTTAAAACAATAAAAGAACTTTTACAATCTACTTTTGAACTTCACACATTATATACGACAGAACCATTCAATATTGATGCCAAAAACGAAATTTTAATTTCTGAAAACGAATTGAAGCGCATTAGTTTTTTAAATACACCAAATAAGGCATTGGCTATTTTTAAAACTCCAGAACCTAAACCTATAAAAAATAATCAACTTATTGTTGCATTAGATGCCATTCGTGACCCTGGAAACTTAGGAACTATTATTAGACTTTGTGATTGGTTTGGAGTAACCGATTTGGTTTGTAGCAAAGAAACCGTAGATTGTTACAACCCTAAAGTTATACAAGCAACAATGGGTTCTATAACGCGAGTTAACGTAAGTTATATAGATTTAGTTTCGTTTTTAAAAGAAAGTAAATTACCCATTTATGGAGCATTTATGGACGGCGAAAACCTGTATAAAACTAAATTACCAGAAAATGGAATTTTAGTTATGGGAAATGAAGCAAATGGTGTTTCAAAAGAAATAGAAGCCAGAATAACTGAAAAAATTTCAATCCCAAGGTTTGGAACTAATCAAGCAACCGAAAGTTTGAATGTGGCAACAGCAACTGCTATTTTGTTGAGTGAATTTAGAAGGTAATTTAGTTGGCAGTCCCGATAGCTATCGGGATCAGTCGCAGTTGGCAGTAAAATTCGTTATAATTTGAAACTTTTTGCTTTTGCTACAAAAAAATAAAGCATTGTAATTTAACGTGAGTTCGAGGTAAGGTTAAGTTTAGTTCCTTGAAAACAGATATCTACGTTATTTGTATGCGATTGACTATCCCCTTGAGGGGATTATAGGGGTGTAAATCCACTTGATTAGCGAGAAGCAAAATGTATTGGGTTGTAATCCAGATCAAATAACACCTCCCTAGCCCTCCTCAAGGAGGGAATACACTCCATTAAGCTATATGTTCCTTATAACTATCTCGAACTCACGTTAATTTAAACTATAGAGTTTGTTATACGTTGGTACAGTCACTGAGAACTGAAAACTGCGACTGATCCCAATAGCTATCGGGACTGATTCTACTGAAATGTAAAATTAATAAAAACTCCACGTGTTTTCATAGCGTTTATATTGCTGGTCCAAGGGCTATTAGGGTTTTCATCTCTAACCAATTCATCGTTAATACCAAATAAACCACGAATAGTTGGTGTAAATTTGAAGTTATACAAATAGAAATCTATACCAAAACCTAATTCATAAAACAATGAATTTTTTGTAGTTCTAAACTGGCCATTTTTGTTATCGTTCGGGTTTGTTTCGTTACTCGATAAGTTTAAAGCGGTTGAAAAACCACCAACAATAAAAGGTTTAAAGTTGTTTATGCGTTTGGTAGAAATTTTGACCAATAAAGGAATATGTATGTATGTCGATTTAACTTCTCTAATTAAATCAGAATCTCTTTCTGTACCATCAAAATAATCACGGCTGTAATTTAATTCTCTTGTGGTAATAAACAAACCGGGCTCTATTCGTAAATCAATAAAATTATTTATGCGTAAATTACCTATTAAACCTACATTAAAACCTGGAGTTGTTTTTACATAGATATCTGTTAAATCCTCGTTGTAATCAAAGTTAAAATCATAACTATTTAATCCTAAGAAATAGCCCCAACGTAATAAATTTTTATCCGTGGTTCCTCGGCCTTGATTTGCATCATAAGTCACTTTTTCTTTTTTAAACAACTGCGCATGAGTCGTTTCAAAGATGAATAAGAAAGCTATTAATAAAAAAAGGTATTTCATATTTTTACTTAGATGATTTATAAATTGTTGCCACACCAAAAGTTTGTGGAAAATCTTCAACATTAATAAACCCAATTTTACGTAAAATATTGTTTAACGCTTCACCGTAAGGAAAAAGTGATGCAGATTCACATAAATATTTGTAAGCACTTTTATCTTTTGAAAAAGCTTTGCCTATTAAAGGTAAAATATTTTTTGTGTAAAAGTTGTACCCTTGTTTATATGGTGTTTTGTCAGGCATTGAGGTTTCTAAAATAACGAATGTACCGTTTGGTTTTAATACCCTATAAATTTCTTTTAACCCGTTTTCTAAAGTTTCAAAATTTCTAACACCAAAGGCTACCGTTACCGCATCAAAACTATTGTCTTCAAAGGGCATATTCTCACTATCACCTAAAACCATATCAATTTTAGAGACTAAGTTTTTTTTCTTTATTTTTTCTTTACCAATGTCAAGCATCCCGCTGCTAATATCTAAGCCAATAATTTTTGTAGCATTAGTTTCCGCAAGGTTTATGGCTAAATCTCCAGTTCCAGTAGCAATATCAAGTATAGTATCAGGATTGCTCGCTTTTACCATATTAACAACTATTTTACGCCATTTAATATCTATACCAAATGAAATAACACGATTTAAACCATCATAATCTCCAGAAATGGTATCGAACATTTGGGTAACTTGTTCTTTTTTTCCTAAATCGCTGTTTTTGTAGGGCTTTACTTTTGACAAATCTTGATTTTTTTTTGCAAAGATAAACTTTTACAAAAGCTTTACACAATTGGATTCTAATAAATTATATTGAATCAATTTTACTTCGCCATATTTATTTTATAGTATCTTTGTTCTACTTTTTATGATAATTAAACAATGAAGATAATTATTGCTGGAGCTGGTGAAGTAGGCTTTCATTTAGCAAAACTACTCTCTTACGAATCACAAGAAATAACCTTAATAGACCCCAATAAAAAAAGTTTAGAATATGCTAATACGCATTTAGATATTCGGGTTGTAAAAGGTGATGCGACATCTATTGCTATTTTAAAAGAGGCCCGTGTAGAATCGTGCGAATTATTTATATCAGTAACATCAAGCGAAACTACAAATATAACGGTATGTGTATTGGCTAAGCAAATGGGAGCTAAAAAAACCATTGCTAGAATTTCTAATACGGAATTTATTCATTATAAAGATGAAATCGGATTTACAAAATTTGGTATTGATGAGTTAATTTCTCCTGAAGCATTAGCTGCTTCAGAAATTGAATTGGCATTAAAGCAATCTTCATTTAGCGAGAATTATGAATTTGAAGGGGGTGCACTTACCATGGCTGGCTTAACGTTACCTCGTGCGGCATCCTTTGTTGGGAAAACCGTTAAAGAAGCTGCCGATATTTTTCCAGAAATACATTTTGTACCTATAGCTATTCAACGTTTTGGCACACAATATACTATTATTCCAAGAGGGGATACAAAGTTTAAACGCGGCGATAATGTGGTGTTTGTAACGTCAGAAGGTGGCGCAGACGAACTTTGTAGACTCACCGGAAAAGTTAATAGAGATATTAAAAATGTGATGATTTTAGGTGGTAGTCAAATAGCGTATAAAACCGCTAGAGATTTAAGTGATAAGGGTTTAAATGTAAAACTTTTAGAAGGAAATCGAGACAGAGCATTCGAGATTGCTGAAGAATTAACAAATGTTTTAGTTATTAATAGCGATGGTCGGAAAGTAGATGTTCTTGAAGAAGAAAATATTAACGAAATGGATGCTTTTATTGCTGTTGCACCAAATTCTGAAACAAATATAATGTCCTGTTTAGTTGCTAAATCCAAGGGGGTTAAAAAAACTATTGCTTTGGTAGAGAATATGGACTATTTCGACCTATCACATTCTATAGGGATTGATACCTTGATAAATAAAAAACTGTTAGCGGCAAATAATATTTTTAGATACATCCGTAGAGGCGAAGTTGTAGCTATGACCAAGCTAAGCAATTTGAGCGCCGAGTTGTTAGAATTTGAGGTAAAAGGAACATCTGCGGTTTGTAATAAAACAATTAAATCTATAGATTTTCCGAGGTCTGCAATTATTGGAGGTATTATTAGAAACGGTGTTGGAATGATAGCACTTGGTGATTTTAAAATTCAAGAAGGCGATCGTGTTGTAGTATGTAGTTTATTAAAATCTATAAAACGTGTTGAAAAATTATTTCTTTAAAACACTTTAATTAAACAGTTTAGCCATTGAAACTCAACTATAAAATTATTTTTCACTTTTTAGG
>TARA_R110002111_G_scaffold200702_1_pt1 | contig 10143 bp, 6 predicted proteins | sample TARA_R110002111 | Tara Oceans TARA_R110002111 (sample SAMEA4397363) | marine metagenome | biome: Polar Biome; feature: [ZZZ] marine water layer (ENVO:01000295); material: water (ENVO:00002006), including particulate matter (ENVO:01000060) such as... | depth 199 m | reverse complement strand
TATGTAACTAGTTTAAAATCAGTAGAAATAAAAATAAAATCACGTTTTTTAAGTGTATAACTCAAAAAATAAATATGAAAAAGTATTACTTATCAATATTATCTATTGGATTCTTTTTGATGTCCTTTTCGCAAGTCACCCTAAGTCCCAATCCTTTTGAAGTAGATCAAAGTATCACCATAACTTTAGATACCAATAGCAGCGCAACAGATTGTAATAGCTTTAGTAATCCAACAAAAGTGTATATGCACTCTGGTGTAGGTGATGGAAACAATGCATTTGGTATAAGTGTTACAGGAAACTGGGGACAAGATGATGGTGTTGGAGAAATGACAAATGATGGTGGTGGTATTTATTCTATTGTCATAACACCTGAATCTTATTATAATCTTACGCCTTCTCAGGCTGCTAATGTGATACAAATGGGTATGGTTTTTAGAAATGAAGACGGTTCTCAAGAATATAAGGCAACGGGTTGTAACGACTTTATTTTTGAAGTTGGTTTATTTCAAATTAATCTAACAACACCAACCCAAAACACAACTATACTAAATTCTGGAAGTGATTTTGATATTTCAGCTACTAATATTGGCGGAAATGCCGATTATACATTAACAGCCAATGGCGCTGTAATCGATAGTCAAGCAAATACAGCTAGCTATTCATATACTGATATGAATATAACTGATAATACATCTTATGAACTGACTGCAGTTTTAGATGGTACAACCATTTCAAAAACGTTTAGTGTCATAATTGATCCTGGAACTATTGTTGATTTTATGTCAACTAACTATAATGAAGGTGTCAACTATATAGATGACAATACTGCCGTTTTAGTACTTTATGCTACTGGTAAAGATTTTATATATGTAGCAGGAAGTTTTAATAATTATGAGCCAGATATTTCTTATGCTATGAGGCGAGATGTGTCTCGTAATTTATTTTGGTTAGAACTTACAGGACTTACACCTGGACAGATTGAAACTTACGAGTATTGGGTTGTTAATAAGACACCTGCAACTAATTCCCCATCAATTGTAAAAGTTGCAGATCCATATTCAACCTTAATATTATCATCTTTTGATGATCAATGGATTCCTTCCACTACATATCCTAACCTTCCTACATTTCCTGAAAAAGCCGGATTTGAAGTTTCAGTTCTTCAAACAGGGCAAACGCCTTACAATTGGCAAATCACTGATTTCGATAAACCCAAAAAAGAGGACTTAATTATTTACCAAGTCCTTCTAAGAGACTTTGATACTGAAAGAAACTATCAAAGCCTTATAGATCGTATCGATTATTTTAAGGATCTAAATGTCAACGCCATTCAATTATTGCCAAATATGGAATTTGAAGGCAATGAAAGTTGGGGCTACAATACCTCATTTCACATGGCATTAGATAAATTCTATGGTACTGAGGATAAGTTAAAAGAGTTTATAGATATATGTCATCAAAATGGTATCGCAGTTATTTTAGATTTAGTATTAAACCATGCATTTGGACGCTCACCAATGGTGAGAATGTGGATGAGTGATGCTGATGGTAATGGTTTTGGTGATCCAACCTCTGAAAACCCTTACTTCAATCAACAAGCTACACACAGTTATAGTGTTGGCTATGACTACAATCATGAAAATACAGTGGTAAAGAATTATGTGAAACGTGTTATTAAACATTGGGTAGAAGATTTTAAAATTGATGGGTTTCGTTGGGATCTAACCAAAGGATTTACGCAAAACTGTACTGCAAATGACGAAGGTTGTACAAACGCTTATCAGCAAGATAGAGTTGATATCTTAAAAGATTATGCAGATTATGCATGGTCCCTAGATGACAGTCATTATGTAATTTTTGAGCACTTAGGAACTGATAATGAAGAGCAACAATGGGCAAATCATAGAGTTGATGAAGGTAAAGGTATAATGCTTTGGGGAAAAATGACCGACCAGTATAATGAGCTTACTATGGGTCAAAATGGAAACAAAAATATTGACCGTATGGGACATGTAAGTAGAGGATTTAATGCTCCGAGATTATTAGGTTATCCTGAAAGCCATGACGAAGAACGTTTAATGTTTAAGAATCTAGAATTTGGTAACACAAGTAATTCGGCTCATAACGTTCAAAATCTTAATGTGGCATTATCGAGGATGTCAGCTCTTGGAGCTATCTCAGTTATGGTGCCAGGACCAAAGATGATATGGCATTTTGCTGATTTAGGAATGGAGAATTCTATTTTCACCTGTTCTAATGGTACAGTTAATTTACCAGGTGGAACAGATGGGGACTGTAAATTAGATACTAAGCCGCAACCGCAATGGACCAACAATTGGTTAAGTGACGCTCTAAGAGGTCAGGTTTACCAAGATTGGTCTAAACTACATAAGTTAAAAGCTGACGAACCCGTTTTTGAAGGAGATTATAACATTACCTCAGGAAACTTAACTCCAAGAATAGATGTCTTTGATAATTCAATTCCATCAACGGAATTAAAAAACGTCATTATTCTTGCGAATTTTGATGTTAACTCTCAAACTGTAAATACTAATTTTCCTGGAGGTGTAACCACTACATGGTATGATTTAATGGATGAGACTGGTAATACGACTGTTAGTAATTCAACGACGTCTCTTACAATTCCTGCTGGGCAGTTCCTAATTTTAGGTAATGTCGCTTCAAATGTATTGAGTGTTGATGATAATGGATTATTTAGTTTCAGTATTTATCCTAACCCAACAAATACGTCATTTAGTGTAAACACAAACGTTTCTGATATTGAAATTTATGATTTAACAGGGAAACTAGTAAAATTCTTTAATGGTGAATTTACAAGAACCGACACATTCGATATTTCAACTTTAAATACAGGTATGTATATCGTTAAAGTTGAAAATAGCAATAACCAAACAGTAACAACCAAGTTAGTCAAGCTCTAATTATTTAGTGTTATTTGAGCTAAAAAGAGCTTCTCGATGAGAAGCTCTTTTTTATTAGAGAATTCAAAATAAAAAAGCTTCTTGTTTCCAAGAAGCTTTTGTCTTACTAAGTACAGGCGGCGAGACTCGAACTCGCACACCTCGCGGCACTAGATCCTAAGTCTAGCGTGTCTACCAATTCCACCACGCCTGCAAAAGGATTGCAAATATAAACAATAGTTTCAATATTCAAATAGGAAATATTTAAGAATATCTTCTAACTAGTTTTCTTATTTTTGTTACAAAATTAATTCACTTATGCTATCTATTCATTCTTACATCAACGACAACAAAGACCGCTTTCTAAACGAACTCATAGAATTATTAAAAATTCCTTCAATAAGTGCAGATTCTGCCTATAAAAGAGATGTCTTAAAAACTGCAGATATTATTAAAACAAGCCTAGAAAATGCAGGCTGTGACCATGTTGAAATTTGTGAAACCGAAGGTTATCCAATAGTTTACGGAGAAAAAATTATAGATAAAAATTTGCCAACAATACTGGTTTATGGTCATTATGATGTACAACCACCAGATCCATTAGATTTATGGAATTCACCTCCGTTTGAACCTGTAATTATGGAAACAGATTTACATCCCGAAGGAGCCATTTTTGCCAGAGGCGCATGCGATGATAAGGGTCAAATGTATATGCACGTTAAGGCTATGGAGTATATGACTTCTAATAACGTATTGCCATGTAATGTGAAATTTATGATTGAAGGTGAGGAAGAAGTTGGTAGTGTTAACCTTTCAAAATTTGTAAAAGCGAATCGCGAAAAACTAGTTAATGATGTTATTTTAATTTCAGATACAGGGATGATTTCACCAGATGTACCTTCAATAACAACTGGCCTTAGAGGACTTAGTTATGTCGAAGTTGAAGTAACTGGGCCTAATCGCGATTTACATTCTGGTTTATATGGAGGAGCGGTTGCTAACCCAATTAATGTGTTAACGAAAATGATTGCTTCACTTCACGACGAGGATAATCATATTACCATTCCTGGTTTTTATGATAAAGTTGAAAACTTATCTGATGCAGAACGCGCTGAAATGGCAAAAGCACCTTTCTCGTTAGAGGCTTATAAAAAAGCTTTAGATATTGATTCTGTATATGGAGAAGCAGGTTACACAACCAATGAACGCAATTCAATTAGGCCAACATTAGATGTTAACGGAATTTGGGGAGGTTATACTGGTGAAGGAGCAAAAACGGTAATTGCGAGTAAAGCTTATGCTAAAATATCTATGCGCTTGGTGCCACACCAAGAATGGGAAGAGATCACAGAATTATTTAAAACTCATTTCGAAAGTATTGCGCCAGAAGGTGTAACAGTAAAAGTAACACCACATCATGGTGGACAAGGTTATGTGACTCCTATTGATAGTATTGGGTATAAAGCGGCATCTAAAGCTTACGAACAAACTTTTGGAAAAACACCAATTCCACAACGCAGTGGAGGAAGTATTCCTATCGTTTCACTTTTTGAAAAAGAACTAAAAAGCAAAACGATTTTAATGGGCTTTGGTTTAGATAGTGATGCAATTCACTCACCAAATGAACATTTTGGTATTTGGAACTATCTAAAAGGTATCGAGACAATTCCTTGGTTTTATAAGTATTTTACGGAATTGAAAGGCTGATTTTTATTTGGGTATAAATTATTCCTTAATAATTTTAAAAGTAGATAATTTTGTCTTTGAGGCTATATTGACAAAATAAATACCCAATGATTCTTTTTCGAGATTAATCTCAATATGTTCTTTTTTAGACATTAACGTATTTATTATTTTTCCTGAGATGTCATTTACGGTAATCTTAAGCTCTTTCTCTGTAAAATTATTAATCTTTAAAATAGATATTACTGGATTTGGAAACACGTTGACTTCAATATTGGAGAATTCTTCTGTGGAAAGCACAGAAAAGGCTGTACATATACTTTGCTCTGTGCAAGAACCATTACTCACGGCAACAGCATAATTTCCGCTTGCGGTTGGTACAAATGTTTGGTTGGTTGCTCCCGAAATCGCTAAATTAGTGTCACAATTATACCATTGATATGATGCTGAAGTATCATTAGAGCTTAAATTACTAGCAGTTTGTGTTATCGTATTATCAACAGCAATTAAACCTGCTTTGGTAGCTATGTAACCAGCTACTAATTTAGTGAGTTCTGTCATATACTGAAAATCGATATCCTCGGCTCTATCATTAGAAGTATGATAATCTGGTGTTTGATCATTAGTTTCCCAAGATTCACCTACCAAAATGGCTGAATAATTTTGATTCCAAAAACGAGAGTGATCACTAGCAGTAGTTCCGGGATTAACAACAATAACATTTAAATCGAAAGTATAGGTGTTTAAAATCGTTATTATATCATCTTTAATCCCAACAGAATTAGCAATGTTGCGTACATCTATATCAAATTCATTATCACCTTCTGTTCCTGGCGCATCACCATCGTAACCAATCATATCCACATTAATAACTCCCAAAATATTATCTCTGGTGTTTCCATTGGTTTCGTCAGCCGCTTGTTGTGCATAATAATTTGCGCCAAGTAAACCTATTTCTTCTTCATCCCAAAGCGCATAAACAATAGTATTATCGATACATTGGTTAGAAAGCAGCCTTGCAATTTCTAAAACAGCAGAAACACCTGTGGCATTATCATCTGCGCAAAAGGTAGTCACCGAATCATAGTGCGCACATACTATGTAAATGTTGTCTGGGTTGGTTTGCCCTAATTGAGTTGCAATAATATTTTTTCCTACGGTATTAAACTCTTGAACTGCAACCGTAAGATTTGGTAATGCAGAAAGGCGTTCTTCAATATAATCTGCAGTTAAATCGTTATTGCTTTGCACACGACTAACTATAGTTTGCGATGTTCCATTAATTAATGTTGCCTGCTCACCAGAAAGTTCTGCAACACTAAGTTGCAAATTAGCATTACTGACCTGATTGATTATGTCTTCAATAGATTGTGAGAATGACAAATTAACACAGACCAAAAACAATAACGAATAAACTGTTTTTTTTATCATTTGGGATTTTCTTTTTTCAGCTCTAACAAATATAACTATTTGAGCCGATTTCAATTTTAATTTTGATGTTTGAATTTTTTACTCTACATTTGTAGAGTTAATTCTAAATATGTAGAGCATGCAACTTTCAAAAACCGAAGAACAACTAATGCAACACCTCTGGAAGCTCGAAAAAGCTTTTATGAAAGATTTACTAGATATCTATCCAGAGCCCAAACCAGCCACCACAACTGTTGCGACATTATTAAAACGTATGATTGGTAAAGGTTTTGTAGATTATAAAACCTACGGTAAATCGAGAGAATACTTTCCCCTGGTTAAGAAAGAAGATTACTTCTCTAAGCATGTTAATGGACTTATTAAAACCTTTTTTAATGATAGTGCTTCACAGTTTGCATCATTCTTTACACGAAAGACTGACCTAACAAAAGAAGAGTTAGAAGACCTAAGAGCCATAATTGATACAGAAATTAAAAACATGTAATTATGGAGACGTACTTATTTAAATTTTCGGCATGCTTAGCTATATTTTGGCTAGTCTATATCTTGTTTTTAGAGCGTCAGACCATGCATCGTTTCAAGCGGTTTTATTTATTAGGAACTGTGGTTGTTTCATTAATAATTCCAGAACTAAGGATTACAGAGTATATAGAACCAGTTGTTACAAATTTTGAAGTTTCACCAGTATTTATTCCTCTTGAATCGTCATTAGATGTTGCTCCAGTGCAGGCTCCATTTTGGGATTTAGAAACAATACTATGGATCATTTACGGCTTAGGCGTTGTATTATTTTCGTTAAGATTTATCGTTAACCTCTTCAGAATGTATCAACGGATCTCACAAAATGAAACGATTACTAAGCGTTCATTCATTTATGTTTTACTAGAAGAATGCCGTATTCCACATTCATTTTTTAAATACCTCTTTTTTGACAAGTCAAAGTATGAAACAAATGCAATTCCTCACGAAGTTATACTTCATGAAGAAACACATGCCAAACAATTGCATAGTTTAGACATAATAATCATAGAGTTGCTTCAAATTGTATTTTGGTTTCATCCATTAATCTACATATTGAAACATAACATCAAATTAAATCACGAATTTTTAGCAGACCAAGCGGTCTTAGCACATGGTGCAGATACCAAATCGTATCAAAACCTATTATTGCAATTTTCATCAAACACTAAAGATTATCAACTCTCGAGTGCCATCAATTATTCATCTATCAAAAAACGATTTACAGTTATGAAAACACAAACATCAAAAACCAGGATTTGGATTAGCAGTTTATTACTGCTTCCCATTATTGCTATTCTTTTTTATAGTTTTGCTGAAAAGGAATATGTTGAAAAAGCAATGTCGTCATCTTCGCATTCAATAAATGACCAATACCCCAGAAGTATAGAATTAAAAATTTTAAACAACAATTCTTATCAAGTAGATGGTATTAATGCAACCAAAAAAACATTCATAGAGGTATTTAACCAATTACATCAAGATATTACACATGAACAACGAAATAGGATAATAAATATTCATATTAGTTCTCCAAACGAGATTTCAAACAAAGAAATTTGGTTTGTCTATAATTCACTACTAGATTATGGTTTTTATCGTATTGTTACTCCTAATCAAGAAATAAATAGAGAAAAAGGTATTACTCCATTTGCAATTGAGAACAGTTTGTCTACCCAACAAAATGAACCAACCGAAAAAGAAGTTGCAGCTTATAATTCTTGGGCTAAAAAGATACATAGTGAAAGTAAAAAACTTTCAGACGATGCCACATTCTTTCCTCCTATTAACGAACAAGATTTTTACAAATTCTCAGAGATCTATAAAAGAATGTCGCCACAACAGATATATCAATCTGTTGCATATCCATTTTATGGTCTTGATGTCGAAACTAGTGAGCAACAAATAGCTACCAAAAAACAGGTAGCAGAATACAATGCTTGGGCTAATAAAATGAATGTGGCCATAAAAAAAGCTGAAGCTGCCAAAAATAAAAGCGCTTATCCTATAATAAAGAAAAAAGAGTACGACAAATATTATGAGATTTACAGTAACTTAATGTCAGATGAACAAAGGAAAAATGCTGAAGCTTGGCCAAATATTCCACCTCCGCCTCCACCTCCGCCTCCAGCACCTAAAAAAACTAAAGGAGATCCTAATGCCCAAGAAATTGAACCAATAGAAATTTTTATCGATAAAGATGATCAAATTGAATTGAATGGGAAGAAAACCGAAATTAATAACATTAATAAAGAGGTTAAGAAACTCAACCAGCATCTATCAAAAGATGATCATAGAAAATACGTAATGGCATCAATTATTTTAGAAAAAAATAAAAGCTTAGATATTGCTAAAACTATTCAAAAGAAACTTAGAGAGGTAGAAGTTTGGTCAAGTAGTGTGGGCTACAGCGAAAATCAAAATAAGGTCAATCTTCCAAATAAACATTTCAGTCCTTATTCAGGATTAACAATAGAGGAAGCAAAAGAGAAGGAAAAGAAGATGTTAAGTGAACCGATTCATATTGATACCTCAAAAAATAGTCCTTGGAAAATAAAAGTAGGAACAGCTAATTATGAGTTTGTTGATAATAATGGTAAAAAAAGTACAGGTGAGATTTCACCACCTCCACCTCCTCCACCAACAAATTTTCTACAAAATAATAATGAAGGGAGAAAGAGCTTGAATGAAATAATGAAGGAAACACCAACAAATGTCGAATCTGGCTATGAAATTTTAGATAACGGTGAAACTCATTATTATACAATCTATAATGGAGAAAAAACATACTATAATAAAGATGGTTACATCACTGATGATAAAGGCAATGTTTTACCTCCTCCACCTCCAGAATCTACTTTAGATTTCGTTATAAGAATGGCCAAAGCCGACGCTAAATTCTTTAACGAAGGTAAAGCCATTTCTACTGATGAAGCGATAGCTTTAATTAAGGCGAATAATAAGCTTAACATTAACGCTAAAGAAAAAGGAGAGAATGGAATACCTTTAGTTTATATCACTAAAAAACCAATTTTGCTTGGTAAGGAAGATAAAGACTAATGACTTTAAATTTTATTACTGGCGCAAAAAACCTCTGTTATAGAGGTTTTTTTAATCTATAAGTGTAACAAAACAAAACATTTAGCGTTCTAATAGACAAACTTGTCCTGAGCTTGCCGAAGGATCAATCAAAAATCAAACTAATCATGTTAAAGCAATTCTTCATCCTTTGCTCTGGAGCAGACACTGATATTTTAAACGACTGTTCTATAGGTGAACAAAACAAATATGCAGGTATTGGAGCTACGGTTTTCTTTACAGCAGTTATGGCCACCATTGCAGGTAGTTATGCACTTTATACTGTTTTCGATAATTTATATACTTCCATTTTCTTTGGATTAATTTGGGGCTTACTTATTTTTAATTTAGATCGTTATATCGTTTCAACTATTAAAAAGAGTGATAATTTTATAGATGAAATTATTCAAGCCACTCCAAGGATTATATTGGCAGTAATTATTGCTGTCGTTATTTCTAAACCTTTAGAGCTTAAGATTTTTGAAAAGGAAATTAATCAAGTCTTACTAGAACAGAAAAATGATTTAACCTTAGCGAATAAAATCAAATCGCAGAACAGTTTAATCCTAAAATCGCTGAACTAGAAAATCAAGCTCTAGGCTTACAATCTCAAATAGACACTAAAGAAACTGAAGTCAATGCATTATATGATACTTACATTACAGAAGCTGAAGGAACAGCTGGTACAAAACTTTTAGGCAAAGGACCTGTATATAAAGAGAAACGCGAAAAACACGATGCTGGCTTAGCTGAATTACAACAATTAAAAACGGACAACAAGGCCAAAATAACAGCTATAGAAACTCAAATTATAGCACTTCAAGGTGATTATACAGCTAATGTTACCGAATCTCAGCCTATCATTGATAATTTTGATGGTTTAATGGCCAGAGTTACTGCTTTAGGCGAATTGCCTTGGTTACCATCATTCTTTATTTTCTTGTTGTTTCTAGCCATTGAAACTTCTCCAATAATTGCAAAACTTTTATCGCCAAAAGGTGAATTTGAT
>TARA_R110002111_G_scaffold4135_1_pt1 | contig 10146 bp, 14 predicted proteins | sample TARA_R110002111 | Tara Oceans TARA_R110002111 (sample SAMEA4397363) | marine metagenome | biome: Polar Biome; feature: [ZZZ] marine water layer (ENVO:01000295); material: water (ENVO:00002006), including particulate matter (ENVO:01000060) such as... | depth 199 m | reverse complement strand
GTCTAGTATATTTTTTGAATAAAAAATTGTACTTTTCGGCTTCAGAACTTTAGTAATGAATCGAATAGTTTTTCTTTTAATCTTTCTTTTTGCAACATCGTGCAATTATTTTGAAAAGAAAAAGGTGTATCCTGAAGATTTACTTGAAGAAGAATTACAAACTTTTAATTGGAACGAAGTAGATACTTACCCAACGTTCAGTAATTGTGATTCTATGACTTCTAAAGAGGACAACAAGATTTGTTTTCAGAACACATTAATTAACGGTGTTAATGAATTTTTAGCCCAACAAAACATTGTAGTTTCTAATGATGTTTTTGATACTATTAGACTTCATATTATAATAGATAAGCAAGGGCTTTTAGAAGTAGAATCTATGAAAATTCATTCTGAAACAGTTCAAGAAATTCCTCACATTGATAGTCTTTTACGTCAGAGTTTAAAGAGTGTTCCAAAAATATTTCCAGCTATAAAAAGAGGACAACAAGTTACAACTACGTTTGAATTACCTGTAATTGTAAGAATTAATTAAAACATCTAAGTTAAATAGATCGCCATCATTACTGGTTAATGAGCATTGTTGTAATTAAAAGCGTAAAGCAAATTTTTGCATTAAACGTAAGACTTCAATATACAACCAAATTAAGGTCGCTAAAAGTCCCCAAGTTGCAATCCATTCCTTGTATTTAGGAGCTCTATTTTTGTAGCGTTCTATGTAATCAAAATCTAATAGAAGCGCAAAAGAAGCCACAACAGCAGCTAAAATATTAAAGACAATTGCAAACCAAGATGTTCCCCAAATGTAATTTTTAATACCAAAAAAGCTTAAAATCCAAGTTATTAAATACGTCACCATTATACTAACGGTTGCAGTAATAATAACACTTCTTAGTTTTTTAGTTACTACAATGAGACGTAGCTGGTATAGCAATAACATTACAAAAAAAGTAATAATAGTTACGCCAATCGCTTGGTATGGTAAGTCCGGATAATGACGATGCGCATATGCAGAACAACCTCCTAAAAAGAAGCCTTTTGCAATAACATAAAGTGGAACTAAAAAGGGAGACCAATGTTGCCTTATAGAAATTAAAACACTCACAATTGCTGCAGCTAACATGCCACTTAAAGTAAACCATTGCATATAAGCACCAGCTTCATTTAGTTTCCATACATAGGTTGTAATTAAAGCAATAATTATAATGCTAATAATCGATTTAAAAATGATGCCACTAACAGACATGGTCTTTGCAGATGATTTAGCATCATCCCAGAAATAGCGATTAAATACAGGGTTTGAGGTTTTAAAGTTTCGTAAAGACATTATAGGTTCAACTTATATCCAATAGAAATGTCCGTAGAAAAATTACCTTGATTATCTAAAAATACAGCAAATAATTCGCCATATGCAATAGTGATATAACCATGGTTTCCTATTTTTATATCAGCGCCAATACCAAAAATAAAAGGCACATCAAAAGACGTGTCACTAATACTTTCTGAGTTACCGTCTTCATCGTCAATTGTAGAACTTGTAATGTTTAATGTGGCTAATTTTACCTGTCCATAAAGAGAAAAAGCAGATTGATTAATTATTTTATAACGATAGCCTAAAGCAATTTCATTAGTGCTGTAGTTAAAATCATCAGCATCAAAAGTGTGACGACCTTGTAAAAAACCAGAATGACGAGATAGTGTACTGGCTTCAAAGAATTCTAATTCGCCACCAATAAGCATCACTTTTGTGTTTTCGGGATTATCAACAAACGGATTGTTAGTTAGACCACCAAAAACACCAAGTCTTAGACCCAGTTTTCTTGTTTTCACCACAGAAGTGTAGTTAGAATCTGCAGAAATATTATAAGTGTTTATAAATGCTTTAAGATCGTAAAGGGTAAATTTAAGCTTATCTGTTGCCATACCGTTGGTAAGATGACTTAGTGTTGTTTTATATTCTTCTAGATAGGTTTTATTGTCTTTGGTGTTTTTTAATTCTGTAATTTCGTCATTTTCTGTTTTTACAAAATAACGATAGTTGCCACTATCACTCGTCCAGAGTAGATCTAATGAGCCTTCTGCTTCCATTTTTAAATTAAGAGATTCTCCGTTAAGGGTGTAGTTTTCTTGCCCATAATTAACATGGAAAGTTAAAAACAGCAGACTAAATAAAAGTAGTTTTTTCATTTGTAGTAAGGAGTTGATTCAAGTAAAGCTACCAAAAATTTTGATTGAATTACTATTTTTTCGATGTTCTACCTTTCCAATGGTAAGACTTAAAGAAAGATAAGAAAGCAATGTAGACACTAAAAATAGGATATATAAGACTAGAAAACAAATAGGAAAGCAGCAGATTTTCTTGTTTAAAAAAGCGAGCTGTTTTAAATAATAATAAAAAGTCGATACTAAATTTAATAACAAATAAGGCTAAGGCAATTTTAAGTGAAATGAAATGCATTAAAACAGCAGGAATAAAAACAAGACTCATCAAATTTCCGAGTAAAACAATGAGGCCAACGACTTTAGCAAACCACTGCGTGAGATGACTTGTTTTTGAAGCCCAGCGTAAACGTTGTTGAATGAGGTGGTCAATATTTTGTGCAGCGTTTGTAGTAACAATAGCGTTGGTGGATTTTAAATAGGATACTTTTTTAGGATTGCGCTTTAAAAACTTTTCGAGAAGAAAAACATCATCTCCACTAGCAACTGTATCATTACCTTTAAAACCGTTTACGGAAATAAATTCAGATTTACGATAGGCGAAATTTGCACCATTACACATAAATGGTTTTTTAATACCAAAACCACCAATTGTTGCACCTTGTAAACTTAAAAAGTCTAAGGATTGAAATCGATTAAAAAAAGAGGTTTTACCATGATAAGTAACAGGTGCAACCATGCAGTTTGGATCGTTAATTTGAACGAATTCATCAAATACATCTAGCCAATATTTAGGTAAAACACAATCTGCATCTGTGGTAACAATCCAATTAAACTTTGAAATTTTAATAGCAGAAGTTATAGCTTCTTTTTTTGGTGAATTTGTAGTGCTTTTACTCTCTATAATTTTTAAATGGATGTTTTCAGCATTCTGCTTTTTAGGCAATGTCTCTAGATACTTTTCAATTATAGACACTGAATCATCTTCAGACGCGTCATTAACCAATATCACTTCAAATAAATGTTGAGGATAGTTAAGTTTAACAATAGAATCTAATAATTTAGGAAGATTTTGAGCTTCGTTTCTAAATGGAATTACAATCGAAAATTTTGTCTTTGCAGGTAAATCTTGCAGCTTAAAATCGATAACATTATCAAATCCATAAATGAGCATACCTATAATAAATAGATATAGAATTATGGTAATAATAGCGATTAACGTTAACATTATTCTATAAGATTAGTTAGTTTAAAGTTTAATACAAAATAGCTTCCTATGATACTCGGAATTACAAAATTAAGCAGCCACATTGTCGTTGTGATGCTTAAAATAGTGAGCTCGCTTATATGAAGATAATCAAATAAAAACACGGCAATACTTCCTTTTACAACAACATCAAAAATCGAAATCGTTGGCACAATAGAGGCTAATACATACATGCTTGTAATTGCCATCATCGCATTGGCGTAACTGATATCAACACCAAAAGCAATTAATAAATAATAAAACTGAAATGAAAATATAAGATATCTAATAAAAGATAGAGAAAGGTTTAAGCTATGTGTTTTTATAGATATTGATTTTATAAAAGTAAGAATTGCGGCAAATGAAACCCCTTTTATTTTAAATCGCTTTTGCTTCATACCAAATAATGCTAGTAAACCGATGATTAAAATAATACTTACAAATCTTGTTACTTTATAGAAATTGATGTCAATAGAATATGCATTCAAAAAGAAAAATATACCAACAATACCAAAAAGTGTGGTTACAGTCATTTGAGCCATATTCCCTAAAAGATTTAACAATACAATTTTAGTTCTTAATTTCTTAGTGAAATAAATCGCTTTTGCTCCATAATCACCAATACGGTTTGGAGTAATTAAGGAAGCAGTTAAGCCTCCTAAACTTTGCTCTAAAGCAGATATAAAGGAAATGTGTTTTAGGGTGCCAACCAAATGTTGCCATTTTAAGATTTCGAAAAACCAATTAAAAAAGCTTAATAGGATTAAAATACTGATGTTTTTAGTTGAAAAAACGTTCTTTTCGTTTAAAAATGATAGAAATGTGCTAAATTCTAAACTTTCATTTTTGGTGATTTTTGAGTAAATAAAATAAAATGCACCAACTACAATACTCAATTTAATAAGTACAAAGAAGAATTGTTTAGTTTTGTATGGCACATAGGAACTCATATTACAAATAAAACCAAAAACTTAGAGATGGAACACAATTTTAAACAATACCTTTTCTTTTTTAGTCTTGTTTTTATCACTTTTAAAAGCGAAGCACAATTTAAGGATACCGCCAAATGGAAAGCGCTTTTTGCAGTTGGTGTAAATTACCCAACAACCGATGGTTTTGTAAAAGGCTCTTATGCGCAATCCGTAAATTTCCCAACGGTTAATTTAGGGATTCAACACATGCTAACACGTCAATACGGAGTAAAATTAGATTATGGTTTTAATCGTTTTAAAAACCATAAGGATACACCAGATTTTAAGATAAACTACTCAAGAGTTAATGTGCAATTTGTGTATGATCCTACAGAGTATCTTACGTTTTTACCCATGAGATTAAGAACAGTTGCACATGCAGGACCTGGTTTGGCTTTTGTAAAACCATTAGGAGTTTTACGAGATAATAAACAGACCTACTTAAATATTAATGCAGGATTAGAATTACATTATGCCATTAATGAAAAGGTTGCCATTTTTACTGATATTGCTTATTTGTACGGAGTTACTTCATTAGATGATTACAATCCTGCATTGAGCGGTTTGGGAGCATTTAATGGCAGTGTTTTTAACCTTACCTTTGGCTTGGCAGTTTCATTAAGCGGTTGTCAGTTTTGCGATTAAAAACATGAGTAAAGAAAAAATTATTTTAGGTATTGATCCAGGTACAACGATTATGGGTTTTGGACTGATAAAAGTTGTCGGTAAAAAAATGGAATTTTTACAACTGAATGAGCTCATGCTAAAAAAGTATGACGATCATTATCTAAAACTTAAACTCATTTTTGAGCGTACGGTAGAACTCATAGATACGTATCATCCAGATGAAATAGCTATTGAAGCTCCTTTCTTTGGTAAAAACGTACAGAGTATGTTAAAGTTGGGAAGAGCACAAGGTGTTGCTATGGCTGCAGGTTTGTCTCGCGAAGTGCCAATTACAGAGTACGCTCCCAAAAAAATAAAGATGGCAATTACCGGAAACGGAAATGCCAGTAAAGAGCAAGTCGCAAAAATGTTGCAAAGCATGTTAGGACTTAAAACGATACCTAAAAATTTAGATTCTATGGACGGTTTGGCAGCAGCAGTTTGTCATTTTTATAACCAAGGCAGAGTTGAAGTTGGAAAGAGTTATTCTGGTTGGGGAGCTTTTGTGAAGCAGAATCAGGACAGGGTTAAAAAGTAAATGCTATCAATAACAGTATTCAAAAAAACAGAAAATGAAACTGATAATTTCACTTCTTATATTTATTCAATCCTTTTTTGTTTTTAGTCAAGGACAAGTAGAAGCCAATGATATTGCACATCAAAATTGGTATCAATCCCAGAAAATAAAAGATTCATTAGTTGTAGAATTAATTAAGATTAACCAAAACGATTCCACTTTTATTGCAACCTTTAAAGTTTCAGAAAAACTTTGGGATAGTTTTGTTGAAGAACAGTTTAAACTCAAATTTCTAGAGTATGAATCTTGGGAAACAAGACGAGAAATTTATGGAAGCCAGTTTGATATGCTGAATTATCAGTTTATGAAATTGTATTGCGATTTAAGGATTGCTACTTTATATGATTTATTTGAAGAATAGTAAATATCAATTTGAATACTAAAAACTAAATGGCAGGCATCTACATTCACATACCATTCTGTAAACAAGCTTGTCACTATTGTGATTTTCATTTTTCAACCTCATTAAAGAAAAAAGATGAACTCGTAAACGCATTAACGAAAGAGTTAGAACTTAGAAAAGACGAATTTAATAATACAACTGTTGAAACTATTTATTTTGGAGGTGGAACTCCTTCTTTGTTGTCTAATGATGAATTACAATTTATAATAGATGCGGTTTATAAAAATTATAAGGTTTCAGAAAACCCGGAAATTACTCTTGAAGCGAATCCTGATGATTTATCTAAAGATCGAATAATCGAATTATCCAAAAGCAGAATCAATCGTTTGTCTATTGGTATTCAATCTTTCTTTGAAGATGATTTAAAACTCATGAATCGTGCACACAATGCCAACGAAGCAAAAACTTGTTTAGAAGAGGCAACTAAGCATTTCGATAATATTTCTTTAGATTTAATTTACGGTATTCCCGGAGCATCAAATGAGCAATGGTTAAAGAATATTGAAATGGCTTTGAGTTTTAATGTCCCTCATATTTCGAGTTACGCTTTAACTGTTGAGCCTAAAACAGCTTTAGCATCCTTTATAAAAAAAGGAGTTATTGAAGATGTTGATGATGAGCAAGCACATGAGCAATTTCATGTATTGAAAGAGAAATTAGAAACTTCTGGTTTTGTTCATTATGAACTCTCTAATTTTGGAAAAGATGGTTATTTTAGTAAAAACAATTCGGCATATTGGCAAGGTAAATCCTATTTAGGTATTGGGCCTTCTGCACATTCTTTTAATGGAGAGCAACGTGGTTGGAATGTAAAAAATAATTCAAAATATATTAATGCTATAGCACAAAATGAATTACCGATAGAAATTGAAACCTTAACACAAACCGATCAGTACAATGAATATATAATGACAGGTTTGCGCACCATTTGGGGAGTGTCAATTAAAAAAGTAGAAGAAAACTTTGGCATAGTTTTTAAAGATTACTTAATTGAGCAATCAGAAGTTTTTATAAATCAACAATTATTGTATATTGATAAGGCGCATTTACGAGTCACAAAAAAAGGACAATTTTTATGTGATGGTATTGCCAGTGAATTATTTAAAATCAATTAAACGTGTTAACAACCATACAATACAATTCTAGAAAATTACAAATAGATTTATCTCAACCATTAGATATTTCAATTCCTATAACCGGAAAGGATTCTAATGTTAATGCTTGGTATTTGGGGCCTCCTAAGATAGTGCCAGAAACTATAGACGGAGAAACCATAAGTGTAGAACAAGGAGCGGTTGTAAATTTTAATACCATTACATTTAATCCACATTCGCATGGTACACATACCGAAACGGTTGGTCATATTACTGAAAAAGTATACTCTATAAACAAATGTTTAACTCAGTTTTTCTTTTTAGCTGAAGTGGTAACCGTTGCACCAGAAAAATTGGGTGACGATTATGTGATTTCTAGAAAGCAATTACAGTTTGCTTTAGGTAATAAAAAACGTGATGCTATAGTAATTAGAACCATGCCAAATACGCGTGAGAAATTTTCGAGACAATACTCAAATACCAATCCGACGTATTTATTAGAAGATGCAGCAGAATATCTCAAATCTAAAGATGTTAAGCATTTATTGATCGATTTGCCAAGTGTAGACAAAGAACAAGATGAAGGAGAACTTTTGGCTCATAATGCTTTTTGGAATACCAAAGGGAAATTACGATTAGATGCTACAATTACTGAATTTATCTATGTGTCTAATAAAATTAAAGATGGTATTTATATGCTTAATCTTCAAATTGCACCTTTTGAAAATGATGCAAGTCCGAGTAAACCAATTCTGTACAAGGTAATTGAATAGATGACGAACTATTAAATCCTTTTTTTGAAAGTATTTAAATAGTGAAATGTGACAACAATCAGTCCTCGGTGTCACATTAAAAACACAAGTAGAAATTAAAGAATTAAAATGGAAACCTTTTTTATAATCATCATAAGTATTCTTGTCACTTTAGGTTTAGTGACAATTTATAAACAATGGAAGACAAAAAAAGTCACTAATGAACAGTCCATTTTAATATTAGACAAAATAAAACGCGTCTGTAAATTTGTTACCGTTGAAGGTGATTTTGCAGAGATCTATCATTACGAAGACGTAAAAGAAAAGTTCTTAAAATTAATTTCTAGTCGAAAAAAAGCCTTAGTTGTCATTAACGCCAAAGCACATGTTGGCTTCGATTTGGGCAAAGTACAAATGTCTTCAAACGCGAAAACAAAAACAGTTAATCTAACGCATTTTCCACAGCCAGAAGTGCTATCTATTGAAAGCAATATCAATTATTATGATAAGCGAGATGGTATGTTTAATAAGTTTGAAGCAGCCGATTTAACGGAGTTACAAACTAGAGCTAAAACGCATATTATGGAAAAAATTCCAGAAAGTGGCTTGTATAATATCGCAAAACAAGAAGCTTTAGAAGCCATTCATCTTATTGAAAATTTAGTGGAAACTATTGGTTGGAAATTAGATTATTCAGCTTTAAAAATTGAAGGAGAAGAAGATAAGAAATTGTTGAAGTAGGAGTTTGTCAATCCTTAAACTTATTTAAGATCTATTTTAAACGATGGGAGAGCAAAATGCTCGCTTTCTAATAAATTATTATGAATATAGAGGACTACAGAAATTATTGTCTAAGCAAAAAAGAAGTCACCGAACATTTTCCTTTTGATGAAGATACCCTTGTGTTTAAAGTTTTGGGAAAGATGTTTGCTTTATCCTCATTAAAAAGATGGGAAAATGGAGAAGCGTTTGTGAATTTAAAATGCGATCCTGAGTATGCTCAAGAACTGAGAGCCGAATACGAAAGTGTAAAGCCTGGTTATCACATGCATAAAAAACTTTGGAATAGTGTGTATATCAACTCAGGAGAACTATCACCAGAGCTTATAAGGAAATTGATAGATCATTCTTACGATATGGTTGTAAAAGGTTTACCTAAAAAGCTGAGAGATAGCATTTAGAATATATGTAAATTCTAATTAAAGACGCTTTTGCTCTAGTCGTCGTTCCAAAACGTTTACTCATCGAAAAAGCCCTTTTTTACTAATAATAGCCTTTAGTTTTGCGGTATAATTAATTAATATAACCCCAAGACAATGAGTACATTATTTATATACACCGTATTTTTACTAGGCCATCTAAGTGTTTATTTTTATTTCAAGAACAGTCTAACTTTATGTTCTAATGTTGTAGAAAACACTAATAGAATTAGTTCTCAGTTACCGTCATTAGAAGCTCATAATTCACAAAAAGTAATTAGTAGTATTGAGAGTAATAAAAAGATGTTATTGCAAAAAAGCCTAAGACAGTTAGAGTTTATAAATGAATTTGAAATGTACTTAGATGAAAAATCACTTAATAATTTTTCAATTGAGTTTCTACAAGAATTTGAGCAAATAAAAATTGAAGCACAGCTTTCTACATTAAAAGTTACGGGACAGTTAAATAACGGGTTAAAATTGGCGGCATAAGGTTGCTAGTCCGTTTAACCATTCGTCGACACTTATCTACTATCCGTCGACACTAAATTACAATTAGCCGAATTAAAAAATTGTTGTTCTATAATTCAACTAATTTGGCTAGATAAACACAAAGCAGCTATTAATGAAAACCCTAAACATTTTACTGATAGAAGACGATATGATTGAAGTTATGAAGTTAAATAGAACAATTTCTTCATTAAAACTTAATCATAAAATCATCGAAGCTAATAATGGAGAGGATGCACTTAAAATTTTAGAACAAAAAGACGTGCTTCCCGATATTATTTTATTAGATTTAAACATGCCAAAAATTAATGGTATAGAATTCTTAGGGATTTTAAAAAATGATGACACCCTAAAATATATTCCAACCATTATTTTAACAACTTCAAATAATCAAAAAGATTTGTTAGAATGTTATAAGATTGGTGTTGCAGGTTACGTTTTAAAACCTTTAAAGTATGAGGATTACGTAGCTAAAATAGAGAAATTATTGGCTTATTGGAGCATTAACGAATTAATAAAAGCATAATGAAAGGAATTGTTTTTACAGAGTTTTTAGAACTCGTTGAAGATA
>TARA_R110002111_G_scaffold68955_5_pt1 | contig 10156 bp, 9 predicted proteins | sample TARA_R110002111 | Tara Oceans TARA_R110002111 (sample SAMEA4397363) | marine metagenome | biome: Polar Biome; feature: [ZZZ] marine water layer (ENVO:01000295); material: water (ENVO:00002006), including particulate matter (ENVO:01000060) such as... | depth 199 m | reverse complement strand
GCCGCCATCACACTCTTGCAGCGCCACTACATCGTAGTTGCTGAGCAGGGTGGCAATCCGGTCCAGGTTTTCAAACCGGCTGCGATGAGGCAATACGTGCTGCCAGCTACGGGTCAGGTAATGCCGGTAAGCCGAAGTGCAGATGCCCACCTGAATGTTGAACGTCAGCAAACGGATGCGACCGGCGGCTGAAAAATCCGGAACATGATCCAGACCCGATGAGCTGCCACGGGCACCATCCGCAGCCTTCTGGCTTTCATTCCATTGACGTCGCAAACGCTTATACATGGCCACCCACATCCATCGGAATAACGCTTAGCCCACCCACTGCACGCCTGCAATTATTCGCCTGCGGTGTTGTGCTCCCGGGCAACCAGATAATCAACAACCTCCAGCACCCTCTCAAGGCTACCCGCCATGGAGGCGCTGACTGTGTACTTGCCATTTACAAGCATAGTCGGTGTACCGGTGACGCGCGCACCCCGAATTTTTGCCTGCGCCTGCTGCAGGCGGGCATTCACGCCAAAGCTGTTGTAGCTATCAAGAAACTCTTCGCGATCCACACCATAGCCGGCCACAAATTCCGCCAGGGACTCGCCATCATTTAACGGCCGGCGCTCACCTGCCAGGGCATCAAACAGAGCATCGTGCAGTTTATCCAGAGCATTGATGGCCTCAAGCGCATAGAAGGCCCGGGCGTGCGGCTCCCAAGAGCGACCCAGAGCCGCGGGAAGTCTCACATAGTCTACGTAGTCCGGAGCTTTTGCTTCCCAGCTTTCAGCCAATGGTTTGAAGTTATAGCAATGCGGGCATCCGTACCAGAACACCTCCACCACCTCAACGCGTGAGCCGCTGTCTGTGCGTACCGGGGTGTCCAGTTTCTTGTAATGCGTACCTTCCTTCCAGTCGGCCGCATTGGCCTGGCCGAATACGGCAAGGACTGACAACAGCAGGACGACCGTTCTGAGCGCTCGAAACATGAAATATCTCCAGGTTTTTGGATGTCGTTATAAGGGAATTATGACCCGCCGAACTTGAAAAGTTCCATCGTTCATGGATTACAGGTTCGAAAGACAAAAAACCCCGCGCAAGGCGGGGTTTTTCAGGCACCGAACGATTGAATCAGTTCAGGCCGGAAATGTAACTGGCGACAGCTTCAATCTCTGCATCCGTCAGTCTGGACGCAACGTCCATCATGATGGCAGCGTTGGCGCCGTTCGCCCGGGTACCGTCACGGTAGGCATTCAGCTGTTTGGCCAGATACTCCGCATTCTGACCGCCAAGAAGCGGATACCCGGCGGGTTCATTGCCTTTACCCTGCGGGTTATGACAGCCGGCACAGGCCGGAACGCCGGAGGCCATATTACCGCCACGGTATACAGCAGCTCCCTTTTTTACCAGTTCCGGATCCGCCTGGTTGACGCCTATATCCTGCTTTGCAAAATACGCCGCCAGATCTTCAAGATCCTGCTTGGATTTACCATCAAGCTGCCCGGTCATCTCCGGAACAGCTCGGGCATTTTCCTGAATGGCCACCAACTGGTCATACAGATACCTCTCACCCAGCCCGGATATTTTGGGATAGACGCCCATAATCGGCTTCGCTCCACCTTGGCCATGACACGCCTGACAGGCCGCTGCACTCTGCTTGCCCGCTTCAGGATCCCCTGCTCCGTGCGCCATGGCTGTAAGACCAACGCCGAAAACAAACCCTGCGATCAGTTTCTTCATGCTCGCTCCGCTTCTCTCATCTCGAAAAATTCTTTGTTTGCAGCCGGCAGACGCTGACCAGCCAGGCTCAAGACCGGGACTGACAGCGGTTACGCCAAGCGTACCGCCAGGAATTGGTGTAGCATTATACATTAATCCCTGATAACTGAAATCTAAAGGAAAGCCAACCGCTGTGGACTCTGATCTGACTCAAAAAAGTATCTCTTTTAACAGCGCCCGCTTCCTGGTCAGCGCGCCCCGACTGGAAGACTGCCCGCCCGACACCGGCGCTGAAGTCGCCTTTGCCGGGCGCTCGAACGCGGGAAAGTCCAGCGCCATGAACGCAATTACCGCAAACGGCAAGCTGGCCCGCACCAGTAAAACTCCAGGGCGCACACGCCTGATTAACTTTTTCTCCCTGAACCGCGAGCATGCCCGGTTGGTGGATCTGCCCGGATATGGCTACGCGAAAGTATCCCGGGACATGAAAGACGACTGGCAAAAACACCTTGGACACTACCTGAACGACCGCCGATGTCTGCGCGGCCTTGTCCTGGTTATGGACATCCGCCATCCACTTACCGACTTTGACCAAATGATGGTCGAATGGTGCGAGCATAACAAGCTGCCACTGATGATTTTGGCAACCAAAGCCGACAAACTTAAATTCGGGCAGGCAAAAACCAGCATGATGGACATCACCCGAAAGCTTGAGGCATTCACCTGTGTGGAACACCTGATCATGTTTTCGTCCACCTCAAAACTCGGCGTTGATGAGTGCCGGGCAGCGCTGATTAATTGGCTGGAAGATGGAAAAGCGCGGGAATAACACAGAAAAAACCGGCCTGTGAAAAACAGACCGGTAAAGCGTCAAGGGTTGCGACGTGTTAAAACCTGAAAACACGCTCAGGAGGCGCCAGAGATGTCCGGATTTCCAGCACCTGTTATTGTGACAAACTCGTTTGCCAAAGGTTCCGAAAAAGCCTGATCTGCACATTTTCTGCTCGAAAAAAGTAGCACGCTCAGTTTACGGAGGCCTCTCGCGTCTCTTCCTGATCCAGCATTGTGGGCCGGTACTGTTCCCGCAGCGCCATTACCTGTTTACGGTAAGCTGGTGTCAGGTATGGAATCTCAAGCGTCAGCACCTGATAGATACCCTGTTTCAGTTCATGAAGGCTCAGGTTGGCGGAGGCTTTAGCCGCATGAGCTGTCTTCAGATATGCCATCCAGTTAGTAATCACAAGCCAAACATTCAGAGACATGGCCCCCCTCAGCGATTCGGGCTGCGGCTCGATGATGCCGGAATCTGCCAGCTTCTCGAATATTCGGCTTATGGCCGCGAGGCACCGGTTGGTGAACTCCCGATAGTCACTGCGCAGGCGCGTGTCTCTGTCCAGCAGGTATTCCAGATCCCTGTGGAAAAACCGGTAGCTCCATAGCCCATCAAATACCGACTCCAGGTAGAACGTCATGTCGTCCAGCGTCATCGGACGGTCTTCCGGGATATCCAGATAGAAATCCACCAGCTTTTCGTATTCCTGGAATATCTCGTAAATGATGTCCGACTTGTTACGGAAGTGGTAATAGAGATTGCCCGGCGAAATCGCCAGATACGCAGCGATATGATTTGTTGTGACGTTCCGTTCGCCCAGCTCGTTAAACAACTCCAGGCTGGACAGCAGTATCTTGTCTCTGGTTTTCATAAGCTCATCGGCATTCGTTGTTTTACAGCTCACAGATGGCCTGAATCGCCATTGGGCTCCGCTTGACTCCCTAGAGTATATACTCTAATAATACTCCCAAGTGCAAATTGAGCGTTTTTTCGCCATCACACGCCTACACAAAACAACAGGCCGCCGCAAAACGACGGCGCCGAAAGGGGGACATCATGGGTGCCAGCGTTGTTCAGCTCACTGAGAGCAAAGACCATATTCAACATACCCACCGGGTGTTCGAAGTTCAGAAAAAAGCGTTTCACGATAATCCCACACCGTCGCTGACCGAGCGCCAGGAAAACCTGAAGCGCCTCAAGCAGGCCCTGCTGACTTATCAGGACCGCCTTCTTGATGCTGTTGACCGGGATTTTTCATGCCGCTCGCGGGACGAGTCTCTGATTGCCGAAATGATGCCGTCCATCCAGGGGATCAACTACACCCTGAAAAACCTTGAAGGCTGGATGAAACCTTCGCGCCGTCACGTATCCATATTGTTCCAGCCCGCCAGCAACAGGGTCTGCTACCAGCCGAAAGGTGTTGTGGGCATTATTGTGCCGTGGAACTACCCGCTATACCTCGCAGTCGGGCCACTGATTGCCTCGCTTTCAGCAGGCAATCGCACGATGATCAAGATGTCCGAATTCACGCCTCACACCTCAGCGCTGTTCAAAGAGCTTATCGAGGCGACCTTCCCGGAAGATCTGGTGGCGGTCATCAATGGCGAAGCCGATGTTGCCGCCGATTTTTCCGCCCGACCGTTCGATCACATGCTGTTTACCGGCTCCACGTCCGTCGGCAAGCTGGTGATGCGCGCCGCATCCGAAAATCTGACACCGGTTACTCTGGAGCTCGGTGGCAAATCACCTGCCATTGTTTCCCCGGATGTACCTTTGGAAGATGCTGCTCAGCGCATCGCCTTCGGGAAGGCATTCAACGCCGGTCAGACCTGTGTAGCGCCAGACTACGTGCTCTGTCCTGCTGACCGCACGCAGGCGTTTGTTGACCAGTTCCGCACCCGGTTCTCGGAAATGTACCCATCGTTACGCGACAACGACGACTACACAGCCATCATTAATGAGCGTCAGTACAAGCGCCTGCAAGGCTATCTGGAGGATGCAAGAGCCAAGGGTGCCGAGCTGATCGAGATGAACCCGGCGCAGGAAAACATGGGCGACGGCACTTACAAGATCCCGGTGACTCTGGTGCTGAAAACCACCCCGGACATGAAACTCATGCAGGAAGAGATTTTCGGGCCGATTCTCCCGGTCGTGAGCTATGGCAATCTCGATGAGGCAATTCAATACATCAATGATAGACCGCGCCCGCTGGCTCTTTACTTTTTCGGCTACGACCGCAGCCAGCAGCATCAGGTCATCGACAACACGCTCTCAGGGGGCACGTGCATTAACGATTCACTGATGCACGTTGCCCAGGACGACCTGCCTTTCGGTGGTGTGGGTGATTCCGGCATGGGCCACTACCATGGCAAGGAAGGCTTCCTGACCTTCTCGCACCAGCGCGCCATTTTTTCCAAACAAAAATTCAACAGTGGAAAGTTTGTTTATCCTCCTTACGGAACATCCTTCCACAAAATGGTTTACAAATTCTTTATCCGTTGAGCGGACGAATTATGACGGACGATCTCATTTCAATCGAAGGGCAGGATTCCGTGTCTCTGAACCGGCGCAGCTTTCTGCGCACCGGGCTGGGTGGCGCCTTGTTTCTGGGCACTGTCAGTGTAACTGCCGGCCTGAGTGGCTGTGCGACAGCGCCTGCCAGCCGGCTTGGCGCCGTTGCAACACGGATGGACGCTCGCTACCAGTTCCGCTTTCTGACAACGGAAGATGCAGACCTGTTTGAAGCCCTGCTCCCGGCCATCCTGGGCTCCGCGCTTCCGGAGCAACCCAACGCCAGGCGCATGATGATTGCCGGTACGGTCGAACGCATTGACGCCGGCATTTACAAATTCGGGCCAGCCAACCAGAAAGAACTCCGGCAACTGTTCGATCTGCTCAACTTCGGTCCTACCCGGGTGACGATCGCACGAGTCTGGCCATCCTGGCGCAACGCCTCCACCGCGCAGGCCGATGCGTTTCTGGAACGCTGGCGCTCGAGCAGCATCGGGTTATTCAATAACGGCTATATGGCGCTCACCAAAATCAGCAACGTGGCGTTTTACGGCTACCAGGAGAACTGGCATCTTTCCGGTTATCCCGGGCCGCCTGAGTGGGCAGTACAAGCCCTTCCACAATTCCGCAACGCCTGACTTTCAGGCTGCGGCTTTAGCTTGCTGTATTTGGTCTAATTTAGGAAGCCACCAACCATGTCGTTCACCGATCGCATTGCCCAAGGCCTGGAATCGGGCTGGAAAGTCACCGATGGCGCCACGCTCACCGAAAGCCAAACGGCAGAAGCCGATGTGGTTATTATCGGCACCGGTGCTGGCGGCGGCACAACGGCTGAAATTCTCGCCAAAAGCGGCCTTTCCGTCATCCTGGTGGAAGAAGGCCGGCTGTATTATCAGAAAGACTTCAAAATGGACGAACTTACGTCCTACGCAAATCTGTATCAGGAAGGTATGAGCCGTGCCACCAAAGACGGCTCCATTGCCATTCTGCAGGGCCGATGTGTGGGTGGTTCAACCACCGTCAACTGGACCAGCAGCTTCCGTACGCCAGACGCAACTCTCAACTACTGGGGCAAACGCTTTGGCCTCGATGCACTGAGCCCGGAAGCCATGGCGCCCTGGTTCAGCGGCCGGGAAGCACGCCACTCCATATCGCCCGGGGAGATGGACCCGAACCTCAACAACGACATCTTGCGCCAGGGCTGCGAAAAGCTGGGCTACAACTGGCAGATTATCCCGCGTAATGTGAAAGGTTGCTGGAACCTCGGGTACTGCGGCGTAGGTTGCCCAACCAACGCAAAACAAGGCGCGCTGATGACCACCATCCCCGGGGCCCTGGACCATAACGCCCGGTTGTTCCATGGCCTGCGCGCCGAACGACTGGTGATGAAGCAGGACCGCATTGATTCCTTGCAGGCCAGCGCCATGGCCAGCGATGGCATTACACCAACGGGCATTCAGATTACACTGAAAGCCAGGCATTTTGTGGTCGCCGCCAGCGCAATAGGATCACCTGGCCTGCTGTTACGTTCCGGGTTGCCCGACCCCTATGGGCGCGTTGGCAAGCGGTCATTCATTCACCCGGTGAACGCCAGCGTTGCACAAATGCCAAAGCTGGTAGATCCGTTTTATGGTGCGCCGCAGTCTGTCTATTCTGACGAGTTCAACTTCAGTAACGGCGTGGATGGAGACGTGGGCTACAAGCTGGAAGTGCCACCCTTGCATCCGGCCATGTCTGCCGGTGTTGTCCCGGGCCACGGTGATACACAGGCTGAAAACCTGGCGAGGCTGCCCTGGATGCAGTCGGTTATAGCACTCCTGCGGGACGGCTTTCATGAGGACAGCCCGGGTGGCACGGTATCGCTTCGTGATGATGGCAGCCCGGTGCTGGATTACCCAGTCACGGACTATCTCTGGAAAGGCCTCCGTAACGCCTTTTACACCATGGCTGAAATCCAGTTTGCCGCCGGCGCTGAGCGGGTTCGTTTGATGCACCTGGATTCAGACTGGTATTCCAGCTGGGCTGACGCCAAAGCCGCTATTGACGGCTTCTCGATGGAGCCTCACCGGGTTCGCCTGTTCACCGCCCACCAGATGGGCGGCTGCAGCATGGGGAGCAACCCTGAGGATTCGGTGGTCAATGGTTTTGGCCAGCATCATCACGTCAGTAACCTCAGCGTGAACGACGCCTCAATTTTCCCGACCAGCATTGGCGCCAACCCGCAGTTGTCCGTCTACGCGCTAGCGGCGCGAAATAGCACCCGGCTTGCGCAACAACTGAAAGCATGACTCTCCTGGCGGGCAGCTGAAAGTGCACCAGCTCCGCGCCGCCAGTCGGCCTACAGAAACCCGTGGAATGCTGATACTCTGGATGCCTGTTAAAAAAGGAGCTGTGCATGCCTAAAGTCATTTACCCGGGCACCTTTGATCCCATCACTAACGGCCACACTGATCTTATTGAGCGTGCCGGACGCATGTTTGATGAGGTTGTTGTTGCCGTCGCCTACAACTCGAAGAAAAAACCATTGTTTAACGTGGATGAGCGCTGTGAACTGGTTCGACAGGCCACGACCCACATCCCGAATGTCACCGTTACCGGCTTCAGTTATCTGCTCGCTGATTTTGTCCGTGATCAGGGTGCGACCGTGATTATCCGGGGCCTGCGGGCGGTTTCCGATTTCGAGTATGAGTTCCAGCTTGCGGATATGAACCGCCGTCTGGCACCAGAACTGGAAAGCGTGTTTCTGACGCCTTCCAATCACCTTTCCTATATTTCCTCAAGCCTGATTCGGGAAATTGCTTCGCTGGGGGGCGATGTTTCCGAGTTCGTTGACCCTGTTGTAGAAGCGGCGCTGAAAAAGAAATTCAGCGAGGCCTGAAACAACAGCCGAGAATGAAAAAGCCCCGACCGGGGCTTTTTCATTCTTGAAGCTGCGTTAGAACAAAGGCGGTAGCGGAAATTCCTGACCATTAACATCTACAACCATGTCGCTCAGCCTCGCAGTCAGCACCAGCCTGTCGCCTTCGGGCACCAGAAAACCCTGTTTGATCAAGGGCGCAAGCTGCATCCTCACGGCGGGGTAGTCTTCCGCCAGTACCGAAGGCACACTCAGATTCATTTCTCCGGTTAACTGCTGCATTACCATGAGCATTTCTGCTTTCTGATCTGCGGTCAGCTCGGGATGGCTGATCACCAGACTGCCCGTCACCTCGCCTTCAGGCGTATCCAGTGTCAGCTCAGGGAATCCAACCGAAAACCCGGCCGCCGATAAATCGCGCAGCGCCGTATTCACCTGACCCATCGCCGCCATCTGCCGCTCAAATGCGTCCTGGCTATCTGTATCGGGTGCCAAAGCCATACCTTGGAGCTCTGCCATACTGGTTGTCAGCGCACTCCAACTTGCAACATCAAGATGTTCCAGAGCGAATGCCACTTTATGCGGGCCATAGGCCTGGTCTTCATAGCGAACTTTTTCGGCCTCAATCGATAGTCGGGAATCCAGACGCTGACCGTCAGCATCTGCCTCGGTGCTGCTACGAGCCAGCAAACCCTCGATTGTTACCGGGGGGCCCTCAGCAGCCGTCAACGCAACGGAGGCCATCGACACCTCCACAGTTCCCGTCCAGACATCACCTTGCAAGTGAGTCATGTTATGCTCAACACGGAAGTCATTAACGCGAACGCTCATATCCGGGCCGGAGAAAGTCAGCTGTGGCCAAACAACCAAAGCCTCGGCCTGGGAACCGGCGTCACTGATTTCAATTCGGGCGATTCCACCGCTGGTTCTGAGCGATTCTCCGCTTTCAGAATTATTGATCGCGATGGCAGGAGCTTCCAGCTCAAGCACAGCGGTGCCCCAAAGGCGCGTTTCGAGAGTCAGCCTTGGGTGCTCCTGAAACCAATCAGCACCTTCAGGCGCCCAGCCTTCAACAGGCTGAAAATCGATAAAGCTGCCGGTCACCCCGTGAGTCACTTTTGCACGATACGCAATCGGGCGAACCTCTCCGCTCTCAGGGTTCAGAATCGTTACAACACCGTCCAGCTCCGATCCGAAAAAACCACGACGGTAATCGTCTGTTTGCAGCTGGACAAAAGGCTGCGCCTGGTTCAGTTCACGGGTAACCACTTGCCACTGCTGCTCGGTTATGTAACCCACTGCCCAAGGCATTGCGCCGGTAACAACCAATACACCGACGCCGGCAATTATCCACTTTGTTTTCAAGAATTCTCTCCGTCTGAAAATGTCAGGATTTGCCGGTCAGGCGCTCCAGCAATACCAATTGTGAGGCCACACGCTCTTCGCCCTCGGCGGGCTGATTTTGAATGTAACCGCCATCCGGCTGCAACACCCACGACTGGCAGTTATCGGCAAGATACGTATCCAGATCTTCGCGCACACGCGCTATCAGCTCCGGATCTTCAATTGGAAACGCGGTCTCAACCCGGCTCAGCAGGTTACGTTCCATGCAGTCTGCGCTTGAGCAGTAAACTTCGGGCTTGCCATCGTTGCCAAAATAATAAGCCCGGGTGTGCTCCAGAAAGCGCCCCACAATGGAACGCACACGAATGTTATCTGAAAGTCCTGGCACCTCGGGCCTCAGGCTGCAGATGCCGCGCACAATCAGGTCAACTTTCGCGCCAGCCTGCGAGGCCCGGTACAGAGCCTTGATGAGCTGAATTTCTGTTAACGCATTGATCTTGATAATGATGCGGCCCTTACCCCCCAGTTCGGTTTCACGCTCAATAAGGCTGAGCAGTCTTTTGTGGAGCGTAAACGGCGCATGGAACAGCTTTTTGATCTTCAGCGCCTTGCCCATTCCGGTTAACTGCTGGAACAGCTTGTTAACGTCGTCGCCGATGGATTCGTCACAGGTCATGAAGCTGTAATCGGTATAAAGCCGCGCGTTGACCGCATGATAGTTACCGGTTCCCAAGTGAACATAGCGGCGCAGGCGGCCCTCCTCGCGGCGCACAATCAGGATCATCTTGGCGTGGGTTTTATACCCCACAACGCCGTACACTACGATTACACCGGCCTCCTGCAGCCGGCTTGCCAGCTCCAGGTTTTCAGCCTCGCTGAACCGTGCCCGCAGCTCAACAACA
>TARA_R110002111_G_C6005195_1_pt1 | contig 10167 bp, 6 predicted proteins | sample TARA_R110002111 | Tara Oceans TARA_R110002111 (sample SAMEA4397363) | marine metagenome | biome: Polar Biome; feature: [ZZZ] marine water layer (ENVO:01000295); material: water (ENVO:00002006), including particulate matter (ENVO:01000060) such as... | depth 199 m | reverse complement strand
AACTTCTTTTTCCAGCGGTAGAAAGTCTGCTCGGAAATGCCCATCTTCCTGGTGACTTCAGCCACCGGAATTCCTGATTCTGCCTGACGCAAAGCGAAGGCGATTTGTTCTTCAGTGTAGCGTTTTTGTTTCATAGATCTGGTCCTTTTTCTGAATACAAGATAACAAAATTTCTCGCATTCCGCATGGATCAGGAAACGGGGGGAAGGTCAAGGCATGTCGCATCTCATCACTGGCTGATAGTTGATTCGATGTCAGCGATCAGAAAGTCCACTCCGCCAGTTATACCCAACTCTATCAGGACTGGGTTAAAATCTGCTCGATTTCTGTTGTAATATTCGATTGCATCCTTGCAGAAAAAATTATCATTCCTCCAGATTTCATCGAGAAATATTTTGTGATGATTACCCTTGTATTTGTTCTTCCGCACTATTGCTGCCGGGTACTGTTCTCTACTGAAGAAATCTGGTAATTTCTTAATATCATGCTGAGCACGGCAGGATTGATTTCCTCCCAAGATATGGAAATCAGTATCCCACCAATCAGAACGGTGTGGCCTGCTTTCCTGAATAATGCGGGCACAAGTTCCCCATGGATCAGTTACCATTTCTCTGTACGTGACCACCACTTCTTCAGATGTTAATGGTAGTATCTTCTGATATTGACCAAACCAGGAAGAAAATGTAGTTGCCAGGTCGCTGCCATGATGACCGATGCACGAATAACCGAATTCATGAGGGTATTTAGCTAGTATTACTCTTTCAACGTGTGGACCTGACCTCTCTGCGTACCACTGGGTTATTTTCGAAGAATCCACAAGTATGTCGGTATCCGGCAGTTTGTTTATGACCCATTCGTACAGTGCATCCGTCGGTGCGTTATCGTAAAACCGGCAAGAATTACCGCATTGGTAGCACGGGAATCGCATATTATGTTCACCATCAATTATCCGGCCGTAATCTGTCGGAACTGCCCTGTAAACTTCCCCCAGACCTCTAACTCCGTCTACTGCATCTAAGAGCAAGTTCATGAGGCTAGTGCCGCTGTATCCAAGGCCGTGTATTTGCAAAAATCGCATGTCAGTACCTGAATTATTTTTTAATGGTTAATCGTCTCGTCTATATAAACTCTGAATGTAGCCTTGGGTTCAAAACAGTGTTAACTACCCTGTTCTTTTTGTTGAATTGACACCACGAACAGCCAGAAGCCTTAAAAGTTGACATGAAATTCTTTTTCTGATGAGAATCCCATAGCTCTTGAAAAGAACGATCCTGAAAAGAGCCTATTAACCCACGTTTGTTATATGCTTGTGTACAACAGGTGTAGACGTTGAGATCAGCTGCGACATAAGTTACGAAGTGCATAATTCCGCAAAAATCATAGTCCGGTGCACCTAACCCGAGGTCACCGAAACGGAGCTTAAACTGGTTGAATATTTTAAAATCGGAACTTGCAAGGCCTAAAGTCCTATCGATCTCGGACTGCACTGCTTCCTCAATACCATCATAGTAATGTTCTTTCTCAGGAGAGAATGTGGTTGACAATCGCACATTATCGAAACCCCAGTCTTTGATTTGCGAAACACCTTGATGGAGTCCCTGAAAATTATCTTTTGTGATGACAAAGCCTGCACCGAGTACAAATTCGCGACTCTTAGGAATTAGCTGGACGTTTTTGATTAGTGTATTCCAATGCGTAGGACTTACTCTACGCACATCTGTGTAGGAATTTTCATCATAGGAGTCTATGGAGACTCGAACCCATTCAAATTCTTTTAGAATCTCCACATTCTTAGCTGACGTGACGAGATTGGTATTCAGTCCTAATTTAATTCCTGCAGCACGGATCTCTTCCACAATTCTTCTGAAGTGTGGGTGGGTTGTTGGTTCACCGCCACCTGTAAGAAGTATAGCTTTAACTTTCATATCAGAAAAACACTGAATTGTTTCTAATGCCTTCTCCAGTGAGATCTGCCTGCGGGGGTTATTATTCATCTCCCCGTTTTCCAGTACGAAAAAGAGCTGATTACTTTCGTAGCCAGGCATCCGATAGGCGCAAAAACTACAGTTCTGATTGCACCAGTCAGAGATTACCCAATGAATATAGACCGGATTGGGTTGAATTCCATTTTTTAATTTCGCTAATTGCTCAGGGAAATTTAACACTTTTTCGTCGCTATAAATGCTCATTTATTTTCAATCATCATTTTGAATGCAGTCTCCCACAGTGGAGCCTTGGAATTCCAGGATTCAGTTTTAGATAAAATGCTGCAATTTTGGCTCATTCGCCGAACTTCGTTCGGATTCTCAACGAAGTATCTTATGCTGTTTGCCAACTCTATAGAGTCTCTATTAATAATGAGGCCGTTGAGATTATGGCTCACCAAATTCGCAACCGTTCCTACTGGCGTTGTAATCACTGGTCGACCACAACAAAGGGCTTCACGCAACGGATTGTTATCCCCCTCCGACACGGAAAAGCATATATGCACTGCTACTTTACTATAGTAGTGCTCAACAACCTCGTATAACCCAACCCGGCCCTCGTGACTAAGTTCGATAAACGGCACGTCTAGCTTTTGACACACTTTTCTTAATGTCTGAAATCCTTTGAAATCGTCTTGTGTTGGTGACGCATTTGAATTTCCACACCATCCAAAGATCAGATTTTTGGGCAGGGGCTTCGGATTAAAGTAAGTAGAGTCAATCCCATAAGACAGCTTGAATACGGGGATCTTCATGAAGGGGATTACCCGTCTCCATAATTCTTCATTGATGACAATTAGGTAGTCGGCTTTCTGGTGAATCAGATCAAAGAAATCTAAACCTTTCTTCTGGTAAAAATCAATAGACCAATGATCAAGCAAGAACGTGGTAACTTTTGATTGCCTTTCCAATTTTGAAAGATACGGCCAATTCCAGATTAAAGTCAGGTCGGCAGGTGGAATTTCTTCATCGCGTATAACTTTTATGTACTTAAGAGTCTTTGCGTATTTAGATAAATCATCCGTGTGCCTGTCCAGGCACCACCCTCTCTGATCCAAATAACTTACGACTTTATAGCTAGGCGATACCATCTAGTACTCCCAAGTAAAGGCATTCCCAATGTTGCAGGATCCGTTCAGCATGATAGTATTTTAACATCCAGTCTCGAGACCGCTGCTTCAGATTGATTAACGCTTCCGGGTCTTTATGCATCTCAATCAAAAATACTGCTAATTCATCCCACCAGGCCACATTTACGATCGGTGGTAACTGGCCGTCTCCTAGCTTTGCATACTCGCGCACAGCGTACTCATCCAAGCGGGCAAGCAAAACCTGTCCCTGGGCCATGGCTTCCCATCCTGCCATGCCAATGAACCCTTGAGTGATGTTATCAATAACAACGTCGTGCTTTTTCTTTTGCGGGAGGTGCTCACGTAGCGGTATCGGCGAATTGTCTCTACATTCCAAATTAAATAATCCGAGTAAACCCAATTCTTTCTCAATCCATGGCTGGGTCAGGGTAATGAGATCAGCACCTTTGCCGGTTCCGTAATTATGATAGAACCCCACACTGATAGGATCAGCAAGCGACTCCCAATCTTCCCGTGGATAGAAGAATCTTTCCTCTCGCAACTTTCCATTTTGGCTAATCGGCATGTAATTCGGCATCCATCTTGCACCCGGATACAACTTTTCTATCCCAGGTGTGCACGAGACCAACGTAGCATTGTAAGTTTCACGGAAGACATTGATCTTCTGTCTGTCCCAAGGCCAGTGCCCGCCATGCATGTGAAAAATAACAGGCTTCCCTCTGTCAAGCCACGGAGTAACATCCAGTAAAGATGCATGGTCATCAGGCAGGAGCCCATTGATATGGATAAGGTCACACTCATCCAACATTTGTTTGATTTCCACGTCGTCCTCACCTATTATTAGATCCCCTAATTGTTGCAGATGAGTGGATTTGCCCAGAACCTGTCTGGCTGCTGTGTCCGGTAAGTTCTCATAGATCCCCTCGACATGGAACCAACCAATCCCTGCATGATCTCTATTCGCACAAATATATGCGATTTTCCTTGACGCCTTCCTCCACGCATGCTTCCAGCTTACGTGACGGCCGGGCGCATAGCCTCTTGGTTTAGAGATACGATTCGTGAGATTGTCCGGGTGATTACGATAAACTGCTAAAGGTGCCGAAACTTGTGCTCTTTTAAAAATACCCAACTCAGCCATGCGGAGATGCATATCATAATCTTCACAAATCGCAAGCTGATAATCTCCAGCCTTATTTTTTAATGAATGCTTCCACAGCCAGCAAACTCCGATATAACAATTGTTCTGCAACCAAGCAGAATCGTAATCCGGAACTTGTACGTCCTGGATCACTCCTGTTTCCTCATACAAAACGGAGTAGTTCGCATAAACAAAATCAACATTGTCGGAAGAATCTAAAGCAGCGTGCAACTCCGTTAAAAAATTTTCGTTCATGTTAGAATCAGCACTCCACCAAGTGGAGTATTCACCTCTCACATACTGGAACCCCTTGTTAAGTGCTGCCCCGGTTCCACTATTTGGTTGAGTAATAAGAAGAAAATTATCAAACTCCAATCGTTCCAAATGCGCAAGCATGATCGCCAATGTATCGTCGGTTGAGCCGTCGTGGACAATAATCAATTCATAGTCTTGAAATGACTGATTTCTAATGCTTTCGAGTGACTCTCCAATATATTTCTCACTATTATAAACGGGCATGACCACAGAAACCTTAGGTAACGAGTGGCTCCGTGCATCGATTACTATTCCAGTGTCATCAAGCACTTTGACGTTGCTGCTACTTTGAATGTCGACTTGTTTATCACTTAATTTCGCTGAAATGAAAGCTCCGTACCCTTTTGCCATCTGTTTTGCACTGAACTCTTTACAGGCAACCTCTCTGGCCCGTTGTACAATTGAACCAGGTTTAATTGCTTTTTTGACTTCAATCGCTAATTGGTCTGGAGTAGGATCATCAGGAAGACTGAATACCAACTGTCCATATTTTTCTTCTAGTTCCGGAATAAAGCCGACAGACGTGGATACAACTGGGCATCCAGCTGCCCAGGCTTCTGAGACTGTTAGAGGACCACCCTCCGAAGAAGAAGCTGATACCAAACAATCTAACCCAGAAAGCACAGATCCGATATCTTCAGTACGTGGCATAAAAGAACACTGTTTGCCACAAAGTTCTTTGACATGACTTATTACATGATCATTACCAAGACCTTCACCAACATAAACGGCATGATAGCCTTGCCCTAAAACAGATACTGCTTGAGCCGCAGCAAAAACATTTTTCCCATTGGTGAATCTGCCTATGTATCCGATCGCAATTTTATCTGAACTGATCCCCCAATATTTACGAATTTCATTGCGGCTTAGTAAGGATGTGCAACGATTAAAGTCTATTCCATTGTAGATAACTTTGACATTCTTTCTTAAGTGTTCTGGAAAACATTGAATACTGCTTTGTGAAACGCTCACTAAAATAGATTGCCCCGCATATCTGAGACTTGTTTGGATGTTTTTTCTGGTCCACTCATTTTGACCATGAGCGACAATCAACATCGGTTTTTTTTTCCAATTAGATATTTCCAGTTCTCTGTTTGGTACTGAATACCCCCACAAATTAACAACGTCTGACTGGTGGATGATTGTTTGACATGCGTTACCAACAATCGTAACGAGACCTTTGAAATCGGGATGATCCATTGATGAATAGATAGGACAATGCTCTAAAATCATGCTGGCAGTTTCTGGATCAAAAGCAAGTGCACTTCCTATAGCAAAACCTGACCATTCTAAATCATGAGCACAAGTCACATTCATCATCGTAAGCAGGCTTCTTGTAACTCCTCCCATAGACATTGTTGGAATACAAAAACCTATTTTGATCTTTTCATTCTTTGAAGTAATTTTCAGATCAAAACTAGGTTGCCTCTGAGAGTGAATGCCGACATTTTTGTCTATATTATCAGGCGAATTTCTATTTTGGAGACTTCCTGATTTCCTTTTTGTTTTTTTAGTCTGACTTCGACATGGGTAGTAAATGTCGCCATTTCGCATACTTAGGTGACGATGGTTTAAACTCATTTCTAATTTTCTGCTTTTATCGCTCTCAGAGTATCTCTTAAATTGATTGAAAAAAGAAATTGAACTCTCTATCTCGTCATGCTCTTCAGAAAACACAACATTAAAGTAGTACGCTCTTTGCCATCTCTTTACAAGTTTTTTAATCAATTCAATTTCTGTATAGTTCTCTCGTAAGTGCTTTCCAAATTGTATCTCAAGTTTACAACCAGTCTCTTCTAGTAACTCCGGCAACGAAAAATTATCTGAAAAATCAACTGAGTTCAGAATTAGCAACAGTTCGCTATCATTCCAATGTTTCTTACACGCTCTGATTACCTCACTTAAATCTAAATAAGCACAGGCATGGGTTACTGAAATTGAAATATTTTCAGGTAGAATTATCTTACTCCAAAGAGAAATGGAACTTAACGTCTTCTGATAGGTATTATTTAGTTCTCGCAGTTGAGTATAAGAATGTTGACCATTGGGGATAGAGACTTCTATATCTGCTGTAATTAATATATCTAAATTGGAACACTCTTCATTCATTAAAATGAATTCCTTTGATCGACTAATTAAAGACTTTTTGTTTTTCCAGTTAACCAAAACGACATAGCGCTAAATGTATCAAAAAAATTCTGTGTTGAATTTGTTGTTTTGATTGTATTCAGGATTTACTTAAGCGATTCAGATACAAGAAGGATGCGATAGTTACAATCCAAAATAGCTGACCAATTCAATTATTTACAGATCCGAAATAGTCTACTAATAAATCCGTATTTATTTGTATTCAATGTTGATCGTCCATTAAAATCATCCTACATCCTAGGCTGGCTATTTCAATTTTAATTCGAATTGATTTGATCTAAAAAATCTTTAGCTCTACGTTTTCCTCCAGCCGTTGCTCTGGGATAGATTGTTGAAGACTCACCGATATGTTGCGCGAGACTGGGAGAATGTACATAATAAGGCAAACGGTTGCGTTCACACCAATAACCAACAACAGAGTCAATATGGTGTAGTCCAGCAGCAGGACCAAAGTCTCGATGATTCAATACCATTGAATCACTTAATAGAGACCGAGCCGAAGGGTTAGAAAAAATGTAAGCCAATGCGCCCCAACTATCCCAACCTCGATCTTCACGGAAGAAACCAGATTTAGTCTCCTGTTGATAATGACTGGGACAATAAATAGAAACTACACCGATTTGTTTTTCTGGCCAGAGATTTAGTTCCAAATAGCTCCTTAAATCCTTGGAAAATAAAACATCATCTTGACACAATAAAAACGCTTCTGCACGAGGATTACGTAATACCAGTTCGGTTAGTGCTAAATACCAATTGGGAAATGCTCCTAAAACTTCATTTCTTTGTGCGATTGGCAAATATTGATACTGACTGGGAATTTCTGATTCTGGTTCTACGAATAATTGTGGCTGATCCCACCCGGCATCGATTAAACTTTTTAATGTTCTCTCAAGTGTTGGTTTTTTACGAGGTGCAGTAGTTATACCAACAGCCCAGTTTGTGATATTTCTTTGAGAGCTTGTCATCTTAAATTACCCTCTATGGATTGTGTATTTCATAGTGTTTACGAAACATTGATTGAGGTAAGGTGAGATATCATTTGGGTACAGGAGATACTTTCTTAAGTTGACCTCTGGATCAACCTATTCAGGCTAACTTGCAGGTAGTTCTATCGCTTATGAATTCTGATTCTCAACTTCTTGCCATTCCTCAGAAGTAATAAACTCGATCGAGAGAGTGTCAATTAAATCGCCATCTGAATGATCAGATACACCAACCTTGATCGTTGATGCAGTTTGATAGGCGATTGGATCATTCTGTGCCTGCTTCTGGATTTTAGTTTCCACGATGTCAGAAACGAGCCGACTTATAATGCGGCCACCTTCGCGCCCCTTCGAAGTCTCATTCAATTCGTGTCCTTTTTTCCCAATCAATCTGGCAACATCGGGGTGACATTCAATAGTTTTCTGACGCTTTATACTCCACTGTTTACTCATATGATTGAGTCGGCGTTCAGCAATACCGATCATGGATTCCTCATCCAGTGGATTGAAAACCATAATTCTCTTGATACGAGAAAGAAATTGAGCAGGGAAGACGGGTTGGCTCGATCGCTCATGCCGTACCTTTGACAATATTTGTTTCACGCGTTCTGCGATTTCTTCAGTAGGAACACCACTTTTGGACATTTGAGATATTTGTTTGTCACCAGCATTGGTGGTCAAAATGAAAATCGCCCGATCTGCATACGCTTTTTGCCCCCGTTGGTCAACGATCCATCCTTCATCGAACAAATTCAGAAAAGGCTTCCAGATATTGGGATGACATTTTTCTGCTTCGTCCAGCAAAAACACGGTATAGGGATCAGAGTTTAATTCATTGATCAAGCGGCCGCCGTCTTCATGACCGACGTAACCGGGAGGGACACCCATAATTCCGGAAACACTGTGTGGCTCAGTATAATTTCCCATTGCATAAACCTGCACACGCCGTGAAGTTGAATACAACTCGGCAATGCGTTTGGCCAGTTCGGTCTTTCCAACCCCTGTCATACCTGCAAACAACATCACGGAAGCAGGTTTGCCAGGCTCATTCAATCCGGCCTGAATGAGCCTCAATTCATTCGCAACTTGGCGCACCGATTCGTCCTGTCCCACAACCGCATCCAATAAGGGATTTTCAAATCCTGTGGTTTGAGATTCGCCTGAAATTGTTTCTTCTGGAATCCCTGTTTTTTCTGATATTGCAGCAACGACATCAGAGAAATGAACTTCCTTTCGATCAATGCTGCGTTGTGTGCGATCAAAGTCGATGTTGGAACAAATCTGTTGAAGTAAATTGACAGATTTTGCAGGATGGCATTCATTGAGTATAAAAGTTGATGTGAGTGCGACGGCGCGTTCTGCCACACTTTCATCGATAGAGAGCTGAAACGCATTTTGAAGGATCTCAGCTTGTCGTTTGGCAATTGTGTTCGCAATTTCCTCAGATGGTTCATCAAGTTCAACACGAGTGAAATAATCGAGCATCTGCGCATCACTGCTGATGAGGTCATTGAACTCCCAGCTTGACATAACGCCAATCACGCGAAGATTCGGACGACTTATCATTGATCGCAAGAGAGGTTTGTTTGAACCGCCCTGACTGCGTTTTAAGAGTGCCCCAATTCCGTCCAGGCAGAGCACAATTCCCTGCATCCGAGAGATACTTGCAAAAATTGATTCCAGACACGCGCGACTATCTTCCGGGCCAACATTATTGCAATCCAGCCAGAGAAATCTTTCGTTATTCAGGAAAGGACTCTCACCCTGTGAATTATTCAGCGCAAGCGAGCGAATTAAAGTGGTCTTACCGACTCCTTTGTTTCCAGTAATCAGGACATGCTTTCCAGGCATATAAAGCGTACGCAGAATTTTATCGACCGCAAATCGGATCCGGTCATCATCAACGATCCCATGCTCCAAAGGACTGAGATGACTATTCGCCCAGCTTGTTAAATCAACTATCGGCAATAAGGCAGCCAAATGCTGCATGATGTCATTATTCTGATCGATAGTAAAATCTTGAACAAATGAACGTTCCATATTGAGGGGTAACCTTCAGTAATTAAACGATGTTCAAGGTATAAATACGCCGATTTAAATATACGCTAGTGCAAGTTGGTTTGTGCAGATGGTACGGATGAAGACGTTATATGTATAATAAGCCTTAAGATTATATCAATAAGAGCTTTACAATAATATCAAAGAGCGGAATAGCTGATAGTATATACAAAGAAACAGACATTGGCAAGCAAATATTACACGATTTTACCATTGTGATGTTCATTTATGGTTAGTGAAAATGATAGTCGCCATGGCAGATTGTGTCTATATGTGCATATATGGTCAAGGCAAATGCGGCTCGGCAGGGCGATTGTCTTGGCTGTGAAAACTATTGCGGAGGTCTAACTGATCAGATTCCCGTAGGCCTGCGGCAGCACCGTGTATTCGGCGTCTACAGTGCCGACCTCGTCCTGTTCCAGAATGATATTCTGGTCGTCCCACAG
>TARA_R110002111_G_scaffold99672_1_pt1 | contig 10169 bp, 9 predicted proteins | sample TARA_R110002111 | Tara Oceans TARA_R110002111 (sample SAMEA4397363) | marine metagenome | biome: Polar Biome; feature: [ZZZ] marine water layer (ENVO:01000295); material: water (ENVO:00002006), including particulate matter (ENVO:01000060) such as... | depth 199 m | reverse complement strand
CGTTACAGGTAAAGTACGCATTAAAGTTGAAGCGGGCGTTCAGTCTGGTAAAATTTTGCGCTTACGCGGAAAAGGAATACCGAGTATTAATGGTTACGGAAAAGGAGACCTTTTAGTACACGTTAATGTTTGGACACCTAAAACGTTGAACAAACAACAAAAAGATTTTTTTGAATTGATGAAAGATGATGAACATTTTGATCCAAAACCAGAAAGTTCTGATAAATCTTTTTTTGAAAAAGTTAAAGATATGTTCTCATAGTTAAAAATAACTTAATGTTTTTTTAAAATCCGTTTGATAACGGATTTTTTTATTTGTGCAAAAAACTTATCTAATAGTTTTGCTATTAATATGAAAAAAAAAACTATATTTGAAGTATCACTAATTAATTTTAGTGGTAATTTTTCTTTTTCATAGCAATTTTTTTCCCATCCTTAATTTTTTTAAGGGTGGGTTTTGTTTTTTTAGTGAAACTCAATTTTCAGAAGACTTTAGGTCGCACTGAAAATTGTAAGTTGAACTAATCCCGAATTTATTTCGGGATTTTTTTTAATTAACAAATTTCTTATCGTTTAAATCATAATTATTCCTAAAAGCGTCAAACTTCTTATACAACATTTAATATATTTACAAATAAAAAATCAATTAAATTACATCAATGAGTAACCTACTAGAAGTTAATGAAGTTTCTAAAAATTTTGGAGATTTTAAAGCCCTAAATAAGGTGTCAATATCGGTTCCTAAAGGCAGTATTTTTGGTTTGTTAGGTCCTAATGGCGCTGGAAAAACAACCTTAATTCGGGTAATAAATCAAATTACTATGCCCGATTCTGGTTCTGTTTATTTAGATGGAGAACCACTTAGCAATCTGCATATAAAAGACATTGGTTATTTACCTGAAGAGCGCGGATTATACAAATCTATGAAGGTTGGTGAACAAGCGTTATACCTAGCCCAACTCAAAGGTTTGAGTAAAGCTGAAGCTAAAATGCGATTAAAATATTGGTTTGAGCGTTTAGAAATAGGCGACTGGTGGAATAAGAAAATACAAGAGCTTTCAAAAGGAATGGCTCAAAAAATACAGTTTGTGGTTACCGTGTTACACCAACCAAAATTATTGATTTTTGATGAACCGTTTTCAGGTTTCGACCCTATTAATGCCAATCTAATTAAAGATGAAATTTTAAGATTACGAGATGAAGGTGCTACCGTTATATTCTCAACACACCGTATGGAATCTGTAGAAGAATTGTGTGATGATATTGCTTTAATTCATCAATCAAACAAAATTCTTGATGGAAAATTAGTAGATGTAAAACGCCAATACAAAACAAATACTTATGAAGTGGGTATTAGAGCACATGATAAAATGATGCTGAGACAAGAATTAGCATCAAAGTTTGATACCTCTGCAGCTAATTTTAAAACTTTAGAAGATGAATTAAAGCTGAATATTAAATTATCTAATGGTAAAACACCAAATGATTTATTACAGTATTTAACAACAAAAGGCGACGTATCACATTTTGTAGAATTGATACCAAGTGTTAACGATATTTTTATTCAAACAGTAAAGAATAATTAGCTTTATGAACCATTTACCACTTATTATTAAACGCGAATATTTAACTAAGGTTAAAAACAAGTCGTTTATTGTTATGACTTTTTTAAGTCCTATGATTTTTATTGCATTAATCGCTGTTGTTTCCTATTTATCGCAAGTAAATAAAGATAAGGTAAGAGTAATTTCTGTTTTAGATGAATCTGAACTCGTATCGGGTATTTTTGAAAATTCAGAAAACACAACCTATAATCTTCTTGATAATATGACGCTTGAAGAGGCTAAAATAGTATCAAAAGAAACTAGTAGTTATGGTTTGTTATACATAGAAAAACTAGACAATATTGAGGAAGTTTCAAATAAAATAAGTTTTTATTCCGAAGAATCGCCTTCATTATCAGTGATTTCAGGTTTAGAAAGTAAAATTCAAAATGAGCTAACCAATCAGAATAGAATTAAAAAAGGTATTGATGTTGAAATTTTAAAAGATTCAAGAGTAACGGTAGATATTATTCAGGAAAGTTTTGAAGGTGAGAAAACATCAAAAATTGATAGTGTTGTAAAATTAATATTTGGTGGTGCAGCAGGCTATTTGCTATTTATGTTTATTATTATTTATGGTAATATGATTATGCGAAGTGTTATTGAAGAAAAAACCAGTCGTATTATTGAGGTTATCATTTCATCTGTAAAACCTGTTCAGCTTATGCTGGGTAAAATAATAGGAACCTCTTTAGCTGGTATTACACAATTTGTAATCTGGCTTATTTTAGGAGGTATTTTAATGACGGTGGTGTCATTAATTTTTGGAATTGATATGGCCCAAATGCAAACGCCACAGCAAGAAGTCATGCAACAGGCTATGGAAAACCCAGAGTTAAATATGAAAGTTCAAAACATTATGACTTCATTTTACAATTTGCCAATTACTAATTTAATTATTGCATTTATACTGTTTTTTATAGGTGGTTACCTTTTATATAGTTCATTTTACGCCGCTATTGGTGCAGCAGTAGATAATGAAACCGATACACAACAGTTTATGCTTCCTATTATAATGCCTCTTATTTTGGCTGTTTATGTGGGTATATTTACGGTAATTGAAGATCCTCACGGCATGGTTTCAACTATATTTTCCTTTATCCCATTAACATCTCCAGTAGTTATGTTAATGCGTATTCCATTTGGTGTACCTTTATGGCAGCAATTAGTTTCATTACTTTTATTAGTTGGGTCATTTATGTTTACAGTTTGGTTTGCCGCTAAAATTTACAGAGTCGGAATTCTAATGTATGGTAAAAAACCAAGCTATAAAGAATTGATAAAATGGATTAAATATTAGTATGCAAGAGCAAGTAAAAGATAAAATAGAAAAGGAAGTAGAAAAAATTGAAGAAGTAATTTCTGGAAGTTCTCTATGGGAAAAACTTGTAGATTTTCTAGAATTTAAAATATTAGATTTTACTTATGGAGCTGCTGAAGATGCTAATAATATTGTTTTAAAAGTAAAATATATTTTACTAGTTCTTGCCGTTATATTAGTAACTACTTATCTCCTACGATGGGTTAGGAAATTGGTTACTAGAAGAATGCCAGACCAGGACAAGGTAAAATTTAATACTGTTTTCTCTTTTGCAAGATGGATAATTTACATTATTGTGATGCTTATTGTTTTCGATTCAATAGGTATAAACGTTACTGCTATTTTCGCTGCATCAGCTGCATTATTAATAGGTATTGGTTTAGCACTTCAAACACTATTTCAAGATATAATCTCTGGTATATTTATTCTTGTAGATCGATCTGTTCAGGTTGGAGATATTATTGAATTGGAGGGTAAAGTAGGTCGTGTAGAAGAAATTAAACTAAGAACCACTAGAGCTGCCACAGCAGATAATCGAGTATTAATTATTCCAAACCATTTGTACCTTACCAATAGTTTATATAATTGGACCCAAAACGGGAATACAACCCGAGAAAGTGTTGATGTTGGCGTAGCTTATGGAAGCGATGTGCAATTAGTAAAAAAATTATTACTTGAAGCTACTAATGATAATAGTGATGTTTTAGATTTTCCTGAACCTAGAGTTTTATTCACAGATTTTGGTGAAAGTTCATTAGATTTTAGAATAGTTTTCACAGTTAGTGATAGTTTTAATGCACGTTTTCCTAAAAGTGATATTCGTTTCGAAATAGACAGATTGTTTAGAGAAAATAATATTAGTATTCCATTTCCACAAAGAGATATACATATTATTCAAAAACCTAATCAAAACATTCAATTTAAAAATAACACAAATTATAACACAGACGAAAAATAATTCTGGGATTAAAATCAGGAAGACTAATAAATGCAGATTGTTTTTATTGTCTTGTCTATTTTTAACTACTCAATTTGTTATGGCTCAATTAACAGATTTGGCGCGATTAGAATATTCGTTTATCCCAAAAAGCAATTCAGAAGATCAATACACCAGGTTACGAGCACTTTTTAATTATCCTATTGAGGTTAAAAATGATGCTTACTTTATAATAGGAGCAGAGTACAATCGTATTTTTCTGAATTTAGAAGATGATTATCCATTTGATACCTCTACTTTAAACAAAATTCATGTTATAGATTTAAATATTGGCTACACATTTAAATGGAATGAAAAATGGAGGTTTGGAATGAAGTTTAATCCTAGAATAGCTTCAACACTATCAAAATCATTAACTTCAGAAGATTATTTTATAAATGGTGGCATGTTTTTTATTAACGATAGAATGAAAGAGGAAAATTTAAAAAGACCTTACCGTTTAATTTTAGGTTTAACCTATAATGCCACCACGGGTTTACCTTTTCCGTTACCTTTTGTAAGTTATTATAGGGAAATAAATGAAACTTGGAGTTTTAATGCAGGAGTACCAAAATCTAACATCAAATATGCCATTAATGATAAAAATAACATTCAAGCCTTTGTTGGTTTAGATGGTTATTTGGCACATTTACAAGAACCTTCTATTATTAATGGAGAAAATATAGAACAAATTTCATTATCTGTATTAGTAGGTGGTTTGGGTTACGAATACTTATTTACAAAACATTTGGTATGGTATTTATATACAGGTTATACATTCAGGTTAAATAACGTATTACGTAACGAAAATAGAGATGAAGTTTTTAAATTAGACGATGTAAATGCATTTTATTTAAGAACAGGACTTAAATTTAAAATATAGATATGGCAAAAATATTAGTAATAGAAGACGAAGCGGCTATTAGGCGCGTACTTGTTAAAATCCTTTCAGAAGAAAACGACAAATACCAAGTTGAAGAAGCTGAAGATGGTTTAATAGGAATAGAAAAAATTAAAAATGACGATTACGATTTAATACTTTGTGATATTAAAATGCCAAAAATGGATGGTGTTGAAGTATTAGAAGCCGTAAAAAAAATAAAACCAGAAATACCTATTGTCATGATTTCGGGTCATGGCGATTTAGATACCGCAGTAAATACCATGCGCTTAGGGGCTTTTGATTACATATCGAAACCACCAGATTTAAACAGACTTTTAAATACGGTACGCAATGCTTTAGATAGAAAAGAATTGGTTGTAGAAAACAAAATTCTGAAGAAAAAAGTAAGTAAGAAATACGAAATGATTGGAGATAGCGATGCTATTTCTCAAATTAAAGATATAATAGATAAAGTAGCACCAACCGATGCTCGTGTATTAATTACAGGGCCAAACGGAACAGGAAAAGAACTTGTGGCACATTGGTTACATGAAAAAAGCGAACGCGCAAAAGGGCCAATGATTGAGGTAAACTGTGCAGCCATACCTAGCGAATTAATAGAGAGCGAATTATTTGGCCATGTAAAAGGTGCGTTTACAAGTGCCGCAAAAGATAGAGCAGGTAAATTTGAAGCGGCAAATGGTGGTACCATTTTTTTAGATGAAATTGGCGATATGAGCTTATCGGCGCAGGCAAAAGTACTTCGTGCTTTACAAGAAAGTAGAATACAACGTGTTGGTAGCGATAGAGATATAAAAGTAGATGTGCGTGTTGTTACAGCTACAAATAAAAATTTGAAAACTGAAATTGAGGAAGGACGTTTTCGTGAAGATTTATATCATAGACTTGCCGTTATTTTAATAAAAGTTCCGGCTTTAAATGAAAGACGAGAAGATATTCCTTTATTAGTAAATCATTTTTCAGAAAAAATAGCAAATGAACAGGGTACAGCCTTAAAGGTGTTTTCAGATAAAGCAATCAAATTACTTCAAGAATACGATTGGACAGGTAATATTAGAGAATTACGTAATGTTATTGAGCGTCTTATAATTTTAGGAGGAAAAGAAGTAAGTGAAACAGATGTAAAGCTGTTTGCTAGTAAATAATAAAAAGAGGCTGTCCGGAAAGTATTCAGTATTGTCAGTTTGAGTGCAGTCGAAAACATTAATAATTTGATTTTCAAAGCATTTCGACTGCGCTCAATGTGACAAAATAGTTCATTTCAGACTTTTTAGACAGCCTCTTTTACTAATATGTTTTGAAACAATTAATTAGCACAAACCTCAAGTTGCGACAAATAATTTGAGGCGAGACTTTTGAGGCTATTACTAAAATAGCTTTTTATATTTTCAATACTTTCTGATGATAAATCTTCAGAACTTTCATTAAGCTTTAAAGGTTCATGATTACAATCACAAACTTTTAAAGTTTCATTATAAGTTTTAACGTTAGCTGTAACCACGTTTTCATAAGAGAGAATGAGTTCTTTCTTTTTAAGTGTTAATTCCTTTTCTTTTTGTTCTGCTAATTGCGTTTTAAGTTCCTGCTCTTTAAGTCTTAAAGCTTCTTGCTGTTGTTTTAATTTATGTTGTTCGTTTTGTATTTCAGAAATTTCACTAGTTTCAGCGCTCACAGCATTAGCATTATAAACTCCTGCGGAACATTTATCAATTTCTATCATACTTTCTTTGGTAACATCTCTTCCACGTTTCACATAAAAGCGGCCATCTTCAAAAGTTTTGGCATCTTCAACTTTAGTTAGGAGTTCAATGGCTTTCTCAGCGAGCTTAAATGCAGTGTCGCAATCACAAGATTTTAAAGGTTTTTTAGAAAGCTCGAACGATTCAACTGATCGGTTTGCGTAGTACTTTAAATGACTGATGTTGTTAGAGTCATAAGCATCTTTAACATGTGAATAAGCACTACCTAAATAGTAATTGGCTTCATCATAATTAGTTTGACCTTTGGAAGTTAATGACGCAAGTAAAAAGAAAAATAAGTAATAATTTTTCATGAGATTTGGGGTTAATTGGTTAAATAGGTGAGGCTAAAGTATTAAAAACAATATAATTAACTGTGCCGTTCATCGAAAAAATGGATTTACTATATTTATAAAATATTATAATTAATACAGATAAACTTAAAATATGAAAAATATACAAACAGATAAATATAAAGTAACCTCAAAAATAGCTTTAAAAAATGTGGAGACTAAAGTCGTTATTGAAGATGCCAAAAAGGAGTTAAAAGCGATTAGAAAAAATTTGGGCGATTTACAAAATACTATGTATGCGCATAATAAGTATGCGGTTTTAATTTGTTTGCAAGGGATGGATACTTCTGGAAAAGATAGTTTAATACGCGAGGTGTTCAAGGAGTTTAATGTTCGTGGTGTGGAATCGCATAGTTTTAAAGTACCTACCGAGTTAGAATTGAGTCATGATTATTTATGGCGCCATTATATTGTACTGCCAGAACGTGGTAAATTTGGTATTTTTAATAGAACACATTATGAAAATGTATTAGTAACGCGCGTGCATCCTGGATATATTATGGCAGAAAATATTCCCACAGTAAATTCAGTTGATGATATTGATGATGCGTTTTGGGATAAGCGTTTTGAGCAAATAAATAATTTTGAAAAGCATATTGCCGAGAGCGGAACAATCATTTTTAAATTCTTTTTGAACCTATCAAAAGATGAACAAAAAAATAGATTATTACGGCGTTTAAACAAACAAGAAAAAAACTGGAAATTTTCTCCAGGCGATTTAAAAGAACGTAAACTTTGGGATAATTATCAAGACTGTTATGAAGATGCCATGAATAGAACGTCAAAACCACATGCGCCTTGGTACACCATTCCAGCCGATGATAAAGATTCAGCACGCTATTTAGTTGCCAAAATAATTTATGATGCACTTTCTGAATATAAAGATATTGAAGAACCTGAGCTAGATGACGCTATAAAAGAAAACTTAGAAATGTATAAGAACCAATTAAGCAAAGAATAATTTGAATTTTGAATGAAGTTTTTTAGTAGAAAAGACTTATTGTTTACATCAATTATAACTTTAATATGTTTGCTTTTAGTTATGATTATGGCTTTCATACTTTTTAATTCTCAAGTTGGTGCAACTCAATTATTTTCATTAACAATCATTTCTCTGGTTGTTCTACTAATACTTTGGATTTTTTTTGATACGAAATATGAACTCATAAAAAACCATTTAAAATATAAAAGTGGGCCAATTAAAGGTGAAATAGAGATTCATAGAATTCGAAAAATTATAAAAGGGAAAACACTTTGGGTTGGTTTAAAACCGGCAACAGCCAAAAACGGATTGATTATAAAGTATAATAAATATGATGAGATTTACATTAGCCCAAAAACCAACGATGTATTCATTGCTGAAATCCTAAAATTGAATTCTGAAATAGAAATAGAGTAGTTAGCTTACATATTTAATTCATAACTCATTATTAACAGAATTTTATAATCAGTAAACACATACAATTACTCATAAATACTATCTTTAACTAAAAAATACTATGAGAATTATAAAACCATCATTTCTTTTATTTGCATTGTTATTTTCATTTTATGCAAGTTCTCAAACCGATGAAGCCATTATTAAAAACATTTATTCGCAATCTTTAACAAATGGTAAAAGTTACGAATGGTTAAATTATTTATCCAACCAAATTGGTGGACGATTATCTGGATCTTTAAATGCAGAAAAGGCAGTTGCTTACACTAAAGAAGAACTTGATAAATTAGGTTTAGATAAGGTTTGGTTGCAACCCGTTATGGTTCCAAAATGGGTTCGTGGCAGTAAAGAATATGCCTTTATTGAAACAGAAAAAGGGCAAACTACAACAGTAAATATTTGTGCTTTAGGCGGTTCGGTACAAACTCCAGCGTTAGGTTTAAAAGCAAATGTAGTTGAAGTTAAAAGTTTTGAAGCGTTAGAAAAGCTAGGAAAAGAAAATATTGAAGGTAAAATAGTGTTTTATAACCGCCCGATGCAAGCCGATTTAATCTTAACTTTTGAAGCTTATGGGGGTTGTGTAAATCAGCGATATAGTGGTGCCGTTGAAGCTGCAAAGTATGGCGCAGTTGGTGTTATTGTGCGTTCTATGAATTTACGAATGGACGATTTACCGCATACAGGAAGTATGTCTTATGAAGATTTGCCAAATGATAAACGCATTCCATCAGCAGCTATAAGCACAAACGACGCACAGTTGTTAAGTACCATGTTGCAACTAGATAATTCAATTAAATTTTTCTTCCAACAAAGCTGCAAACAGTTAAAAGATGTACAATCGTATAATGTTATAGGCGAAATTACTGGAAGTGAATTTCCTAATGAATATATGATAGTTGGCGGGCATTTAGATTCTTGGGATTTAGGTGATGGTTCTCACGATGATGGTGCAGGCGTAGTCCAATCTATGGATGTATTAAGATTATTAAAAGAATCTGGAATTAAGCCAAAACGCAGCATTAGAGTCGTATTATTTATGAATGAAGAAAACGGGTTACGCGGTGGAAATAAATACGCTGAAGTTGCTAAACAAAAAAACGAAAACCATGTATTTGCTTTAGAAAGTGATTCAGGAGGTTTTACACCTCGTGGTTTTAGTTTTGATTGTAACGATGCTAGTTTTGAGCAGGTATTAAGTTGGCAACCGCTATTTAAACCGTATTTAATTCATTATTTTGAAAAGGGTGGAAGTGGAGCCGATGTTGGTCCGTTAAAAACCGAGTCTAATGTTTTAGCAGGTTTACGTCCAGATTCGCAACGCTATTTTGATCATCATCATGCTAGTAATGATACTTTTGATGCTGTAAACAAACGCGAATTAGAATTGGGAGCTGCTACTATGACTGCCTTAGTGTATTTATTTGATAAGTATGGTGTAAACCCAATTCCTAAAAAAGCTAAACTTAAAAAGTAAATTAATGAAAAACGGACTTTATATTTTCTCAATATTTTTAGTAACCATAATGAACGCACAAGAAATAAATAAAGAAGATTTACCATATTACCAAATCCCTGATTACCCAGAAACGTATACGGCAGGTACTGTTGCAGCAAGAATGGTTGATGGTTTAGGTTTTAGATATTATTGGGCTACCGAAAGCCTAAGACCTGAAGATTTAAATTACAAACCAAGTGAATCTGGACGCGCCACTAGCGAAACTATCGAACATATTTACGGATTATCTAAATTTATACGAAATAGTGTTTTACAGGATAATAAAGATGAAAATAAAGCAGAATTGAGTTTTGAAGACCAAAGAAAACAAACCTTAAT
>TARA_R110002111_G_scaffold80757_6_pt1 | contig 10209 bp, 7 predicted proteins | sample TARA_R110002111 | Tara Oceans TARA_R110002111 (sample SAMEA4397363) | marine metagenome | biome: Polar Biome; feature: [ZZZ] marine water layer (ENVO:01000295); material: water (ENVO:00002006), including particulate matter (ENVO:01000060) such as... | depth 199 m | reverse complement strand
CCCGTTCCCACGCCGCCCAGGAGAGCGAGGCCGCCGCCGCTGAAATATGGGTCACGGCAATGGCCATCGCTGCGCCACCGTCAGCCGCGAGTTGCGAGCCGCCGTTGAAGCCGAACCAGCCGACCCAGAGCATCCCGGCCCCGATCACCGTCATGCCGGGGCTGTGCGGCGGTGTGGCCTTGTTTTTGCGCGGCCCGATCATCACCGCCAGCAGCAATGAAGCCAAGGCGGCGGTTTCATGCACCACGATGCCGCCGGCAAAGTCTTTGGCCCCGATCGCGCCGAAGATGCCGCCATCGGACAACATGCCGCCGCCCCAGATCCAATGGGCGACGGGGGCATAGGTTATCAGCATCCAAAGCCCCGAAAACCCGAGTACAAAGCCAAAGCCGACCCGCTCGACATAGGCACCGACGATCAGCGCCGGGGTGATGATGGCGAATGTCATCTGGAAGGCAAAAAAGGCGATCTCGGGCAGGGTGCCTCTCAGGCTGTCAGCCGTCACCCCATTGAGAAACATCTTGTCGAGCCCGCCCCAGAAGGAATTGGCATCGCCAAAGGCGATCGAGTATCCGGCGATCAGCCACAGCACCGACATCAACGCGGCGATGGCCGCGCATTGCATGAAAACGCTCAGCACGTTGCGCGCGCGGACCAGGCCGCCGTAGAACATCGCAAGCCCCGGCAATGTCATGAACAGAACAAGGGCGGTGGCGGTCATTATCCAGGCGGTATCGGCGGCGTTCATGGCAGCTCCTGCGTGTTGGCTATCGGTTGCGCGTAAAAAAACGGCATTGCGCCCGAAACAGAAGCCGCTTTTGCGGATTGCGGTGATCAAAATGGAGGCAATTTGCGCAATGCCCAATAAACAGACTCAATTGCCGCCAGGTGCGGCCAAAATCAGCAGCGGGTAAAGATCATCCCGCGTTCAGCGCGCCAAGCAGCAGGGCAAGTGCATGATCGCGGCTTGCGCGGCGCACGGCCTCGCGGCCCGGCGCGCCGAATTCGACGGTCTCGGCCAGTGTCTCGCCGCTTTTCAGGGCGATGGCGAAACACACGCGGCCCTCGGGCTTGAACTCCGATCCGCCCGGCCCGGCGATTCCCGTCACCGCCACCGCCAGATCGGCACCCGACCGCACCCGCGCACCCTGCGCCATTTCGCGGGCGACCTCGGGCGACACGGCGCCATGCGCCGCCAGCGTCGCGGGCGACACGCCGAGCATCTCGACCTTGGCCGCGTTGGAATAAGTGACAAAGCTGCGGTCAAATACCGCTGACGATCCGGCGACATCGGTCAGGGCGACGGCCACCATGCCACCGGTGCAGCTTTCGGCGGTCACAATCCGCCAGCCCTTTTGACGGGCCGCGGCCAGGATGGCGTCAGCGCTCATATCAATACCAGATGCGCGAAGGCCGCCAGCACCATGGTACAGACCCCGGCAAACAATCCGGCCCAGAGATCATCGAGCATGACCCCGGCGGCATCGTGACGCGCATCTGCGCGGCCCACCAGCCAGGGCTTCCAGATGTCGAACAACCGGAACAGCAAAAACGCCGCGACCCAGCCCGGATAGGGGAAGTTGCCGCTGTCGAGCCCGATATACCAGAAGCCGAAAGCCGGGAACAGCAGGGCGACCCACTGGCCCGCCACCTCGTCAATCACGATTTCCGAGGGGTCTTCGCCGGGCCGCCCCGCCAGTTCGCGCCCGCAGGCCCAGAAACCCAGCGCGGTCACCACGACCGTCGCCGCTGCCAGCAGCGGAAAATGCCCGATCCGGTACAGGATCAGCCCGACGGCCACGGCAGCGACCGATCCCCAGGTGCCGGGGGCCGGGCGCATCAGGCCGGCCCCGAAAAATATCGAAACAATTCTGCTGAATGTCATGCTTTTACCAAGGTAGCTGTTGCCAGGGCGGCGATGCCCTCTTCGCGTCCGGTGAAGCCGAGCTTCTCGCTCGTTGTAGCCTTGACTGACATCCGGTCAACCTCGACCTGCAAAATCGTGGCCAGTGCCGCGCGCATCGCGGCGGCATGTGCCCCGATTTTGGGCTGCTCGCAGATCAGGGTGACATCGGCGTTGGCGAGGCTAAAACCGCGATCGCGGGCGAGACCCATGGCATGCGTCAGAAAGATGTGGCTGGCAGCCCCCTTCCATTGCGGGTCGGATGGCGGAAAATGCGTGCCGATATCGCCCAGCGCCAACGCGCCATAGAGAGCGTCGGTCAGCGCGTGCATGCCGACATCGGCGTCGGAATGGCCGAGCAAACCGCGCGTGTGCGCCACTTTCACGCCGCACAGCCAGACGTGATCGCCCGCGCAGAACGCGTGCACGTCAAAGCCGTTTCCCAGTCTGATATCGGGCCTTATATCGGGTCTGACGTCGGGGCTGATGTCCGGTCTGTTTTTCATCTCGCGCCCTTTCAGTATCTTTTCTGCTCTTGCAAAATCGCCGGGAAAAGTGAGCTTCAGGTTATCTTCCTCGCCCTCGACGATCTGCACATCAAGGCCGTGGGCACGCGCGACAGCCACATCGTCGGCAGCATCGCCGTCATAGTGGCGATAAGCACTCAGAATCGCTGCGTAGTCAAAGGCCTGCGGTGTCTGGGCGCGAAACAACCCGTCACGGCGTTGCGTGCCCGTCACCCGCCCGTCCGCCCCATGCCAGAGCGCATCGCTTACTGCAAGCGCCGGGGCGGCGGCAGGCCCCGTGTCAAGCGCCGCCAACAGCCGCGCGATCAGTGTGGGCGAGACCAGCGGCCGCGCCCCGTCATGGATCAGCACCCGCGCAACACCCTGACCGTCCAGCGCCTCGAGCGCGTTGCGGACCGAGGCTGTCCGGCTTGCCCCCCCCGCGACGATCTGCGTATTCGGCGGCAAATCCCCGGCGCGCGAAAAATCATCGGGGTGCAGCACCAGAACCAGATGCCCGACGCTGACCCCGACGGCCGCATCAAAGGCGGCAAGCGTTGTCGTCAGAACGGGGCGACCCGCAAGCCCTTGCCATTGCTTGGGGATTTTTCCACCGGCACGGGTTCCGCGCCCGGCGGCTACGATGATGGCGGCGGTGGTCATGGTATTCCCCTTGTGGCATTCCCCTTGTGGCGATCCCGTCAATGCGCGCCCGGACTGTCTAGGCGATACGTCAGCGCATGACAATCGGGCGCATTCAGGGGAGTATTCGCTTAAATTATGTGCAACGACATAATTTATGGCATATTTGGTCTTCAAGTGATTTGTCTTTCCGGTGCTTCTTCCGTAGCTGATAGGGCAACGCTCAAATATAAGGCATTTCTTTTTGTACATCGCTGACATCGAAATCACCCCGCCCGTCTTGCTGGCACCGTTGGCTGGCATCACCGATCTGCCGTTTCGCCGGCTGGTCGCGGGGTTTGGTGCGGGGCTGGTGGTGTCAGAAATGGTTGCCAGCCAGGAAGTGGTGCAGGCCAGGCCGCAGGCGAGGTCGCGTGCCGAACTGGGGTTTGACCAGCAGGCGACTTCGGTTCAACTGGCCGGGCGCGAGGCCTTCTGGATGGCCGAAGCCGCGCGCCATGTCGAAGCGCAGGGCGCGAAGGTGATCGACATCAACATGGGCTGCCCGGCGAAAAAGGTAACAAACGGGTATTCCGGCTCGGCCCTGATGAAAGACCCCGACCATGCGCTGCGCCTGATCGAGGCGGTCGTCGGCGCGGTAAGCGTGCCCGTCACCCTGAAAACCCGCCTTGGCTGGGATGATGCGATGCGCAACGCCCCCGAGATCGCCCGGCGCGCCGAAGCGGCCGGCATTGCGATGATCACGATCCACGGCCGCACCCGCTGTCAGTTTTACAAGGGCAGCGCCGATTGGGCGGCAATACAGGCGGTCAAACAGGCGGTGACCATTCCGGTCATCGCGAACGGCGACATCGTGGACAGCACCAGTGCCCGGCGCGCGCTGGCGCAATCGGGGGCTGACGGCGTGATGGTCGGGCGCGGCGCGCAGGGGCGGCCGTGGCTTCTGGCGCAGATTGCCGCTGATCTATATGGCACGAGGCCGCCGGTTGTTCCGACCGGTGTTGCACTCGGCGATATGATCATCTCGCATTACGAGGCGATGCTTTCGTTTTACGGCGCGGGCCTTGGCCACCGTGTCGCGCGCAAGCACCTCGACCGGTATCTCGGCGTCGCCGGGATCACAACGGCCAGGCGGGAGATATTGACGGCAAGCGACCCGGCGAACGTCATCGCCAGTCTGCGCCAGGTGTTCGCGGAACATCAGCAGGTCGCGGCATGAACCCGCACGCCACGTTACCCGTTCCCGGTGTTATCTGGGCGTCTTTGCCTGTTCCGGCGCTGTTGATCGACGCGGCGGGGTTGATCGTCGACATCAACCCGGCGGCTGAAGACTTCCTCAACGCCTCGGCCCGCAGCATGAAAGGCCAGCCGGTGTTTGACCGCCTGTCGATTGATGCGCCGATGGAAGAGGCAATCTTGCGGGCGCGGCTGAACCGGGCGGCGCTGTCAATCAATGATGCCGATGTGACGACGGGCGAAAAGCCGCCCGTGCAGTGCCAGTTGCAGATCGCCCCGATGCAGGACAACCCCGATATCGTGATGCTGCTGATCTGGCCGCGCGAGATTGCCGACCGCATGGGGCGGGCGAGCGCGGTGAAGTCGGCGGCGAAATCGGCGATCGGCATGGCCGAGATGCTGGCCCATGAAATCAAGAATCCGCTTGCCGGCATCTCGGGCGCGGCGCAATTGCTGGCGATGAACCTTTCTGCCGAAGACCGCGAGTTTTCCGACCTGATCGTCGAGGAAACCCGCCGCATCGTCAAGCTTCTGGAACAGGTGGAGCAATTCGGCAACCTGAGCCCGCCCGAACGCCGCGAGGTCAACATCCATGACGCCCTCGACAAGGCGCGGCGCTCGGCCATGCTTGGTTTTGCGTCAAGAATGACCCTGATCGAAGACTATGACCCGTCGCTGCCCGCCACATTTGCCGACCCCGATCAGTTGATGCAGGTTTTTCTCAATCTGATCCGCAATGCCGCCGAAGCGGCGGGGCCGGGGGGCGGCACCATCCGGCTGCGGACGTTCTACGACCTTTCGCTGCGCCTGCGCCGCAAGGATGGCTCGGGCAATCCGCTGGCATTGCAGGTTGAAATCATCGACGACGGCCCCGGCCTGCCCGAGGAAATTGCCCGCAACATTTTCGAGCCGTTCGTTTCGGGGCGCGAAAACGGCACCGGTCTCGGCCTGGCTCTGGTGTCGAAGATCGTGTCAGACCATGACGGCTGGATCGCCGTTGATTCGGCGCCAGGGCGCACGGTGTTTCGTGTCTCGTTGCCACTGGTGCCGAAGCCCGGAAAAAAAACAGGAGTTTAAGGCATGGACGGCACGGTTCTGGTCGCCGACGACGACCGCACGATCCGCACGGTACTGACCCAGGCGCTGACGCGGGCGGGCTGCAAGGTTCATGCCACTTCCAGCCTGGTGACGCTGATGCGCTGGGTGGAAGAAGGCAAAGGCGATCTGGTGATCTCGGATGTGATGATGCCCGACGGCAACGGACTCGAGGCGCTGCCGCGGATTTCGAAGCTGCGGCCCGGTCTGCCGGTGATCGTGATCTCGGCGCAAAATACCATCATGACCGCCATCCAGGCTGCCGAAGCCGACGCCTATGACTATCTGCCCAAACCGTTTGACCTGCCCGACCTGATGAAACGCTCGTCGCGCGCGTTGGATCTGAAACGCCGTGCACCGACGCGCCCCGCCATCGTCAACCGGGACGCGGGCGATGACTTGCCGCTGGTCGGCCGGACGGCGGTGATGCAGGCGCTCTACCGGCTGGTCGCGCGGGTGATGAACACCGATCTGGCCGTGCTGATCACCGGCGAATCCGGCACCGGGAAATCGCTGATCGCCAGGGCCATCCATGATTTTTCGGATCGCCGCAGTCAGCCGTTTGTCGTGGCACAGGCCACTGATCTGGCGGGCGCCGAGGGGGCCTCGGGTCTTTTGGCGCGGGTCAAGGGCGGCAGCCTGGTGTTTGACGAGATCGCCGATTATGATGACGACACCCAGGCGCGGATTGTACGGCTGCTGGATGTGCTGGGCGAAAAAGCGCCCCGCGTTATGGCCACAAGCCAAAGCGACCTGACCGCGCGGATGGAGGCGGGGCGGTTTCGCCAGGATCTGTATTATCGCCTTGGCGGCGTCACCCTGCATGTCCCGTCACTGCGCGAGCGCGTCGATGACATTGCGCTGCTTGCCGATCATTTTCTGGCACGGGGGGAACGTGACCTCGGGTTGGTCCGCCACTTTTCCGATGCCGCAGCAGAACTCGTCCGCGCCTACACCTGGCCCGGAAACGTCCGCCAGTTGGAAAATACGCTGCGCCGGTTGTTGGTCACTTCGGCCTCGCCCGAGATTTCGCGGGCCGAGGTAGAAAGCGTGCTGGGCAATCAACCCGCGATGGAACCGCTGCGCGGTGGCGGCGAGGGCGAAAAACTTTCGGCCGCCGTCGCACGGCACCTGAAACGCTATTTCGATCTGCATGGCGGCGCGCTGCCACCGCCAGGCGTCTACACCCGCATCCTGCGCGAGATCGAGGCGCCGCTGATCGAAATCGCGCTGGACGCGACTGCCGGAAATCAGGCCCGCTGCGCCGATCTGCTGGGCATCAACCGCAATACGCTGCGCAAGAAAATCACCGATCTCGATATTCGCGTGACACGGCGGCGCAAACTGATGTAAAAACGCCACAGAGGCGTGACATTCAGGGAATCCCCCGACGATCATGCCTGGATGTGGGGCGGGGGTGTTCCTCCGGACCCTGAATAAAGGGTTATCGGGTTTGACGGCAGCGATGCGCAGCAACACATGGCTAAGGCTGGTCCGTCTGCGCAGGCAACGGCGGGTTCAGACCATCATGACTTTTGCCTTGGTGACGCTGGGGCCGCTGCTGGCGCTTGCGACGTTTCTGGCCTTGGGGCCTTTTGACCAGAGTGCGAATTCCACCTCGCTGCGTCTGATCCTGCTGGCCGATCTGGTTTATGTGTTGACCGTTGCGGCGTTGGTGCTGGGGCGCGTCGCGCGGATGATCTCGGACCGGCGCAGTCAGTCCGCCGGGTCGCGGCTGCACATGCGACTGTCGGGGGTCTTTGCCCTGCTGGCGCTGATTCCCACCGTTCTTGTTGCGGTCTTTGCGGTCATCACCTTCAACGTCGGGCTGGAGGGTTGGTTTTCGCAGCGTGTGCGCGATGTGGTCGGCAACTCGCTTGCCGCGGCGCAGGCCTATGAAGGCGAACACCGCAGGGACCTGACCGATGACGCCACCAGCCTTGCAGCCTATCTCAACATCGCCAAACAATCGACGTTCTTCCTCGTCGACGATCAGTTGCGCCCGATCCTGACGCAGGGTCAGGCCGCCATTCAGCGTGGCTTGCGCGAGGCGTTTCTGACCGATGGCGGCGGCGTTCTCAAGACACGCGGCGAACGCTCGTACCTGTTCGACTTTGAAACGCCCACCGCCGAACAACTCGCCCGCGCGCGCGCCGGTGAGGTGGTATTGGTTGAGGACTGGCCGAACAACGAGTTGCGGGCGTTGATCTATCTCGATGCGTTTCCCGACCGCTTTCTCTATGTCTCGCGTGATGTCGATGGCAAAATCCTGAGCCTGTTGGACGACACCCGCGAAACGGTGGCGCTGTATCAGCAGTTGGAGTCCGAGCGCGGGCGGATCCTGTTCGAGTTCGGCCTGCTCTATCTCGGCTTCGCGCTGATCCTGATCCTGGCGGCAATCTGGATGGGGCTATGGTTTGCCGAACGCCTGGCACGACCGGTCGGGCGGCTGGCGGGGGCGGCGCAACGTGTGGGCTCTGGTGACCTTGATGTCCAGATCCCCGAAGAAGAAGGCGACGACGAGATTGCCATGATGGGGCGGCTGTTCAATCAGATGACCCGGCAACTCAAAGGTCAGCGCGAGGCGCTGGTTGACAGCAACCGTGAAACCGAAGGCCGGCGGCGCCTGTTTGATTCGGTCCTGTCGTCAGTGACGGCGGGGGTCGTGGGGCTTGATGCAGCAGGGCGCATCGATTTCGTAAACCGTGCCGCCGAACGATTGCTGGATGTCGAGGGCACCCCGAACGGCATTGACATCGCGATTGCTGTTCCGGAATTTTCAAATCTTTTCAACCGATTGAAAAAAGGAAGTCATGTATCGCTTCAAGAAGAGTTGCGCCTGACACGCAAGGGTCGCATGGAAAGCCTTTTGGTGCGAATGAGCGTTCGGCGTTCGGAAACCGGGAGGCTCGAGGGCTTTGTGGTCGCTTTCGACGATGTCACCGATCTGGTCTCGGCGCAGCGCATGGCGGCCTGGGGTGATGTTGCGCGGCGTATCGCGCATGAGATCAAGAACCCGCTGACCCCGATTCAGCTTTCAGCAGAGCGGATCAAACGAAAGTTTCGCGCGGCCTTGGGTGATCAGGCATCTGACCTGGATCAGTACGCCGACGTAGTCATACGTCAAACCAACGACTTACGGCGTATTGTTGATGAATTCTCCAAATTCGCCCGCATGCCCGAACCCGACCGGCGCGAGGATGATCTGGCAAAGGTTTTGCGTGATGCGGTTTTGTTGCAGCAGTCGGGCCAACCGGGGGTGACCATCGTCGCGGAAATTCCCGAAGAACCGGTCGTGATGGCGTTTGATGCGACGATGCTGTCCCAGGCATTGACAAACTTGATCAAGAACGCCGGGGAAGCCACAGAAACATATATGGAAAAAGGTGATTCTGATGGTTATGCACCGCAGATCGTGGTGGCGTTTCATGCGACGCCTGAACAGGTGGTGATCCGTATATCCGACAATGGTATCGGTTTGCCACCAGACCGGGCACGGCTGTTCGAGCCATATGTGACGACCCGTGAAAAGGGCACAGGCCTTGGCCTGCCGATCGTGAAGAAGATTATTGAGGAACATGGTGGCACGCTGGCCCTGCTGGATGCCGCCGTTTTTGAAGGCAACGCCCATGCGGGGGCGATGGCAGAGATCATTCTGCCGCGCGGACCGCATGAAAAAGGCAGAAGAACAGGCCAGGGGGAACGATGAGCAATATTCTTATTGTGGACGATGAACGTGATATCCGGGAGTTGGTCGGCGACATTTTGCGTGACGAGGGTTATTCGGTGCGGTTGGCCGGTAATTCCGACGACTGCATGGCTGAAATCGGGGCCGAACCGCCGGCGCTGATGATCCTGGATATCTGGCTGAAGGACAGCCGGATGGACGGAATCGACATCCTCAAGACCGTCAAGCGCGACAATCCCGATATCCCGGTGGTGATCATCTCCGGTCATGGCAACATCGAAATTGCGGTCGCGGCGATCAAGCAAGGTGCCTATGACTTTATCGAAAAACCCTTCAATATTGACCAGTTGATGGTCGTTGTCAGCCGAGCGATGGAAACCAGCCGGCTGCGCCGCGAAAACAGCGACCTGCGGCGGCGCGAGGTCACGACCTCTGACATGCTTGGGTCAAGTACAGCCTTCAAGTCATTGAAATCGCACTTGGAAAAGGTCACAAAATCAAACGGCCGCGTCATGTTGACCGGTCCTGCCGGGGCGGGCAAGGAACTGGCCGCACGCTTCATTCACGCCAATTCCGCCCGCGCCAATGCACCTTTCGTCACCGTGACTTCGGCCACGATAGAGCCGGAGCGGATGGAAGAAGTGTTGTTTGGCCGCGAAAGCAAAGAGCGCGGTTTGGAAAAAGGGCTTTTGGAACAGGCGCATGGCGGCGTTATCTACTTCGACGAAGTGGCCGAGATGCCGCAAGGCACCCAGACCAAAATTCTGCGGGTGCTGGTCGAGCAGCAATTCACCCGTGTCGGTGGCGTTGACAAGGTGCGGGTCGACCTGCGGGTGATCTCATCGACGACCCGCGATCTGCGCGCGGAAATCGCGGCCGGGCGCTTCCGGCAAGAGCTTTACGACCGGCTGAACGTGGTGCCGATTGCGGTGCCGAGTCTGGAAGACCGGCGCGAGGACATTCCGGAGCTGACCAGCTATTTCATCGCCATGTTCCACCGCACCCAGGGCCTGCCGCTGCGCAGTCTGAACGAAGAAGCCGAGGCGATGCTTCAGACGATGCAATGGCCCGGCAACGTCCGCCAGTTGCGCAACGTGATCGAGCGGGTGCTTATTCTGGGCGACGGCTCCGGCCCCGTC
>TARA_R110002111_G_scaffold66584_5_pt1 | contig 10232 bp, 11 predicted proteins | sample TARA_R110002111 | Tara Oceans TARA_R110002111 (sample SAMEA4397363) | marine metagenome | biome: Polar Biome; feature: [ZZZ] marine water layer (ENVO:01000295); material: water (ENVO:00002006), including particulate matter (ENVO:01000060) such as... | depth 199 m | reverse complement strand
AACTGCTAACTGCTAACTGCTAACTGCTAACTGCTAACTAAAAAAATGCAACTCACCCATTACAATACCAACTTTAAAAAACAAAAGTTTCCAATCATACTAGTTTGCGACAATGTTACCAATGCGCCAAATATTGGAAGTTTATTTAGAACAGCAGATGCTTTTGGGATTGAGAAACTAATACTTTGTGGAGAAGGTATTTCTATTGGCCGAAAAATAACAAAAACATCGAGAGCCACAGAAAAAGTAGTTGATTATGACATTCAAAAATCCGCTTCTGAGGTTATTAAAGACCTAAAAATTAAAGGTTATCAAATAATTTCACTAGAAATAACAACAGAAAGTAAACCTATTCATAATACTCAATTCTCAAAAAAAAACCCAATGGTATTAGTAATTGGTGATGAAAATTTTGGCATTTCAGAATCTATTTTAAAACAATCTGATGCTGTAATTCACATAGATATGTTTGGACATAATAGCAGTATGAATGTTGTACAAGCAACAAATATTGCACTTTATGAAATTACGAAGCAATTGATTTAGTCGTCATTGCGAATAAAGTGAAGCAATCTGTTTATTTAAAGTTTCAAATTACAAGATTACTTCAGTTGTACCTTCTTCGTAATGACAAATAATATTATATTTACTAAATGAACTCAAACACCATATCAAACGGTATTTTAAAAGCCATCGCTATTATTTTAGGTGTTGCGCTCATATTATATTTTTTATATCAAATACAATCGGTTATTGGTTATGTGGCTATTGCAGCAGTTATTTCTCTAATTGGCAGACCCATCGTTTTATTTTTAGAAAATAAACTAAAATTTGAAAATACTATAGCGGTAATTGTTACCATGGTTGTTCTTTTAAGTTTATTTATTGGCTTGGTTGGTCTATTTATTCCTCTTATAATAAAACAAGGACAAAATTTATCACTTTTAAATATTGAGGAATTACAAGGAAATATTGAAAATTTATATATTGAAATAATTAGTTATTTCGATTTAAATCAAATTGACATCGAGCAGTCTTTGAAAGAATCTAACCTATTATCAAAAATAGATTATTCGTTAATACCTAACTTCTTAAATTCCATAATCAGTGGTTTAGGAAGTTTTAGTGTTGGTTTATTTTCTGTGCTTTTTATATCATTTTTCTTTTTAAAAGACAGCCGTTTATTCGAAAATGGTCTCTTAACTTTCATCCCCGAAAATAAAGAATCGCGCTGGAAAAACTCATCAACAAAAATTAAAGATTTGTTATCAAGATACTTTGTAGGTCTAATATTCCAAATACTTATACTATTCATTATCTATACCATTGGCCTTTTAATTATAGGTGTTGAAAATGCCATAGTCATTGCTTTTTTATGCGCTTTACTAAATTTAATTCCTTATGTTGGACCTGTAATTGGTGCTTTTTTACTGCTAACACTTACCATGACAAGCAACCTTGGAGAAAGTTTTAGCGATGTTATTTTGCCAAAAACATTTTGGGTATTTATTGTGTTTCTTATAGGGCAATTGGTTGATAATTTTGGTAGTCAACCCATAATTTTTTCAAAAAGTGTAAAGTCACATCCGCTAGAAATATTTTTAGTGATATTAATTACAGGAATTCTTTTTGGCATCATTGGTTTAATAATCGCTGTTCCTGCTTACACTGCGATAAAAGTGATTTTAAAAGAATTTTTATCTGAAAATAAAATAGTTAAAAAACTTACTAAAGGTTTATAACAGCTTTTGAATCATTCTATTTTAAATACTGAAATTCAAGAGTTTATAAATGAAAGTTTAAATTCAGACATCAACGCTTTAATGCTAAAAGGAACTACTTTTCAGAATACTGAAACTAAAGAAGTTATTGAGCAAATTGAAGCCAAAAAACGTTGTGATAAAAAACTACCAACTTGGTTTCAAACAAAAAATATATACTACCCAAATAAGCTAAATATTGAGCAAACATCTTCAGAGATTACTGCTAAATACAAATCGGAATTAATTAAAGGAGATTCCATAATCGATTTAACTGGTGGATTTGGAGTAGATTGTTTTTACTTTTCAAAACACTTTAAAATAGTTGACCATTGTGAAATAAATGATTCACTTTCAGAAATTGTAGAGCATAATTTCAGTCAACTTGGTGTTGAAAACATAAAAACAATACAAACTGATGGTATTGAATACTTAAAAACAGCTTCCAAAAATTATGACTGGATTTATATTGACCCGTCCAGAAGACATGATAGTAAAGGAAAAGTATTCTTTTTAAACGATTGTTTGCCCAATGTACCTGAATATTTAGATGTACTTTTTAAGCATTCTAAAAACATCATGATTAAAACATCGCCTCTACTCGATTTATCGGTTGGTATTGGCGAATTGAAACATGTTAAAACCATTCATGTTGTTGCTGTTAATAATGAAGTAAAAGAATTACTTTGGGTTTTAGAAAATCAATTTGAGGGCGAAATACATATTGAAACTATCAATATCAAAAAGGATAAAAACGAATCCTTTAACTTCATATTGGAGAACGAAAAAGTTTCAGAATCTAAATATAATTTACCCCTTTCGTATTTATATGAACCTAACGCAGCTATTTTAAAAGCAGGTGCTTTCCATTCTGTTTCAAACAAACTAAACGTTTGCAAGCTTCATAAACATTCTCATTTGTATACCAGTGAAATAGCCATTAACTTTCCTGGAAGAACTTTTGAGATTCACAAAATATTACTCTACAATAAAAAGGCGCTTAAAAAATTATCAATTTCCAAAGCTAATATAACAATAAGAAATTTTCCTGAAACGGTTCAAAACTTAAGAAATAAGTTCAATATTAAAGATGGAGGAAATCAATATTTATTCTTTACTACAGATTTAAATAATGAAAAAATTGTAATTATTACTTCTAAAGTAGATTGAACAAAAAAGCCTCACTTTAATAGTGAAGCTTTAAGTGAGCCCTGAAGGATTCGAACCTTCGACCGCCTCCTTGGAAGGGAGGTGCTCTATCCAGCTGAGCTAAGAGCCCGTAGTTTTTATGTTTCTACGAAAACAGTGCGGGGTGGCAGAACAAAATAATATTTTGTAACACCTTGTATTTCAAGTTTTTAGAGTACTTTTAACCGTGTGCAAGCACCTAATGGTACACTAAAGTCAAAAAGAACTATTTAAAAACAAATTGTGTTTGTCTTTATGGTGGGCAAATATACAATTTCTACTAAAAAAGTATAAATAAAATTTCATTTTTTTTACCATACTGGAATAAGTTTAAAAATAGCGAATTAATTGGAAAAATTAATTCGCTATTTAAACACATTATTGGCAAAATAAAATCATTAAGTTAGCTTTTGGTAGTTGTTTGTAATGAGCTATTAAAAAATAGTCTTTGTGATTATCAAACTTCATTTATTTTATATTGATAATAATGATTAACTTAAAAAGCCCTGGTTTATTGCTAAACTAAGGCTTTACTTATTTTATTTGAATATCTAATAAATTCTTTTTAATAACCGCTTGTGCCGATACGATTCTTGCAATGGGCACTCTAAATGGTGAACAGCTTACGTAATCCATTCCCATATTATAGCAAAATTCCACTGAACTTGGTTCGCCGCCATGTTCGCCACAAATACCAACTTTTAAATCTGGTTTTGTACTTCTACCTCGTTCAGTTCCCATTTTTATAAGTTGCCCAACACCCTCTTGGTCCAAAACTTCAAACGGATCCACTTTTAAAATACCTTTGCTGATGTAAATTGGCAAGAATTTACCAGCATCATCACGAGAATATCCAAATGTTAATTGTGTTAAATCATTGGTGCCAAAAGAAAAGAAATCTGCATGCTCCGCAATTTTATCTGCCATTAGGACCGCTCTGGGAATTTCAATCATAGTACCAACCAAATACTCAATGGCGTCATTCCGTTCTTCGAAAACTTTATTGGCGGCACTTCTAATAACTTGCTCTTGAGATACAAATTCATTAACCGTTCCAACTAGGGGCACCATAATTTCCGGTTTGCAAATGACGCCCTTTTCTTTCAAATTAAGTGCCGCTTCAATAATAGCGCGAGTTTGCATTTCTGTGATTTCGGGATAGGTATTTCCCAATCTGCAACCTCTATGGCCTAACATGGGGTTGAATTCTTCCAATTCCGCCACTTTATTTTTTACTGCCAGTAATGATATGTGCATATCTTCTGCAAGTTCCTTTTGGGTAGCTAATTGATGTGGTACAAACTCGTGTAAAGGTGGGTCTAATAAGCGAATGGTAACCGATAATCCTTCCATAGCTTCAAAAATACCTTCAAAATCTGAACGTTGCATGGGCAATAATTCCTCAAGTGCTAGCTTTCTACCTTTAACGGTATCAGCCAAAATCATTTCCCGCATCGCTTTAATACGGTCACCCTCAAAAAACATGTGTTCGGTTCGGGTTAAACCAATGCCTTGAGCACCAAAATTACGAGCGATTTTTGCGTCTTTAGGTGTATCCGCATTAGTTCTGACTTTCATAACCCCGTACTTGTCTGATAGCTTCATGATTTCTCCAAACTCACCACTCAACTCTGGTTCTACGGTAGCTACTTTTCCTTCTATAATATTTCCTGTTGAACCATTTAAAGAAATCCAATCTCCTTCATGATATTCATGTTCACCAACAGTAAGGGTTCTTGTTTTATAATTAATCTTTAAGGCTCCTGCTCCCGAAATACAGCATTTACCCATACCACGTGCCACAACAGCTGCATGGGAGGTCATCCCGCCACGAGCCGTTAAAATACCTTTGGCAATATTCATACCTTCTAAATCTTCTGGGGAAGTTTCTATACGTACCAAAATACTGTTTTTGTACTTATTGGCTTCATCTGCGAAAAACACGATTTTACCGGTTGCCGCTCCTGGGGATGCCGGTAAACCTTGTGCAATAACGTTAGCCCTTTTTAACGCTTTTAAATCAAAAACAGGGTGTAATAACTCATCTAATTTATTAGGTTCTATTCTAAGTAAGGTTTCTTTTTCATCAATAGTTCCTTGCTTCAACAAGTCCATTGCTATCTTAACCATGGCAGCACCTGTACGCTTACCGTTTCTGGTTTGCAAAATCCAAAGCTTACCTTGTTGAATGGTAAATTCCATGTCTTGCATATCGCGATAATGGTCTTCCATTTTTTGCTGATAGGTGTTTAGTTCTTCAAATATTGTTGGCATTAACTCTTCTAGCGATGGATAGTTTTCAGCTCTATCGGTTTCTTCAATTTTAGCCAATTCCGCCCATCTTAAAGAGCCCAATTTTGTTATTTGCTGTGGTGTTCTAGTACCCGCTACAACGTCTTCACCTTGCGCATTTATTAAATATTCACCATTAAAAACATCTTCACCTGTGCCGGCATCCCGTGTAAAACAAACACCCGTACCAGAGTCATCGCCCATGTTTCCATATACCATGGCCTGTACATTAACAGCCGTTCCCCAATCTGCCGGATATCCGTGCATCGTTCTATAATAAACCGCTCTATTGCCATTCCAACTATTAAAAACTGCAATAACTGCTCCCCATAATTGATCCCAAGGGTTTAATGGAAAATCATGACCAGTTCTTTTTTTAACTGCTTCTTTAAAATCGTAAACCAAATCTTTTAAATCTTGAATGGTAAACTCGGTATCCAATATAATAGATCGTTTGTGTTTTAAATTTTCCATTATTTCTTCAAAGGGATCTATATCTTCCTTTGCATGTGGTTTCATACCCAACACTACGCCGCCATACATTTGAATAAACCGGCGATAAGAATCCCACGCAAATCGCTCATTGTTGGTTTTTTTTGCCAAACCTGTAACAACCTCATCATTCATTCCTAAATTTAGAACGGTATCCATCATCCCCGGCATAGAAACCCTCGCTCCAGAACGAACCGAAACCAATAACGGATTGTCTTTATCTCCAAATTTAGAATTCATTAAAGACTCTATATTTGCTATGGATTCTTCTACTTCATTTTTAATCATTTGTACAACTTTATCTTTGCCAAGTAAATTGTAATCTGTACAAACTTCTGTTGTAATAGTAAAACCGGGCGGTACAGGAATACCAATGGCACTCATTTCTGCCAAGTTTGCTCCTTTACCTCCTAAAAGGTTTTTCATTTTACTATTACCATCTGCCGTTTTGTTTCCAAATTTGTAAACATTGTTTCGGGCTTTTTGTAAGACTTCCATAATATATGTTTAGTTTATTATTTATAAAATAAGTGACTATAAATTTACAAGCTAAAACTGTTTATTTTAATGACTTATGTCATGAAAAGTTAAATATTAACACTTTGATTAATTGCTGTAAATCAGGAAGTTTATGTTATAAAACAGAAGTGATAAAAAATTTCTTAAAACCGACTATCCCCGAGGCAAGCCATAGGGGTATTTCGCCGTCCCGATAATTATCGGGATCATTTTGGCCTTGGGACCAAAAACCGTCCCGAAAGCTTTCGGGATTATATTTTGCCCCGCCCGGAATTGCGAAAAGGCAATTCCGACCTTCCCCAAAGGGGAGGTGAATACGGAAACCCCGAGGTAGAACCGTCGGGGAATTATTTAGATTAATAGTAGAAGATAAAGGAGGAAAAGACAAAATAAAACAGACCAACCAAAATGAAGCCATTAGCATGGGAACACCTAATATCTGCTTAGTCGTTTCCGTTAAAAAAAAGCTTTTACAAAACCTGTGAGATGGATAACTCCATGAATACATAATAGAATTGTAAAAGCCCATTTCATAATACCGAATCAAAATGTTTTAGAGATTCCTAAACCAAATGAAAGGTGATTTAAATCTACATTGAAGGTTTCACCTTCTACAACTAAATCTCGTGACAGTGAACGATAACTTATAGTAGGTCGTAAAGCCCAGTCATTTACCAATTCGTAGCTAATACCTGCACCAACGAGCCACCCCAAACCATGTCCAGAATTATCTATAAGATCACCATTGCTATCTTCAAATTCTAAATGATTGTAAACGGCACCAGCTCTTATTAGGTAAGATAAATTTTCTGAAGTTCTAATGGGATGAATAAATTGTAATCCAAAAGTATAACCAGTTTCATCCTAGTCAGCATCAGAGCCTTCAATAGAAAAGTTATTATAGCCCCAACCAAGATAGGCATGTAAATGTTCCATAAAACGGTAACCTACAGTAGCCTCAAACCCAAAACCAGTTTCAATTTTTGATGCTCCAATATCATCAGATGGAAAGTTGAGTCCAGGTCTAAACTCTACTGACCATTTATTTTGCGCAATAAAACTACTAGAAATTAGTAATAGCAAAATTGTAAAAGCAAGTTTTAAATTTTTCATGTCATTAATATTTATCTTTATTTCTTAAAGAAAATCACCTTTATCATCTATCTTAATCTTAATACGTTTGTCACCATTCTCCAAGGTGATTTTATATAGTTTTCGCGTTTTACCATGCTCATGGTAATTAACCAAATACAGGTTTTTTGACACAATCCAATTTGGAAACCTATCAGTAATGGATTTTAAAATAGATATTGGTAAATTGATATTACCATATCTTTCTACAGTTCTTAATAAATTACTTTCCGAATCGTATGAAGCCAATATTTTTCCTTCAGGAATTACAAAATTAACGTAGTAAAAATCATATTCATCGGTATAAATATCCAATTCCTTTACATTAAAATCACTCACCTTTAAATGTAGTTCTTCTAATGGTATAGGGGCTTCTTTAGAGCTTGCATCACTTAAATACTTATAATTATGAACAACATAAACCGCAGGAAACGTTTCAGAGTTTTGGGCATAAATTTGGGTGGTTAATCCCAAGAGAAATAAACCAATAATTACTTTTTTCATGATTTTAACTTTTAGAGTTAATATGAAATAAAACTATGTATATAAGGTAATGTAGGCAATGACGCCCATCAGTTATTGAGATAATTATAAGGCATAATCATTTGCTTTAATTTTTCTTTCCTTACCTGTGATTTCTTGAATATTTATGCGGTAAACTATGGGTAAGGCTTCCGAACTGGTTTTACCAGAAAATTGTGGAATAAAATGAAACTCTTTTTTTTCTTTCTGAGAAATAAGTTTTTTTACACCAAGTGAAAACTTATGTAGTTCGTGTTTTGCATCTGGGCCTTGTAATGGTTCAAAAGTACCCTGAATTAATATAGATTTCCATTTATTAATAGATTCTATCTCAGCAACTTCAAGTGCCACAGCATTATTTATAAGTAATGCTTTGGTTTTATGGCCTTCACCTGTATAACCAATAACTGTAATGTTTTTTTTGTCGTAATAATATGTAATAGGAATTACGAAAGGCAAATTTTTATATACATAAGCTAAGTGACCTACATAATTATTATCTAGTATTTCAAGACATTCCTGTTTGTTTATATTTCTTATCATAACTTGTATGATTGAATTGATACCCAATATATTTTATATTTGGTTTTTAATAAATGATATAAATCAGGTTAGAATATTTTAGAGTAGTTATGAATAGTTATTTAATGTTTCTTAAGCCCTCGTTTATGCCTTAATGCCCAATAAAGCCCCTTTACATCCGAAGCCCAATTAGTATACATAAAAATGAGTATAATTTCTTCAAAGGTTTCTAGCAAGCCAATTATAATCATGGTGTAAAACAAAGTATATGCTGGATTGAAGAATAATGACCATAATATAAACAGACTTTGAAATACTGCCGAAAGTTTTGCTAAATAGGTATGAAATGCGGTTGCTTTACCATATTTTAAATAAGCAATTAACATCTGGATGACGTATGGTATAAAGGCAATTAGTATTAAAATAAAATTGGTTTTGATGAAATCAGTTTCAAAATAAAAGAGTCCAATTAACCCAATAATTAATGTTATTTGGTCTCCAAAAGAATCCAGTTGTGAGCCTCTGGGACTTGTTATTTTTAACTTTCTAGCTAAATAACCATCAATAGCATCAGTAGAATAGCTTATTAAAAGAAGCCATGTAAATACCAAACGTAGATCCAACCAAACTAAAACTAGCAAAAACGGTGCAGCAAATATTCGATAAAACGAAAACCAATCGGCAATATTAAAGTTTTTAAATGTGAGCATGCCTTTTTTGGTTTTTTTAAATATACAACGAGCTAGTCACAGATAAAATGAGGAATGTCAGCTTCAAAACTTATGCGGCTTTTAAAACTTGTGTGTCTAAAAATTAATCCTTCACTTTAAACACTTTTTCTAATATAGTTTCCATTAAGCACCATTTTGTCATAGACGATTGTAATAAATTGGCACCTACAAATGCTGTAAACCATAACCAGTTTATATTAACATAAATGGCAAGTGGTAAACTTATTAATATAAAAATTCCTGCTACTGCTCTAACGATTCTATTTTTCATAATATATAGTTTTAAATGTGTTTTTCAATAGGTAATACAACCGCTTTAACAGGGTTGTTGGTCTCTAAGTTTTTATTAAATATTTTTATTAAGTTGAATAGGTTTTCAATATGATCATCATCTGTAAATGAAAAGAACAAATACGATTCGTTACCACCTGTTTTACCCGGAAACCAGCTGGCTGTTATTAAAACGGATGGGATGTTTTTATGCCCATCAATATCATAACTGCTAAAGCTTTCAATATTTGCTTTTTTAAATAACTTCAAAACATCATTTTGAAACTCTTCTACCGATGTAACGATTACTAATTTCATGTGTGTATTTTTAACAACCTGCAAGGTTTTACTAACCTTGTAGGTTTTATTTTAGATTTTATACCTGCAAGGTTTTGGAAACCTTGCAAGAAATACGACGTGATTTTTACATCAACATTATTTATAATTTTTGCGTTCAATCATATAATATACCAAAGGCACTACCAACAAGGTTAAAAAAGTACTTACAATGGTACCCCCCATTAACGAAATGGCCAAGCCTTGAAAAATAGGGTCAAAAAGTATTATAAAAGCACCAATAACAACGGTTCCCGCAGTTAATAAAATGGGTGTGGTTCGTACTGCGCCAGCCTCTATTACAGCCTGTTTCAATGGAATGTCTTCGGCCAACCTCAAGTTTATAAAATCGATAAGCAACACAGAATTCCTAACCATAATACCCGCAAGCGCAATCATACCAATAAATGAAGTGGCGGTAAAAAAGGCGCCCATAATCCAATGTCCCAAAACAATACCGATCAATGAT
>TARA_R110002111_G_scaffold80812_3_pt1 | contig 10233 bp, 6 predicted proteins | sample TARA_R110002111 | Tara Oceans TARA_R110002111 (sample SAMEA4397363) | marine metagenome | biome: Polar Biome; feature: [ZZZ] marine water layer (ENVO:01000295); material: water (ENVO:00002006), including particulate matter (ENVO:01000060) such as... | depth 199 m | reverse complement strand
TCGATGATGGTTTCAAGATTTACACCTAGGGCCGCCAGCTTGCCTTGAAGCTGGCTAACGTTATTATCTTCCAAGGCTTGCTTAATAAGCTGTATCTCACCTAAAAGTTCTTGCTTATCAGCCACAGTGCGTTCTTCTAGCGGTAGGATGTCGGGGATATATCTGGACTCAGCCGTTTCAAGCCGGGAGTAGAGACTACTAGCCGTCCAAACTCCACCACCGATAGTCGTCGCTAAACTCAAAAGTATGGCGATGTACACGCCCTTGAATGACGTACCGCCTATTGTTAGCTCAGTATCTTCTAGGCTCATCCTTCACCCCCTGATGTTTCTTCGCACTCAAGCCCTGTGGTGAAGCAGATGTATGAGAGGTAGGTGGGTCCAGTTAAATACAGCTCAGACTGCGCTCCAGCTTCCAAAATAACAGCGTCAGACATATAGATATCTATGCCAAAGTTTCCAGTACCATTCAGATAAATAGACGATGCCGCGCTTCCAGATGCCCAGGTAATGCTTACGGCTTGATTGCTGGCGCTATAACTAAGTGTGTTTTGCTCAATTCTTGTATTATTATCTTGGGCTGCTTGATCCAGATACGCCACTGCGTCTGGGTTTGAGGATACCGCTACATATGCGGCGGCGGTATTAGCTGCCAGTTCAACGTCGTCTAAACTCTGATTATAATTATCAGCATCTTCTTGTGAAATAGACATGTCGTTTGTGGCAACATACTCTTGGACCGCTGCTTGGTCAGCCGGATTATCACCAGCATCCTCGGCCATCTCATTAATCTCAATCACGGTCATCATATCCACGACGACGTCCGTAAATGAATCTATGGCATTCTCGAGTGCTGCCAACTGGTCTTGTGCCTGTTCATCCAAATAATCTTGTGCGCTGCCGTAGGGTAGATAAGCCACCATTCCGTTTAAAGCATTACCATATGCGGTAACTTGCTCTTCAGAAATATAGGCTGTACCTGATAACTGACCGCTGCTTAAACCTGTTCCAGTATGAGCGTACCCCATAGCCGCGCCGGTAATTAATATGCCGCGATCAATCTGACTTACTATGGCTCCCGATGTCGCAATTAAATCATCTAGCTCACTTGATTGAACTGCGGAACTTAGCAGACACAGACTCGTCAGAGTCGCTATCTTCAGTGTTTTCTGTATCATTTTCGACTCCAATGTTTAAGATTGAGTTGTACCACTTTTGGGTATCGGTGTAGCGGGGTGTAGGGGGTTTCTTTGACCAGGTAGCTGTTCGTGTTACAGCTATTTCGCCGTAGTCGGGTATGTAAAGACTCGGTCTTGTTTTCATCAACAAAAAAGCACGTTTACCAACAATTAATTTACCTGACGAAATAAGGGGACAAGGTGTCCCTGAGATGAACAAAGACCGCCACACCTTAATGTCATCACACATGCGGGCAATACTGGCCACCGTCATGCCTAACGTCGAAAGTAGGCGGCTGTCTTTCCGGCGGTTACAGTCGTCATCCTTTTGGTAACTACCTTTGGTATAACCGATTAAGCCTGTTTGAATGCTTGTGCCGCTACCACTTAGACAGGTTTCTGGTCCAGTGCTCATATACGACGGAGCAATAGCACTACCAACAGGCATATCACTAGAGCTACCAGCCCCGTTGTACGTGTTGGTCACTGAATCATCTTTACTCTGATTGTTTGAGCTAACAGTGCTGTTGTTGGTGGATGTGTTCAATGACCCTGTTTGAGTATTCTCAGAGTCATTGTCATCTCCCATCGGTTCTGCGTCTTGTGCTGTACAAAAAGAGCAAAAAGCAAACAATAAGAAACCTTTTACGATAAGTTTCATGTCACAGCCCTCGTTATTACTCGTCGACGACTTCCGCTTCAACAACCTCAACAGACTTACCAATCCTAGCAACAAGGTTCTCAATCGAAAGGTCGTGGATGGTCGCCTGGCGCTTTGCTTGAACAGCCATTTGAGTCGCTTGCTCGTGCAGACTTAACAGCTCTTTGGATTCATCACTTAACTCCGATACCGGGTATACAGTGTCGTTGATTGTTATGGTTTGTTCCGCTTGATCATTCGTGTTTTCTTCAGTCATGTTATTACTCCTAGCTTTTTTGGTTTTGCCGATATCGGCCTTACGGTTATTGTTGTAACTATTATATAGGTATTACCTGTTAATTAAACGCAAACAAATATCAAGGCCCGAAGACATTAAATCGGTAGGTGACTTCTGTTGATGTTGTGTAGCCTGTGTAAATTTTGTGCCTTGCGTAAACTGTTAGCTTTACGACCACGAAAGCCTCAGACAAATTGTTTGCTACGCACGTTATGACAGCCGTTCCCGCAGAACCATAACCCGTCGTAATAGGATCAGACGCCGTCTCCAGGTTATAAGATACTCCATTTAAAACAGCAGTAGTGGCTATACCTCCCGCCAGTTCAGAATATATTTGGATGTCGTTTTTAAAAGCATAATCAACCAAAAACTCCATATCAGGGCCGTACCCCATCGCCCAATCATTTGTTGAAAAGGTAATCGTTCTAGTAACCGCTCCCGATCCTGTATCTACGTTTTCCACTTTGTTGCTTGGTGGGGTGCTGAAATATAACGATGTGCAGCAGTTATAAAAGTCAGCCAAATCAATAGTACCGCTCGTTGGAATTCCGTTGTTATTTGGAGTGCCTGAACTAATATTGGGAACGTAAGTACCGCCTTTGTAATATCCCGCCATTGATGCTGTGCCATACGTCTGGTAGGTAGCAGGACCAAACAGCTTGCGTATGTTATCCAGCGATATGGCTCCACTTGCTATACCTAGCGGTATGCGAGTACCAGAGGACGGGTCAGCAATGGTGGCAATAGTGCTTGTATGACTGACGCTGTTAATCGTCACCGTCGCGCTTGTTGATGCGCCGTAGCCTGATGCCGATGTTCCGTAGACGTAGATAACCTGATTGTTACCAACTGTTTTGTTGGTGGTGGTGGGTGTACCGCCTATCGTCAGACTCGTTTTAGTTCCTGCGGTGCCGGATGCAACAGCGGTCACATTGACGTTGATTCCTGTGACTGTAAAGCTGCCTAGTGCGTATTCTTGACTTGGGTTGGCGTTTGTAATGCTATCGAAACTAAAGGCGGCAGGGGTGTTGTCTTCGCCTGAAATGATACTTAGATAAATAGTTCGACTTGAAACGCCAGAATGGGCGCATGTTATATCCACATTGCCTAGAGTTGGTGACGCTTTAATTGTCCTAGTGTTAGTGTTGCTCGGATACAACGACATATTAGATGCCGATGTAAACCGATTCGTAGCAAAACCGCTGACAGTAATTGTTCCACCATCACCTAGAAACGGGTTGTGGTAAATGGTTAGAACGTCACCCGCTTCCATAGTTAAACGGCTCCCGGAGGAACCGCCACCTAGAGCCGCGACAAACCCTGCATCATCATCTACATAAACTGTAACCGAACGATTAGCCATTATTTAGGAACCACCCACGGCGCTGGTCTTTGTACTGTTGGGTCAATTGCGTTGGCAATCCCTTTGGCAATCATCGCATTGACATGTATTTCATAATCCTCAACAACTATTGCTTGCACCCAACCAATCACACTAGATTCAGTAAGGTCTTCAAAGGGTACATATGGATCAGCATCTACAGATGAGAAGGGCGTTGCACCATTGAAAATCCCAACATTTCCATCTTCATCAGTCCCTATTTTCTGCCAAGAAGTCTGAACAACTGAGTCAGCGTTAGAGCCTTCCGTCTTAGTTTTTAAATCAGTTATTGCCCATGTATATGTGATAGACATTATTTAGTTTCCTTTAAGGTTATGCCCAGACTAGGTTGCATATGCTCTGCACGATAGCCTCGTAGCTAGATATATCTGTATCAGACTCTACGTAACTTCCATCTTCTTGCTTTGTGTTTATCTTCTGAGATAGCAAAATCTGTCGGGTATTTGTAACTGGAAGATCAGCATCGTCAGGGTCATCAATACTGTCGGTATAATTCAGAACAACGCTAAACTCAAACTGGTTCCTTAATGGGCGTACTTCAATTGAACCCAGCGTTGTTGTTTTAGTAATTGCCATTAGTTTGCATCCTTACGTGTGAGTTGAGCTTCTAGGGTTTCAACCTTAGTGGTTAGTTCTTGAACAGCTTTCAAGAGGACAGCAGTGAGGTGTTCATAATCAACAGTTAAAATAGTTTCTAATCCATTAACTTGATCTGGTTTATCAACCGCCACTTCACCAACTAGGTCAGGGAACTGCTCTTGCATTTCTTGGGCGATAACACCTATTTCTGTTTTCTTAACTGGGTCAGTTATTTTGTTGTATGAATACACACCTAACTTATTAACGCGATCAAGTACTGAATCTATTGGCTCAATATTTTCTTTAATACGCTTATCAGATATAGAACTCATTGATCCGTAAGCAATGACATTGCCACGGAAAACACCATCCCATGTGGATTGATTCATTTGGAAAGTTACAACGTCAGAATCTTTGTCAACTACTCTAAAGGTCTGACCAGCATCAGATGATCCGTATACGGTAATTGAATCCTGATCTAAACAGATGCCACCCGCTTCAGAGGAACCCGCTTCAATATAGAATGCGTAACCACCATTATAAGGCCCATTTGTAGGTTGCATCTGCTCACCCGATCTAGCTGTAGGCTTCCAACCCATAGTAAAATATTCACTAGACGTATTGGTTCCATCTCTGCCGCTGTACATCATCTGATCGCGATTTTGACCACCCGCGTATGAATAACCATTAACATCAATGGTTCCTACAACGTCCTGATTCTTGCATGACATATTACGGTTTGAGTCAAATATGGTCGTGCCATTGACGCTAAAAGTGTTTCCACGTATCTCAGCGGTATGCAATAGCATATCAGTACCAACACGGAAATATTGCGAACCCGCGTTTAAACCACGATAAGAATATGAATTAGCGCCATTTAGGTTTACTTGAATACCATATTCAGTACCACTTCCAGTGCCATCTACCTTAATAGCCCAATCGTTATTATTAGTTTTTCTGATATATAACGCGGCATCATTAGCGTTGTTTGCCGTATCAGCTAATATATTTACGCCTGTAAGATTTTGCGCTACTTTATTAGTGTCTATTACTGTGGTGCCGCCAATTTGTAAGTTTTGTGAAGCAACAAGATTAAAATTACTTCCTGTCATAGCAAGCCAGTGTGTTGTGCCTCCTGCATACCCTCTTATATTAAATGATGATCTTGCGTACACAGACAGGTAGTCAGCATCTGAACCCACTGTATTCCACAATCCCTCAGAAATACCGATAGGATTGCTATTGGAATAATCACCCAAGCTAATTTGACCACCACCGCCATTGTTGACGTTAAGGTAGCCTGATGAAACGGTTGTGACTCCAGAAAGAGTTGTTAATCCGTCAGCGGCAATGTTTATTCTGGGCGTTCCTGCGGTCTCAAGAGCTAGTGTTGTGGAGTTTAAGCGGAGTCTAACTACTCCCGAATTATCCGCTTGATACATGGCTCCTGCTGAACCACCCATAAAATACATATAATTGTTTGTGTGGTTGTTGATGCTAGAATTATTTTGAGTTCCCGCGCCTTGCGACATAAATCTAAAATGGCCATTGGCATCAATCCTGAAACGCTCACTTGTGCCTCCTAGCGTCAATATGTTACTACTACTTCTTATATCTGACGCACCTATCGTCACGCCATTAGCAGTTACATTGCCTGTGAATGATCCTGTAGTAGTACTACTCACGCTACCAGTAACACTTATTCCGTTGTTGTTAGCGATTAGTATTGATGAATTTCCAGCACCTTTTAAGTTGTAACTTGCGGCTCTCATTGAGGCTATTTTGTAGTCGCTTGTTTGAGCCGAATACCACTGTATAGGAGCATCAGCTATTTCTAAAAGATTTCCGTTTGTGGTTATCTTTATATTTCCTGTACTTGTAATATTGGTACTACCGTCTATTACAGTTGTGCTACCTATACGAATTTGAGAGCCAGAAAGAGGGCCAGTAGCAGTACATAAACCAGTGTAATCAACAGTAAATCTGTCTTGGGGTATATCTGAACCGCTACCTGACGTTCCTGTTCCTGACTTAACGCCAATAACAAAATCACTACGCTCAGACCCTGGAGTATCGCGGTACTTACCACCAATCCATATATGAGGAGCGGCATCATAGGTGGTGTTATTGTTGTAGTTCATCAAACCGTTCCACGCTATTCCCGCATAATACCGCTTAGCCGTACCGAATCTACTGGCACTAGGGCCAAGCAACATTGCGTGAGTATTAGCCGACATAGCGGTTTCGCCAGTCGTATAGCTTGCAACCCTTAACCGACCACCCGCATTATTAGCAGGAGCGACAGTGGTAGGCCCGACAGATATGCGCTCTAACTTTGATAAACTGTCTAACTCAGCGTAATAAGCATTGGTGTTGCTAGAGACAAACTTAGGTGCGCGTAATTCAGTCGTAGAGAAGTTGTAACCACTAGCCACTGTGAATTTATTTGTTGTGCTTGCGGCTCTGCGTAACTGTATATCTTCGTCGTAAGAATTTATTAATCCTGTATCTACTGTGATTTGCGTATTAAAATAGAAAACAGGTCTGTCTGTACTGAAATGCATCCAACTTGAATTCGCTGGGCCAATCTGAACGTAGCCGCCAGTAGTTTGAATTTTTAACTGGCTACCATCACCACTGAGCGTAGGCTGGGCGTCTGCGCCAAGTTGTAGGCTAGGAGCCGTAACTGCACCGCTAAACGTAGCCGTACCAGTAACACTTACTCCGCTGTCGGAAATAACCATTTTGGTATCGCCACTATCAGCAGGGTGTCCTGTAGAACTAATATTGTTTTTAAATATTATTTGCCCAACGCCAGAGGACTGTCCGATATACATATCATTAGCTTTGCTACCGATCTTTGAGCGATTGTCACCAGTACTCTGTAAATCCATGTGAACTTGAGTTGAAGCCAAAAGATGTACGTAAGGTGTCGTAACACCCGAATCAAAAGTAGCCGCACCCGCGTTATTAATAGAAGCCACGTTGCCGTTTGTTGTGTTTCGGAATATCCATCCTCTATTGGCGGTGTTGTTCATTGTGAAGTAAGTAGCCCAATCAGCCGTCACATTTCCGTGAGTGCCAAAGGAGCTTGTTTGCATAAACATCAGGCCGTATGTAGGTTGACCACTGGATATACCGCCATATAACGAGATGCCTTTACCGTCAGTGCCGTTACTTCCAGTAACCCCAATTGTTTGCGCTCCCACGTTAGTTAAATTGGATAATCCTGTGGGGTCTACATAGTAAGCGGTGTTATCACTATCTCTAAATGTTGGTGCATCTAAACCAAGAACACCTTTTACGATTCCTTGAGGTGAAATAACTAAGCGGGGAGGCATTGAAGTTTCGGAGCCTGTTGGCCCAGTATTGCCACCTGTAGTAGTCCTAAACCTCATCTCTCCATAGGTGGAATATATATCAAATTTTTCTATGCCACGGACATCATAGGCAATTCCCGCTCTTTGATTAGTGACCCAACCAAAAGCTAAACCAAAGTTGTAATCTATTCCAGTAACACCCTCACTCCAATTACCTTCATGGTTGACTAGATTTATACTGCCGTTCTTATCAACACTCGTGTTAAACCGCGCCATGTACTGATCTACATTAGAGAAATTGAACGAGGTTGATGGTTGATTGACTCTTAGTTCGGTAGTGACATTAGATGTGCCGTTAGTAACCGTATTGCCTGATGCATCTACTGTAAATACATCTGTGCCGCCGCCAGTACCTTGATTATTGACACTAAATTTACCGCCTGAACCTGATGATATTCCTGCTGTTACCCAACCCGCCTTAGATGCGTGTGAATGAGAATACAGTCTAAGGCCACCGCCATACGCAGCCGACCCTTCTCCTGCTTGTATAATTAATGAGCCTGTTCCAGTATTGGAGTTATTTGTATATATGTATTCAGTACCGCCGCCTACTGTAGACGGCAATATAAACCTGTTGCCAGATACGTTGCCTGAGAATGAACCTGTTGTTCCAGATAAACCACCCGAAAGCGTTCCACCCGCAAGAGGTAAATGACCTACTTGCGAGTATGTATAAGCTGTGTTCCATTGCGTAGAAGTGCCGCCTGTGGCTGAGATTATGCCGCTGGATAAAGCACCTGTTGAACCATTAACGCTGAAAGTAAGGGTACTACCACCTTCTGAACTATAAATTGCAAGTGCAAGTGAACCCGCTGAATCTATCCTGAGTCCATACTGAGCCGCACTTGCCTTTCTTATATAAGCCCCCCAATCAGTGCCATCGTTTTGTATTTTTAAACCCGCATCTCTACCTGCTCCATCATTACCTGAATAACTCACGAGAATGCTGTCACTAACAGTCATAGCGCCTGTTAATTCAAGCGGCTTGTTCATAGTCCACTTATCGCCAACAGCAATATACTTTAACTCAGCGTTAGCACCGCCAACTGTTAATCCACCAGTGTTAGCCGCAGCCGCATTAGCCGCATCTTTAGCCACCTTAAAGTTTAGGTCGGCAATCTCAACTACCGTACTGTTGACTGTTGTTTGTGTTCCATCGACTTGAAGGTTTCCTGCAATAACGACCGTCCCAGTATCGTTATTATGAGCAGCAGGGTCGATTGTGAAAGTAGCAGGGCCACGCAAGTAGCCGCCAAGAGTTACATTGTTCAGGCTTTGGTTTTGATTAACTGCTAGTGTGAAGTTAGCGGCACCAGAAGTCTGGTTTGAGCCGCCCGTTAAACCACCATTAGCCGCTGTAGTAATGTTGACTGAGGTTATATCAGCCGCGCCTACGGTCTGAGCAGCGCCACCATCAACGACGAAACCACCATCAGAGGTGTTGTCTGTTATCTCAAAGGTACGAGAGTTTGTGCTACCAACTTTGATTGACGCGCTGTTATAACCGCTACCGTCAGTTGTTCTCATGAACGTCTTGAAGTAATAAGTGCCCGCCGCGAGGCTGCTTATCGTTGCAGACAGCACCACTTGACCGCTTGCTGAAACATCCAGGTGGTTAGTCCGAACATTCGCTCGCGCCCGCCACTGACCATTACCTTCAGGATCGTAAAACCAAAGCATCCCATCTTTCACATAATCGGTTGCCTGGGTAAACCGAGTGTAATTAGCCGCTCCTGATGTAGCTGCAGACGCTAGGGTTCCTTGTGTGACGGTGAACCCGCTTGAGGTGTGATAGCGAATCATCATGTCAAATGAGTCGACAAGTTGAGCTTTTGCAATGCTGATGGCAGCGGCTTCAGATGATGTAGATTCTCCAACGCCCGTCCATGAGGAAACTGTTTTAATAACTTTAACCGTTACATTAGAAGTCTGGCTGACTACGATTTCAACTTCGTCGGAGTCATTGTCCAGGGCTTCTGAGTATGTAGTAACTTTTACGCCTTCCGTACTAGACGCGATTTGGGTCAAGGCTAAAGGCTGAAACCCACCAACAGTGGTGTAAATGAGGTTATCACCAGAGTCGTACAGCGAGAAATTCCTAGCTTCTACGTGACCATCGGAGCTAACGACAAATGTATTCTCACCCCCATCTACTCCCGTAAACAATCGTTTAGCCACACCGCTACTAACAGGTGCGCCGCCCGCCATCGTTACCGAGTCAGCACCAGTACCAACGGTGACGGAGTTGGCTGTCAGGTTACCCGTGATAGACAGGACCGGGTCGGTCGCGCTTGCGTCAAAAGATAGTTTGTCAGATAGGCTGAACTTACCGTCAGAACCTAAGTAGAATCCTGTTGTTGAACCTTCGTAAGTACCCGCTCCTTCATACAGCTTAGTAGCATTAATTGTTATCCCCGCTACATTGCCACCATGTAGATTACCCGTTGTGATCGTACCCAGGTTGGCGTCTATTGCGGAAAGACTAGTAACAGTTATGTGGTCAGCGCCGATACTGCCATCAACAATTAAATCGCCCGACAGAAAGTTGTCAACGGCGGTGCCCCAGGCTGAAGAACCACGAACATAAGCTGCTTGAGTATCAGGTGTTGTTGCTGTGTTTGTTACGACTAACTGATCATGCTCAATGGGCGCTCTATCAAACTGTGTTGTAAATACTGAATCCGATGGTGCAGCCACGCTAGTGCCGGTTGCTATCGTGTACCTAAAAAAGCTTGCGTATTTAACTTCAGCTTCTAG
>TARA_R110002111_G_scaffold26397_2_pt1 | contig 10233 bp, 8 predicted proteins | sample TARA_R110002111 | Tara Oceans TARA_R110002111 (sample SAMEA4397363) | marine metagenome | biome: Polar Biome; feature: [ZZZ] marine water layer (ENVO:01000295); material: water (ENVO:00002006), including particulate matter (ENVO:01000060) such as... | depth 199 m | reverse complement strand
GCAACATCAATGTCTTGTACAGGAAAAGGAACCATTTGTAATATGGGAGCTGAGATTGGAGCAACGACTTCAACTTTTGGTTACGATGATTCTATGGAACGTTATTTAAGAGCTACAGATAGAGCCGACATCGCAGATGAAGCAAATAAAATTAGACCATACTTAACTGGTGATACAGAAGTATATGCAAATCCAGAACAATATTTTGATCAAGTTATAGATATTGATTTATCAGAATTAGGTCCTTTATTAAATGGCCCTTTTACACCAGATTTATCAACGTCTGTTGGAAAAGATATGACTAAAATTGCCACAGAAAATGATTGGCCAATCAATGTAGAATGGGGTTTAATTGGTTCTTGTACTAACTCGTCTTACGAAGATTTGTCTAGAGCATCATCCATAGCTCAACAAGCTTTAGATAAAGGCTTAAAAATGAAAGCTGAATTAGGTATTAATCCTGGTTCTGAGCAAGTGCGTTACACAGCAGATCGTGATGGCATCATAGGGATTTTTGAAAAACTAGACGCTAAAATATTCACCAATGCATGTGGTCCTTGTATTGGACAATGGGCTAGATATAGCGACCCTAAAAATGCACCAAAAAATAGTATTGTACATTCTTTTAATAGAAACTTTGCTAAACGTGCAGATGGAAATCCTAATACGCATGCTTTTGTGGCTTCACCAGAAATTACAGCGGCAATTGCAATTGCTGGTCGTTTAGACTTTAACCCTATGACGGATAAGTTAATTAACGAAAATGGAGAAGAAGTTATGTTCGATGAGCCTACAGGATGGGAATTACCACCTAAAGGTTTTGAAGTAAAAGAAAATGGTTATTTAGCACCAGTTGCAGATGGAAGTGGTGTAGAGATAAAGGTAAGTCCTACCTCTGAAAGATTAGAATTATTAACTCCTTTTAAGCCTATTGGGAACGAAATTAAAGGAGCTAAATTATTAATTAAAGCCTTTGGTAAATGTACAACAGATCATATTTCTATGGCTGGACCATGGTTACGTTTTAGAGGACATTTAGATAATATTTCTAATAACTGTTTAATAGGTGCTGTTAATGCATTTGGTAAGAAAACAAACTTTGTTAAGAATCAATTAACTGATGAGTTTGGCGGTGTGCCAGATACCGCAAGAGCTTATAAAGCAGCTGGAATAAAAACAATTGTTGTTGGTGACCATAATTATGGTGAAGGATCTTCTAGGGAACATGCAGCAATGGAGCCAAGACATTTAGGTGTTGTGGCTGTGATTGTAAAGTCTTTTGCACGTATCCACGAAACAAACCTTAAAAAACAAGGTATGTTAGGTTTAACGTTTGCTAATGAAGCAGATTACGATTTAATTCAAGAAGATGATACCTTCAACTTTACAGATTTAAATGAATTTGCACCAGATAAGCAATTGCATTTAGAAATTGTTCATGCAGATGGAAGTAAAGATGTTATTGCATTAAATCACACTTATAATGATGCACAGATTGATTGGTATAATGAAGGGTCTGCTTTAAACTTAATTAAAAAAGAAAATGCTTAAATTTTTAAGTGATAATAAATAAAAATCCGTTAGAGTCTCTAACGGATTTTTTTATGCAATTTAAATATACAAATAGCTCTAAATTAATTGAGTATATTTGTTTTTAAAACTCCATCTTTATGAAAAAACTATTACTCATTTTAGGTTTCATCTTGTTTGTTCAAACAAATGATGTCTTTGCTCAAAACATTGAATTACCAGTTAAATTGTATTTATGTGATAGTGGTTCTCTTGAACTTGATGGCACAGTAATCAATACTACCGATACAAATATTACCTATCAATGGTATTATTCAACTTCAAGTAATGTTAATTTAGTTCCAAGTAATGAAATAGCTGGAGCAACAGATCCGATACTTTTATTAACTCCAGGTGATTTTCAAGGAGGACATTACAGAGTATATGCATTATTGTCTAGCGGAAGTGGATATAGTGATCAAACAGAAATTTTAGATAGTGATAATCTATTATATGATTTTGTTGAGTGTAATTTTTTTGTAACAGATCAATTATATAGCGACGGTTACTTAACTAATGCTTCAAACATCACATTTCAGTATTATCTATATGAGTCTGATGCTAACTTAGGAAATGCTAATACGTTTAATTACATAGTTTTTGATTTTTTCATTATTATCTATGTTCGTATTGAGGATATTAGTTCTGGATGTGTTGAAATTGTACCAATAGAGGTAAGCTCTTTTTTCGATGCCTTGTTTGCAGGTGATGCTTCAGATTTAGGAAGTTGTTCACCTAACACTAATTCAAATGTATTCGATTTAACTAGTAATGATGCGCAAATTCTAAACGGTCAAAATTGGTTAGAGCTTAGTTATTTTGATAATTATGCTGATACATGGGATTTACAGAATCCTATTACTAATCCAACTAACTATACAGCTTTATCTCCAAATCAAACTATTTATGCTAGAATATATGACCCTAATAACACTAATTTTAATTGCGATCCTTCTTTTAGTGTAACCCAATTTCAATTATTATCAATTTCTGAACCAACTCCAAATACAGAGTTAGATTATATAGTTTGTGATACTACAAGTGGTTCTGATACTGATGGTATTGGTGCTTTTAATTTAACAAGCAGAAATAGTTTAGTCCTATCTGGCTTAAGTACATATCAATATAATATTAGTTACTATAATACTTTAGTTGATGCGGATGCTAATACCAATCCTATTTCATCTCCTGATAATTATATTGGGAGTAATGAGGTGATCTATGTTAGAGTAGAAAGTAGTTTAAACTCTGAATGTGTTCAAATATCACAGATGAATTTAATAGTACAAGATACTTGCGATGATATTTCAGTGAATTTACTATCATATTGGCAGGCTCCAAGACCAGGATTTACATATAGAAATATGCTAATTGTAAAGAATAATGGCGAGTCAACGGTGAGTTCTGGTAGTGTAACATTTGCTAACGATGCTATTGCGGCATATTCAGGCGCAACAGGATTAAGTGCAGGCAATACCATTACACCAACAGCAACCGGATTTACATTAGATTTTATAAACTTACTACCAGGAGAAAGTGAAGTGATTTATATTGATTTATTGGTGTCCACTTCTGCGAATTTAGGAGATATGATCACCAATGTTGCAGAGTATACAACATCTTCAAGTGATGTGGTCATTGAAAATAACACTTCTAGTTTATCAGAAATTATTATTGGTTCTTATGATCCTAATGATATTAATGAGTCTCATGGACCAGAAATTGAACATGTTAGTTTTACTGAAGACGATTATTTGTATTATACTATTAGGTTTCAAAATGTGGGAACTGCTAGTGCAATAAATGTAACTATAGACAATGTTTTAGACCCAAAGTTAGATAAAACTACATTTCAAATGTTAAGAGCAAGTCATTCTTATGGCATTGAGCGCGATTTTGACGCCTTAACTTGGCAGTTTAGTAACATAAACTTAGCCGATGAAACTACTGACGAACCTAATAGTCATGGTTTTGTATACTATAAAATAAAACCATTAGCAGGATATGAAATAGGTGATATTATACCAAATACAGCGAGTATTATATTCGATTTTAATACACCAGTAATAACAAATACTTTTAATACAGAATTTATAGCACCTTTAAGTACCACAGAAAATAGTATTAAAAGTGATTACCTATTATCTCCTAATCCTTCAAAAGATATGGTTAGTTTAAGTTTTAAATCTGCTCAATCTAGTATTGAAGTTACCGTTTTTGATATTTTAGGAAAAATGGTTTTAACACACAAAGCGCAACAAGTTTCTTCAATTGATCTAAATATTTCAGCATTAGAAAATGGTGTTTATTTTGTGAAAGTAAAAAATGAAGAAGGACAACTTGAATCGAAAAAGATTATTAAAGAGTAATACCTGAACTCTCTATAAAAAAAAAAGCCCTTGAAAATATTCAAGGGCTTTTTTATGTTAGGATGATAGTTTTTTTTCGACTATAAAGTCATCTAACAAATACACTTACTAATGCAGTCACTGTGGTTCTTTGACAATGTTAACCTTTTTAAGGTGCTTTGTCCTCATAAAGTTAAAATTTATAAAAATGAACACAGTTTTTGTTCTTACAAAAAGAAGGATTACATATATATTCAAGCAGATGCGGCCAACAAAGTCTATTTAATTGAAAATGGAAAAGTTAAAATTGGCTATTATAGCGAAGATGGAAATGAAGTCGTAAAAGCCATTCTTACAAAGGGAGAATTATTTGGTGAAAAAGCTATTTTAGGTGATGAAAAGCGCGATGAATTTGCACAATCCATAGATAACGAAACTTCCATATGTCCGATCAGTGTTGATGTTATGCACGATTTAATGCGAGAGAATCAAAACTTTAGTTTTAAAGTCTATAAATTTATTGGCTTTAAATTTAAAAAATTAGAGCGTAGGTTACAGTTGCTGTTATTTAAGGATACCAAAACACGTTTAATTGAATTTTTAGATGAGCTTTGTGTTGATTTTGGTTACGACTGTGACAAAACGGGTGATCATGTTATTAGACATCCATATACTCAGAAAGATATTGCTTCACTCATTGGTACCTCAAGACCAACAATAAATATTCTACTAAATGAACTTAAAGAAGAGAATTACTTAGATTTTAACAGAAAAGAAATAAGAATCTTAAAAAAATCAGCTTAGTGTTAGCTATCTAACATTTCATGGAGCTTTGATCGCTTAATTTTGAAATATAATTTTAAAATTAAAAAAGCAATGAAGAAAAAAATGATTTTAGCAGTATTGGCATTAGGAATTTTTGCCAGTTCATGCAGTAGTGATGATGACAACACTAGTTCGGTAAATTCAAATTTAACCCTTAATCTTAATGGTTTAGAAGCTTTAGGGAGTGATTTTGTTTACGAAGGATGGCTAATTGTAGATGGTTCTCCGGTATCTACAGGTACGTTTAGTAGTATAGATTTTCCACAGACTTTTTCTGTGAACACAACTCAATTAAATGAAGCGACCACTTTTGTGTTATCTATTGAGCCAGCAATAGATAGTGATCCAGCTCCAGCAGCTACCAAAATTTTAGCTGGTGATTTTTCTGGTGCCTCTGCTAATGTAGATTCTAATGGTATTGTTGGGAATTTTAGTGCTTCAACAGGTACTTATATTTTGGCGACTCCTACAGATGCCGATGATACAAATGAAGAGAGCGGTGTTTGGTTTTTAGATAATTCTACAGGAACAGCAGTAGCAGGATTAGATTTACCAACATTAACAGATGGCTGGAAATATGAAGGATGGGCTGTATTAGATGGAACTCCAATTAGTACAGGTACATTTACGGATCCAACAGCAGCAGACGACAATGCAGCAACTTCAGTTTTTAAAGGTGATGTAGGAAATGGTCCTGGTTTTCCAGGTGAAGATTATTTACAAAATGCACCAGCAGGAATGACGTTTCCAACAGATTTAAGGGGAGCGACAATTGTAATTTCAGTTGAACCAAGTCCAGATAATAGTGCATTACCTTTTACATTAAAACCTTTGGCACACGCAGTTCCTACCGATGCCTCAGTACATACAGCTATCTCTATGGGAATAGGTCCAGTTTCTGAAATTTCTGGGATTGTAACAAAAAGTTAAGATTAGATTAAATTTGTTAGATGTGAAGCGTAATACCTACTTTTGGTGTTGCGCTTCTTTATTGATAATAATTCGGCTATGACAGAAACAAGTAAGAGAAAATCTAAAATTTTTAATATAATTAGTGTTGCAATCATCGTTTTACTAATTATTCCTCAAACAAGAAAGGTAATTCAAATTGGTCTTCATAAGGGTTTGAGTTACATTAATCAATCTTCGCTTATTGATAAAGAAGATAGAGTATCTGTGAGTTATGCTAATTTTCAATTAAAATCTGACGCCAATACAACCCTAAATTTTGAAGCTACAAAAGGAAAAGTAATGTTTATAAACTTTTGGGCAACATGGTGTCCTCCATGTATAGCAGAAATGCCAAGCCTTCAGGCTCTTTATAATGATTATAACAATGACGTTGAGTTTTTATTTATCACTAGTGATGATTTTGAAGTTGCAGAAAAATTCAAAACAGAAAAAGGATATAATTTTGCAGTTTACAATACTTTAAGTCAAGTGCCTACAGAATTATCAACAACGACTATCCCAAGAACTTTTATTATTAATAAGCGCGGAGAAATTGTAGTAGATGAGTCTGGTGCTATTGATTGGAATAGTGAAAAAGTGAGAAGCCAACTAGATCAACTACTTTCAAAATAGTCTATTTAAAGTATTTAAGGGGAACAAACAACATCCCAAAATTTTCACCTTTTTCTTTACCTAAATGTTTATGGTGAATTTTGTGAGCGCGTCGTAAGCCTCTAGCATACTTATTATCTATATTTCTCAACCATTTAAAACGTTGATGAATAAAAATATCGTGGACAACAAAATAGGCGATACCATAGGCTAAAATACCTAAGCCAATAGGAAGTGTATACCATATATCTTCATAACTCCATAAGTAAAAACAAGTGATACTTACAATGGCATAAAATATAAAAAAAGCATCATTTCGCTCAAACCAACTATCGTGGTCTTTGTGATGGTGGTCTTTGTGTAAACTCCATAAAAATCCATGCATTACATACTTGTGTGTAAACCAAGCATTAAATTCCATTATTAAAAATGTACCTGAAAATATTAGTATCCAAAAAAGGGTTTGCATATTTGTTTTCTTAAAAGTTTAAAGCAAGTTGAGTTGGTATTTAACGTAGCTTCTAGTTAATAATTCTATTTTTCTGTAATTAGGAACTCTAATTCTTGTAGATTTTATTTGTAATGCAGGTGTCTTTTTTAATTTTTCTAATAATTTACTGTAATAACGGTAAGCCATAAATACACCAAATTTGGCCTCTAATGGCAACTGTTTAATACCTTCTAAACCTCTTTCAAAATCAGCTTCAATATCTAAAATAATAGTTTGCTTAGAAGTTTCGTCTAATTGGTTTAAATCGGTATTTGGAAAATAAGTTCTGTTCAGTCCTTCAAAGTCAGCTTTTAAATCTCGTAAAAAATTTACTTTCTGAAATGCAGAGCCTAAGCTCATCGCAGAATCTTTTAGATCATTATATTTATCGTTATCACCTTTAACAAAAACTTTAAGGCACATTAAGCCAACGACATCAGCTGAACCATAAATGTAATCTTTATACTCGTCATTTGTTAAATAGTCTGTTTTATGAAGGTCTAAACGCATGCTATTCATAAAAGAATCTACCATATGCTTATCTATACCGTAATTGTGATACGTTTCTTGAAATGCATTTAAAATAGGGTTTAAACTAATTTTATCTCTTAAAGCGGCTTCTAGGTCTCTTTCAAAATTATTAAAAAGTGTTTCTTTATCGTAATCGTGAAATGTATCAACAATCTCATCAGCAAATCTTACAAAACCGTAAATATTATAAATATCTTGCCTTATGCTAAGCGATAACATTTTTGTAGCCAAGGAGAATGACGTACTGTAGGCATTAGTAACTGCCTTACTGCATTCTTTGGAGACATTGTCAAAAATTGATTTCATAGTGATTCGTTGTTATTAAAATTAGTGTTTTTCAATCAGTTCAGCAACTAGCTTTCCTGAAATTAAAGAAGGAGGCACTCCTGGTCCTGGTACGGTGAGTTGTCCTGTAAAATAGAGTCCATCTACCTTTTTGCTTTTTAATTTTGGCCTTAAAAATGCTGTTTGCATCAGCGTATTTGCCATGCCATATGCATTCCCTTTGTATGAATTGTAATCTTCAACAAAATCATTAACACAATAAGATTCTTTAAAAAGAATGTTTTTAAGAACATCTTGTTGTGTTCTTTTTTCGAATCTATTAATGATGATATTAAAATATTGTTCTCGTAACTCAGGTGTGTCTTCTAGTCCTGGAGCAATAGGAATTAAGAAAAAACCTGTTTCACATCCATCAGGAGCCATACTTTTATCTGTTACTGATGGAAAGTTAACATAGAATAATGGATCTTTTGGCCATTTAGGATTGTCATAAATTTCTTCAGCATGTTTTTCAAAATCAGTATCGAAGAATAAATTATGATGTTCTATATTTTTTAATTTCTGATTAAAACCAACGTAAAAGAGTAGGGAAGAAGGTGCAAATGTTCTACCTTCCCAATACGTTTCACTATATTGTCTATATTTTTGATCTAACAAGGTTTCAGAGTGGTGATAATCTGCTCCACTTAATACCACATCCGAATAAATTTCTTTTCCATTAATAGTAATACTTTGTGCTTGTCCGTTTTTTACACCAATCTTTTCAACGTTGCTATTAACATGTATTGAAACCCCCAAACTTTCAGCGAGACTTTTCATTGCTTTAACAATTTCATACATGCCACCTTTTGGGTGCCATGTGCCTAAACCAAAATCTGCAAAGTTCATAAAACTATAAAATGATGGAGTTTGGTTTGGTTTTGCTCCTAAAAACAATACAGGAAACTCTAAAGTTGAAATTAATTTAGGGTTATTAAAATTTTTTCGGACTTCAGAACTAATTGTTTTGTAGAATCGGTCTAAGCGCATTATGGTTTCCTTTGTCACTAATTCAAAAGGAGAAAGACCAGGTTTTAAAACCACTTTATTAATAGCAATGTTATAATGATCTTGTGCTCTGGTAATAAATTTGCGCAGAGGGATTGAGCTTCCTGGCTCAATACGTTCAAATTCTTTACATATTTTGTCCATGTGATCACCAATGGTTATAACATCATCTGAAAAGAAAATCTTATATGCCGGACTCAATTTATCGAGTTGGTAATAGTCACTTGTGCTTTTTCCAAAATCATTAAAGAATTTTTCAAATATATCAGGCATCCAATACCAACTTGGACCTATATCAAAGGTGAAACCATCCTTAATAAGTTGTCTGGCTCTGCCCCCAACAGTATCATTTTTTTCATAAATTGAAACATCAAAACCGGCTTTCGCTAAATAGCAAGAAGCTGATAAGGCTGAAAATCCTGAACCTAGTATAGAAATTGATTTCCCCATTAATTTTATAATTCTTTAATTAAATTTTCAATAGACTTAAACGTTGTTATGCCTTTAGGAAGCTGTTCTGTGTCTATATGATTAAGCATTTGTCCAAGTACCCAAAAATTTGTGCTTGGCTTTTTTAATAAGAGGCTATCGAATTTTTCAATATATTTTAGGAGTTTTTCTTTCTTAGGCTTCACTGTAAAATATGAAATATACGTGATTTCGTCGTAATAGTTTTGAATTTCAACTAAACTCTCTATAGGCACACTTTGGCCCAAAAAGATAGAGTGATAGCCTTTGCTAACGAGTTGATGGTTAATTAGCATTAGGCCAATCTCGTGTATTTCATTGTCTGGTAAATAAAGGACAAAGGTTTTAGTAGATTTATTAATCTGTTTAGATTGAATTTTTTCAGTACTAATTAATATTTTCTGACGGATGAGCATGCTAATAAAATGCTCGTGAGCAGGCGTTATAGTACCTGTTTGCCATAATAATCCAATCTCTGTTAGTAATGGAATGAAAATAGTATAGAATATCTCTTCAAATGCTTTTTCTTCTAATAGCGATTCGTATGTCTTATAAAACATACCTTGATCGAAGTTAAGCATTGCCAATTTAAAGGCATTAATAGCATGGCTCTCGGTATTTGTTTCAACTGCAATTTTTTTAACTAGTTGCGGAATTTCATGCTCATCTATAGTGGCAATCTTAGAAATCTTATAACCATTATTATTGAGGTAACTTACATTAAGTAATTTTTGAAAGCTTTCTAAGTCGTAATATCTAATATTGGTATCTGTACGTTTTGGTTCTAGAAGATTATACCTTTTTTCCCAAATTCTAATGGTATGTGCTTTAATTCCGGTTAGGTTCTCTAGATCCTTAATACTAAACGTATTCTTTATATTGTTCATTTTTTTTAAAAAATCTTTAAACAAAAATATGAATTTATATTATATGATAACTAGAATTAACAAAAAATATAAAAAATAAATAACAATATCTGAACTCAATGGTGTTGAAATCTGGAAGCCTTGATTAAAAGTGCTTCTTAATAATTAGATTAAGGAAAGATTAGAATAGTGTTTTGGTATACTAAAAGTGCGCACGAGAAGACTCGAACTTCCACGGACT
>TARA_R110002111_G_C6005241_1_pt1 | contig 10265 bp, 9 predicted proteins | sample TARA_R110002111 | Tara Oceans TARA_R110002111 (sample SAMEA4397363) | marine metagenome | biome: Polar Biome; feature: [ZZZ] marine water layer (ENVO:01000295); material: water (ENVO:00002006), including particulate matter (ENVO:01000060) such as... | depth 199 m | reverse complement strand
TTCACGCACAGTTCGGTTTTCATTTACTTTCTAAATTCCGCAAACAAACTAAAAAGTCAGCAGCTAGAAATTCACGTTTGAGTGATAATTCTGCAACTGGCTAAAGTCAAATTTTGAGTGATAAATTTAGCGTTTTATTCGGCTTTAATTCCGCGATTTTCAATTCAGATTTTTTCAGATTTGAGTGAGCTGCGTAATTAGAGGTAACTACTGACCTCTATAATTCTATTTAACAGCATCCATAAATAAATGAGGCAAGACATAACATATACAAAGGTCATAAATCTTGATGCTATCAGTTAAAGGTATAATAAACCTATTTTTTATAATATTTATGTACATAAGTTAGTCTCTAATGACACGAATCGTTTTTATTTTCTCATCTGTCTTTATTGGTTTTGTCCTTTTTTGCTAGCTCTTTTTAGAAGTATATCAGTTCTGCAACGTTCTAGAGAAAATGATAAGTTTGTTAAAAGAGGTATATTACTAACTAGAAAATTGAAGATTTACAAATGAGTTGGTAGTTAATTGGTTAGTTTTTTATGTTTTGGTTGTCTATAACAAAAGCTTGTAAAATGTTACTGTCTATAAAGAAAATAGTGCTTTTGCATATTTAGTAATGACTATTTTATTTGCACATGAAGGTTATAGTGTTGAGTAGATTGGGACTATGAATATAGAAAAGTTCGTAAAATATAATGTAGAAAAATATAGATTATTTGATACTATTTTTAGGGCTTTTAGATGAACGTTTTAATAAACAAGCTAAGTAGTGTTTCGTTTGGTATATCAACAATATAGGTTTCCTAATTTATGTGAAGGTGTTTAATTTTTTAGTAGAATAATTACTCTTTAAACATACTGTCCATAATTGTCTTTAAACCTTTAAAAGCAAGGTATATAGCTAGAATACAGAGTATTGAAGCCACAATAAGAATTGGGATGTATAACGGTTTTTCAGGATTGCTTAATCCAACATAGATAAGCGTTGGACCTACAAACATCAATACCAAAGTCAATCCCATAGTTTTAATCCCTTTTACTAGAAGATCTTTGTCGGTTCGTTTAGTTTCCGTTTCCATGCTTATAATTTTGAATTGCTGTTCTAACGTTTTTGTATTTCTCTAATAAAGGTTGCGCTTCTTCGAAACTAATACCTAATTCTTTTGAAAGCATTTTGATGCCTCTGTCCACCAATTTATCATTACTTAATTGCATATCTACCATCTTATTCCCTTTTACTTTGCCTAACTGAATCATAGCTGTTGTTGTAATCATATTAAGGACGAGTTTTTGAGCTGTACCAGCCTTCATTCTTGAGCTTCCTGTAAGGAATTCTGGACCCACTATAACTTCAATCGGAAATTTTGACGTTAGTGATAACGGACTACTTTTATTGCAAGTAATACAACCAGTTACTATATTTTGCTCACTACATATTTTTAAAGCATGGATAACATAAGGTGTTGTGCCAGAAGCAGCAATGCCAACAACGACATCATTTTTTGAAATATTAAAAGCTTGTAAATCTTTCCAGCCTTGCGTAGTGGAATCTTCGGCAAATTCTACAGCGCTTCTAATGGCTGAATCACCACCAGCAATCAAACCTATAACAACATCATGAGAGACACCAAAGGTCGGTGGGCATTCAGAAGCATCTAGAATACCTAGGCGCCCACTTGTACCGGCACCTATATAAAATAATCGACCTCCGTTTTTTAATTTAATTACTATTTGTTCTATGAGTGATTCTATTTGTGGCAGTGCTTTTTCTACTGCTAAAGGAACCGTTTTATCCTCATTAATGAGATTAGTAATAATCTCATTAATAGACATGTTTTCGAGATTATTGTATTGAGAATCTTGCTCTGTAGTCTTAGTAAATAACATGTTTAAAGGTAATAAATAATTTTGACAGATGTGCTACTTTAGTGGTAGAAACGATGTCCTTAGACGCTAATACTTGAGATTTTATGATTTGTATATCTAAATGAAAAGACTAAAATAATTTATTCAATCGTGTAAACAACTTCATCTACCTCTGAGAGTCTAAAATACCCAAAAGGATAATTATCTGGGTTAGATTCATTAGTGCAATTTCCCCTAACAGTAGCAGGTTGTGTTTCGAAAGGGCCACTACCTTCAGCGCTGCCTTGCTGTAATAAAACATACATAAACTCATAAAAACGTTCAGAAACTCCATAGTTTCTAATGGTAACCTCATCTCCAGACTCCAAATCCTCTTCTGTGTAAAACCCAAATATTTGATTACCATTAGTGAATTCGTCGTTGTAAACTTCTAAGGTTGGAATTACAGGTACATCACTAATAAACTCAAAGAAATAATAATTTTCTTCATTTGCTGGATCTGTATAAAATACTTTTAGTTCTATATCCTCTCCTGTAAAACCACCTTCATTATTCTGTTCTATAAATTCTATTGACGGTACTGATTTTAATGTTTCTGTTGCAGTATATAAATCTCCTGCATAATTAATAGTTAGTGTATATGTTTCGTCAATGACGGGAATAAAAGTGTTATTTATATATATCCCAGTATTGCCATATTCAATGAAATTAAAGATGTTACTGTTGGTGTCAGAAATTTGAATATTAGCACTATTTGCTGGAGGGGTTGTTTCATTAAAGAATGGTGCAGATAGTGAAAGTTTTATACTTTGTTCATTTCCAGCTGTGTTTTTCAACCAATTAATAGATGCTTCTATAACTAATCGAGGTTCTGCTTCATTGAGGTTTATATCTACTACATCTTCACAATTATAACAAAGACAAAATAAAACAGCGATGTATATTATTTTTTTCATGAGTTAAAATTTAAAATTATATGAAACTGATGGCACTATACCAAAAATTGCAAGTCTAACAGCTTCATTAGTACCAGTTATTCTATTTTCTCTGAAAGATATACTAGCAGCATTCCTTCGGTTATAAACATTATAAATTCCAAAAACCCATTCACCTATAAACTTCTTAGAACTATCAGGATTAGGATTGTAATTTACTGCTAAATCTAAACGATGATATGACGGTAACCTACCTGAATTACGAGCTTCGAAACTCGGAATAACAATACTATTATATTGATATTGTCCATTAGGAAAAGTCGCTGGTTGGCCTGTTTGAACTAGAAAATTAGAACTAAAAGACCATTTTGTATTTAGTTCGTAACTACCAGTTAAAGAAATATCATGGGTTTTATCAAAAGCAGTATTGTACCATTCGCTATTATTGATTCCTGTTTCTGTCGCTATTCTTCCAGGTGTTCTTTGTTCTGATTTTGACAATGTATATGCGAACCAACCTTTTAATTTACCTTCATTTTTTCTTAAAAGGATTTCTAATCCGTAGGCTCTAGCTTCACCATTTAATATGACTTGTTCAATAGCATTGTTAGCTATTAAATTAGCACCATTTATATAATCGATTCGATTCTTAATGGTTTTAAAAAAACTTTCGATTTCTAAAGAGAATTTATTGTTTTTCAAAGTTTTAAAATAACCTAATGCAACCTGGTCTAAAAGTTGTGGCTTTACATATTTTCCGCTTGGAGTCCATACATCTAGAGGAGTTGGTGAGCTTGTATTAGAAAGTAAATGCAAGTATTGACTCATACGATTGTAGCTTGCCTTTATTGAAGTATTATCATTGAGTTGATACGCAATAGCTAATCTAGGCTCTATATTGGCAAAAGATTTAATAACATCTTTTTTACTGTAGTTTTGGGTACTTATAGGATTGGCTTTTTCATAGATACCAAGATCTTCATTAAATAGTACAGGATTGTTATTTTCGTATATATTTATTTCGTCTTGTCCTAAACGAAGAAATGTGCTAAAACGCATGCCATAACCCACTGACAATTTATTACTTAATTTATGTTCTGCATCAATATAAACAGCATTTTCAAATGCATATTTATCAATGAGTTTAAAAGGGTTAATACCAGAACTTTCGGTTGTAGGATTAATTTCACCTGGATTAAATTTATAATAGATACTATTTAAACCATATTCTAGCCTGAAACTATTACTGATATAATGCTTAAAATCGTATTTAATATTAAAATTCCTAATTCCAGATTCCCAATCAAATTCTACAAAATCTAATTTAAGTCCATAATAGTAACCCGAATATATTAACGATAAATTAGAAAAGAGTTTATCTGAGAATAAATGATTCCATCTAAAATTCACAACCGCGTTTCCATAGGTGTTTTCGAAACTATCGGCTAATTCAAATACGTCTCGACCAAAATAGGCAGAGAGGAAAACACTATTATTGTTATTTAGTCTATAGCTCAGTTTGGTGTTAAGGTCATAGAAATATGCCACATTGTCTAAATCGAAAAGTGGTAAGAATAGATGTGCATAGCTACTCCGACCGGCTAACAGAAATGAACTCTTGTCTTTTTTTATAGGACCTTCAGCCAGAAGACGGCTAGAAATTAACCCAATACCACCATTCATATGAAACTCATTGCTGTTTCCTTCTTTTTGATAAATATCTAGTACTGAAGAAGCACGCCCACCATATTTTGCAGGAATACCACCTTTGTATAATTTAATATCCTTAATAGCATCAGGATTAAATACAGAAAAGAAACCAAATAAATGCGAAGAGTTAAAAATAGTTGCTTCATCTAAAAGAATAAGATTCTGATCTGCTGCACCACCTCTTACATTAAAGCCAGATGAACTTTCACCTGCATTTGTTACACCAGGAAGTAGTGTGATTGATTTAATAATGTCAACTTCACCTAAAATCACAGGCATATTTTTTATCGTTTTAATAGATAAAGCGTTGACGCTCATTTGTGGGTTTTTAATGTTTAGTTTTTCAACATCTTCAGTTATCACAACTTCGTTAAGGTTTTCTATAGATTCTATTAGCTTAAAATTCTTTGATAAATCCGAATTCAACTCTATAGTTTCTAAAATCGTAGTATAGCCTAAATAACTAATCTGAATTTTATACGCTCCATAAGGTAAGGTAATAGAGTAGAAGCCATATTCATTAGTCATAGTACCAGATTGTAAATTTGGGACTATAATATTAACGCCAATAAGTGTTTCATTACTTTGGCTATCAGTTATGGTTCCACTTAGCGTAAATTTTTCTTGTGCTTTAAGAAGCAAAGAAGAACATAATAAAAAAAAGATTAGAATTCTTTTAATATGCATTATCATAAATTATAAATAATTTTCTGATTGATGATTTTAGATATAGACATTTCAAAAATAGAAAAGGTTGTCTAGTTACTCAAAATTAAATTAAAAGAATAAAAAAAGCTTCTTTATAGAAGCTTTTAACATAACCTAATCCTTGTCTTTATTAATTTAAAATAGTATTTAATAAAGTACTAGGTCGCATTGCATTACAAGCTAAAGTTTCAGTAGGTAAGTAGTAGCCCTCTATATTAACAGCAGCTCCCTGACAATCTATAAGTTCTTTAATAATCGCTTCTTCATTAGAAGATAAGGCATTAAAAACACTTGTAAACTCAGATTTTAAATCTGCATCGTTATTTTGATTTGCCAATGCTTCTGCCCAATAAAGCGCTAAGTAAAAATGACTACCTCTATTGTCTAGTTCATTCACTTTTCGAGAAGGGCCTTTTTTATTTTCTAATAATTTATCTGAAGCATCATCTAAAGTTTCTCCTAAAATTTTTGCTTTCTCGTTACTGTTAACTTTTGCAAAATGCTCAAGAGAAACTGCTAATGCTAAAAATTCACCTAATGAATCCCAGCGCAAATGATTTTCTCCAACAAATTGCTGAACGTGTTTTGGTGCAGAACCACCAGCTCCTGTTTCAAATAAACCACCACCATTCATTAACGGAACAATAGACAACATTTTAGCACTTGTACCAACTTCTAATATTGGGAATAAATCGGTTAGGTAATCTCTCAATACGTTTCCTGTAACAGAGATAGTGTCTTTTCCAATCTTAATACGTTCTAATGTAAAATTAGTCGCTTCGATAGGTGATAAAATTCTGATATCTAACCCAGAAGTATTATAATTAGGGAGGTATTGATTTACCTTTTTTATCAATTCTACATCATGAGCTCTTTTTTCATCTAACCAGAATACTGCTGGAGTTTGTGAAGCTCTTGCTCTTGTTACGGTTAGTTTAATCCAATCTTGAATAGGTGCATCTTTAACCTGGCACATTCTCCAGATATCTCCAGCTTCAACATTATGACTTGTTAAAATCGTATTTGTAGTATCAATAATTTCAACTTTACCGTTTAATGAAATTTCGAAAGTTTTATCATGAGACCCATATTCTTCAGCCTTTTGAGCCATAAGTCCAACGTTAGGAACGGTTCCCATTGTTGTTGGATCAAATGCTCCATGTTTTTTACAAAAATCTATCGTAGCAATATAAACACCAGCATAACTACTATCAGGTATTATCGCTTTAGTATCTTGTTGTTTTCCTTCTGCATTCCACATTTTACCAGATGTTCTAATCATTGCAGGCATTGACGCATCTATAATGACATCACTTGGTACGTGAAGGTTCGTAATTCCTTTATCAGAATTTACCATGGCTAAATCAGATCCGTTCTCAAAAGCCGTTTTTATATCTGCTTTAATCTCATCTCTTTTTGCCTGTGGTAGTTCTTCTATGTTTTCAAGTAGATTACCAAATCCATTATTTAGATCAACACCTATTTCTTTAAAAGTTGTAGCATGTTTTTCGAATAAGGATTTAAAATATGTCTTAACAGCATAACCGAAAATTATTGGGTCAGAAACTTTCATCATCGTGGCCTTCATATGCAAGGACATTAAAACACCTTGTGCTTTGGCATCTTCCATTTCTAATTCTAAGAAACTTAATAATGCTTTTTTACTCATAATTGTAGCATCAATTATTTCGCCACTGAGTAAACCTAAGTTGTCTTTTAATAGTGTTTGAGTACCAGATGCATCTGTATGAACTATTTTTACATTTGTGGCATTAGCAATAGTTAAAGACTTTTCATTATGTGCAAAATCTCCATGAGACATTGTTGCGACATGAGTTTTAGAATCTGATGACCAAGCTCCCATGCTATGCGGATTTTTTCTGGCATAATTTTTAACGGCTTTTGGAGCTCGTCGGTCTGAATTTCCTTCTCTTAAAACAGGGTTTACAGCACTACCCTTAATTTTATCGTAACGTAATTTGATTTCTTTTTCTGTAGCGCTTTTTGGATCATCTGGATAATTTGGAAGTTGAAACCCTTTTGCTTGTAACTCTTCTATAGCGTCCTTAAGTTGTGGAATAGATGCACTAATATTTGGAAGTTTTATAATATTAGCTTCTGGTTTTTTTACTAATTCACCAAGTTCAGCTAAGGCATCAACAACTTTTTGATCTTCTGTTAAAAAATCTGGAAATGTTGCTAAAACTCTAGCAGCTAATGAGATATCTTTAGTTTCTATGGTAATGTCTGAAGACTTTGTAAACGCTTTAACAATTGGTAAAAATGAACGGGTTGCTAAGGCTGGTGCTTCGTCGGTTTTTGTGTAAACAATCTTTGCTGTCTTTGTCATAGGGCGTAAAATAATTGGATTGAATAGTAGCTTATTTTTAAGCTGAGCAAATATACAAAAATGATATTATTTTGCTAGTATTAGATTAACAGTAAACAGTTATATATTTTATTAAATGACAATAAAACGAACATAATTAAAGTGTTATTTTATTCTAATATTAAATGAACTAAGTAGCCCAAAACAGTTGTCTTTTGAAAAAACGCATTTTTAATTTGATTGCTTGAAGGGTTGATAGAGAAATTATAGGCTGTAGAGAAGTCTGCATTTTCGAGATTAGTAATATCAAAAATCGCGCCCTTTAAATTGCAGTTTAAAAAAAAAGTGTTTTTAGCTTTTTGTTTCTGTAAAATCAACCTAATTAATTTTACAATTTAAAAATTTAGTACCGTTAATTTTTAATCGATTGAAGGAACTTAAGTTTAAAGAGCAATTAGTAAAACTAAAAGCGAGTAAGAAATCGTTACAGTTTTGAAATAATACACCAACTAATTTGCAATCCTTAAAACTAACATCATTAAAAGTTGTATGCATTACATTAATATTACTAAGGTTACAATCGATGAATTTACATTCTAAAAAGAAACTATTAGAGAGATCTGAATTCTCAAAATTACAATTTGTAAATATGCAATCAATATATTCTCCTTTAGAGAGTATATCTTTTGTGTAATTCTGACTTTTAAAATTTTGATTGTCTATTAGTGGAAGGTTCATACAACAAGAATACGATTTAAATTTAGTAGAACACAAAAAGCCATATCACTACAGTAAAACTGCTCTGACATGGCTTCTTTTTGAAACATTACTTACGTGACCTATTTAGTTTTCACTAACTCAGCTGTATGGTTTGCACCATCATCTTTTTCAGTTCAAGCTTTTTTGCTTCAATGAAACGTTTCATATCTTTCAAAATGTATTGACTTGATACTACTAAGTTTCTTAAGTTTGTTTTTTTTGATGTTTTTTCTTTATCATTCACTTGCGTGTTTAATACTTTCAAAAACATTGCTCATCCTTTTCATGTGCACTTTCGATTCCATTACTTCTTCTAAGCTTTTCACTTTATACTTACAACCTACAATGCATGTTATAAGTATTTGGTTTCATGATTAACTTCCCAACACTTGCTTACACAAGCGGTTCGCCAACCTCAAAAAACAATCTCATTAAATAAAGAACGTTACTCTATCAACAATTTAACATAAATTCAAAATTACTTTTAAAACCAAACCAGGTTTGTTGTTAATTGTTTAGCTAAAGTAAGTTACATTTACTAAAAAACAATTTTTTTAACTGTTTAGATATAAACATCTTATAAACCGTAGTTATTAACAAAAGTTCATAAACTAAAAAAAGCTCTCAAATTTGAGAGCTTTTTAATAGTTATGTAAGTTAAATTATCTTCTAACTTCTTTAATTCTTGCTTTCTTACCAGTAAGACCTCTAAAATAGAAAATTCTAGCTCTACGTACTTTACCTCTTTTGTTAACTTCAACTTTCTGTAAAGCAGGTAAGTGAACTGGGAAGATACGCTCTACACCAATTATACCTGACATTTTACGGATAGTAAACGTTTCAGAAGACCCTGTTCCTTTACGTTGTAATACTACTCCTTTAAAGAACTGTGTACGTGTTTTACTTCCTTCCTTAATTTCGTAATACACAGTGATTGTATCACCAGCACTAAATTCTGGAAAGTCTTTACGGGTTACAAATTCGTCTTGTACAAATTTTACTAAAGAATTCATTTTGTTTTTTTTATAATAGTTATTCCAAATTAACATTCACGATTCTCGCCAGAGGTTAATCTAAAATTGGGTGCAAATATAATTATTAATCGGTAATTGACAATTAATAATGAATAATTTTAATAGCTTAATCTTCAAGTAAATCTGGTCGTCTCTCCTCAGTTCTCTTATAGGCTTGTTCTTCTCTCCATTTTTCAATTTTCGGAAAGTTGCCACTAAATAAAACTTCTGGTACTTTTAAGCCTTTATACTCTCTTGGTCTTGTATAAATTGGTGGTGCTAATAAATTATCTTGAAACGAGTCGGTTAGGGCAGAAGTTTCATTGCCCAATACTCCAGGTATTAATCGTATCACAGCATCGCAGAGTACTGCAGCACCAAGTTCTCCTCCAGATAAAACATAATCACCTATTGAAATTTCTTTGGTAATGAATAAATCTCTAACCCGTTCGTCAACACCTTTATAATGACCACAAAGGATTATAATGTTCTCCTTTAATGATATATGGTTGGTAATACCTTGATTAAGTTGTTCACCATCTGGTGTCATATAGATGACTTCGTCATAACTACGTTCTGCTTGTAGTTTAGTAATACATTTGTCAATAGGTTCTATGAGCATTACCATACCAGCTCCGCCACCAAATTGAGTATCGTCAATAGCTTTATAGCCTCCAGTTGCGTAATCTCTTAAATTATGAAAGTGTACTTCTACTAAACCGGCTTCTATTGCACGTTTTAAAATAGAAGCTTCAAAAGGGCTTTTTAAAAGTTCTGGTAATACGGTTAAAATATCTATGCGCATTGTTTCTTTAAATAGGATGCAAAGATATGTTTAATTGGGGAAATAATTATCGGCTTTTTAACTCAGTTCTTTATTGTCACACGTTTTTATTTCCAATAGCTTATTTTTTTTGTATTAACATAAATTGGTATAAATTC
>TARA_R110002111_G_scaffold170280_6_pt1 | contig 10289 bp, 4 predicted proteins | sample TARA_R110002111 | Tara Oceans TARA_R110002111 (sample SAMEA4397363) | marine metagenome | biome: Polar Biome; feature: [ZZZ] marine water layer (ENVO:01000295); material: water (ENVO:00002006), including particulate matter (ENVO:01000060) such as... | depth 199 m | reverse complement strand
ATGGTCAGTTCAATATTACTATTGCAAGGTTTAAGCTTTTTGTAAATAGCAATCGAATAATTAACATCTACAACATCATCTACTAAGCCATGAAAAATTCTAATGGGAAGCGATGCTATTTTACAATTTTCGATCATTGGAACACGATCTACAAATCCTGCAATAGGTACTAAAGCAGCAAACATTTCTGGATGTGCAAAAGCTAAATTCCATGCTCCCCAGCCTCCCATGCTTAATCCAGTTAGATAAATTCTATTGGAATCAATATTATTCTCTTTTTGGATTTTTAAAATCAATTGGTACAATACTTCAGAATCCCAATATTCATTTTCTGGACATTGTGGAGCTAAAACATAAGCGTCTAAGGAATTTGACTTTAAATATTTAAAAGGACCATGTACTTTTACTTTCTCTATATCAGTCCCTTTTTCACCAGAACCATGAAGAAAAATCAGTAATGGTTTCTTTTCTTTACTACTTTTAGGTACATGCAATGCATAATTTAGTTCGTGGGTTGTAACGATTTCCGTTTTTATTTTTCCTGTAACATCAGTTTGAGCAAATGAAAACAATGTGGTTAAAAACGTTATTGCTAAAAATAAATATTTATTCATTTCTTAAAAATTATATTTCCCAGAATGGAATCCCAATTTTACTAAACCTGGTTTTACTTCTGGAGCGTTCATAAATAATTTCCATAATAAACCTGTACGGTAGTTTTCAATCATAGGGACAATCGTACCCTGATCAATAGCCAAATATCTCGGAGTAACCCAGTTATAATGAGGTGAAAAAGCATCATAAGGTCCTGCTATTCCCACATATTCTGATTTTTTTTCATCATATAAATAATGTAAGAATTTCAATGATTCTGCTGGTGTAAATGGAAATGAGGACAAGGCTGCAGTGGGCGAAATAACACCTAAATCGTTATTCGGCTGGTGTGCTGCATATCCTGTAGTACCGTCACTGTTTCTACTATAACTTGCTGTCAAACCCCAAACCTTATCTGAATACCCTTTCCATTGTTTTGGATTAGCAATACTATACTGATTCATGATTTTAGCGTGATTTTGTGTTAATGCCCAATAATCAGCATATTGATCTTTTAGATTAGAAGGATCCAAACCTAAATAGGAATAATGAGACCAAAACATTGGCCCTACATTTCCGCTAGCTCCATTATAATTCAATACAACTGGAATTCCATATTGAGCGGCTCCACTAACAATTGAACCATTTCTAGCCCATGCTTTGTGGTATGCAGTTGCAGATATTGGGTGTGTAGGCGATGAAACAGCCATTACATAGGTAATTAAACATTCATTATATCCTTCTAATTTGAAGTTCATTTCCCAACCGTAATTAGGAGACCAATGCCAGTATAAGGCTTCTTCTCCTTTAGTATACCAATCCCATTCTACCCCTTTCCAAAGCTCATCTGCCTTAGCAGCTAATGCCTTTTCTTCGGTGCTTCCATTTTTAAAATATTCTCTTACGGTCAATAATCCTTGACATAGGAATGAAGTTTCTACTAAATCTCCCCCATTATCTTTTGTGCCAAAAGGGATTACTTTACCATCATTACCATTAATCCAGTGGGACCATGCACCATGAAAACGATCTGCTTTCTCAAGAAAATTCATTGCCGTTGTCAGGCGGGAAACGGCTTCTGCTCTAGGAACAAAACCTCTATCAACACCTGCAATAATTGTCATTAAACCAAAACCAGCTCCGCCTGTTGTAACAATATTAGACTCAAATCCGGGATCAGTTGTATAGTAGCGTTCTCTGGCTAACTTCGAGTTGGATTCAGCATATTCCCAAAAATATTTTAATGCATCTTTTTGAACTTGGTCCAGTGCTTCAGTGTCTGTCAATGGACTAACAGTTGCATCTGGAGTAGTAGGTAGTGGTGTACCCCCACTTGTCCCTTTTTCATCAGATGATGATGAACAAGAGTTAAAGAGACTAATTACTAACAAGCATATTGAAATTTTCATTTTCATAAAATAATATTGTTTATAATTTAAGAGCTAGTTTTTTAAGGACTAGCTCTTACAATTTTTACCTATTGTCTTTTTCTAACTTATATAGTGCCACCACTTCATTGTCAGAAAGTACTGTGTTGTAAATTCTAAACTCGTCCATTAACCCAGTATAATTTAACATCCATCCATCAGCAGCACCCCAAGGAGCTCCTAAATGTTGCTGAAAACCTCCAATAATGAATTTAGAAACATTTGAATTTGCCAATTCTCCATATCCAACTCCTCCCGCAAGAGGATCGCTAGCGTAGCGCTTTGCTAATGAAGCTGGTAGATCAAGCTTTTTTCCATCGATATACATGCTATAAGTGGAACTAGTTCCATTATACATCCAAACAACATGCTTCCATGATCCAAACATATTAGGCAAAAGATTAGCACCAGTATGCTCTATAAACTGACCAGACCATGGAATACTAGGCGTTACGTCCTTTTGAATGTGATTTTTCATCAACATTGTAGTAGCAGGTCCTGTACCTTCAACCAGAGTGAAGATGTTACCCCAAAAATCAGTGGTTTTTGGTAACATAAATAAAGATTGTGCTCCTCCAGTATGTGGATTGGTATTAATCCACATAGAAACGGTAATACTTTTCACTCCTACTAAGGAATTTGCTACTGTACTATAAGCAATAAAAGAGCTTGAAGATCCTTTATAAGCCTGCCCTTTAATTCCGGGTGCATAGGTTACAGCGGTACCAACCCCGCCACTTATTCCGTTTTTTGAATCAGCAACGCTATTTTCAAAACTTACTTTAGTAATTAAATTACTTGGAGCAATGTCATCTGAATTATCGTATCCACCAATGGATTCATATGGAATTGGACTGTTTACTTTGTCAATACTATCCTCATTACAGCTTATGAAAAACTGTGAAACCAGAACAGAAGCAAATAAGCCTATATATTTTTTTATTTTCATCTTTACTGTTTTTTTAAATTAATACCCTAAATTTTGTGTAGACAATCCGTTTGCCTGTGTAATGAAAGCCTGTGGCAATGGAAACACTTCATGTTTTCCAGCAACAAATGTTTTTCCGTCAATAGCAAATGCAGCAACGGCTTGTCCTGTTCTTACTAAATCAAAAAAGCGATCGTGCTCAAAAGCCATTTCTACTCTTCTTTCTTTCCATATAGCAATTCTTACATCTGCTTTTGAAGCCGCAGTAGTATTTCCTAATTCAGCTCTTTTTCTTATTTGGTTTAATAGAAGAATGGCAGCAGGAGTTTGATCTAATTCATTTAATGCTTCTGCCTTCATTAATACTACTTCAGCATATCTCAAATACTTAATATTAATATCTGATTCCCAAGCATCAGTATAAGCAGAAGAATAAGCCTTATAATTGTATCTAGGATTTTCAACAGTTGTTGGTACTATTCTACCATCATATAAAGTTGTTCCCGCAAAAATAATAGTTGCATTTTTTCTAACATCGCCCAGCTCATAAGCATTTACTAAACTTTGAGAAGGTGTATTGAAACCCCATCCCCAACCTCCGGCACCACGAGCACCTTGTGTGGCAGAGTATCCCTGAATTCCTTTAGCTGGAACTGAACCAGTACCTTGAATTTCAAAAATTGATTCTGCATCGTTCTCACCTGCTAGTCTAAACATAGAGGCATAATTAGAAACGATAGAATATCCTGTAACCAAATTACAGTTGTCTACTACTTTCTGCCACTTCTTTTGATATAGATTCACTTTTGCTAATAAAGCATAAGCTGCACCTTTTGAAGCTCTTCCTTTTTCTGATGCAGCATATTCTGATTTATTAGGCAATGCAGCAATAGCATCAGCTAAATCACTTTCGATAAAAACATATACTTCAGCAGTTGTTTTACGTGTCAATTGCATTATTCTATCTTCATCAGAAGAAGGGTTTGGCAAATGATCAATAATAGGAACTCCTCCGTATGTTTTAACCAAAGTAAAGTACATAAAAGCTCTTAAGAATTTGGCTTCAGCTAACAATCTAGTACGTAAAGCTGGATTTGCTTTATCTAATTGTGGTACAATATTTAATGCTTGATTACATCTATTTATACCTTCATAATTAGCCGAAAAAATCTCACTAGTCGATGGACTTGAAGCATTATAAGTCAGTGCATCCATAACATCTTTATCAGAACCTGTATCGCCTGGAGAAGATCCTTTATCTGCATCATCAGAAGCGATACTTGACACTCCTATCCAAGAAAATGATGTCATATTCCACTCTAAAAATTTACTGTAGACTGCAGTAACAAAAGTCGTCGCTCCTTCGTCATTATTAAATAAGGCAATATCTTTTGTCGAGATAGATTCAGTTTGATCAACATCTAAATAATCGTTTGAACATCCAGAAAAAAAGTAGACGGATAAAACAAACATTGATATATATATCTTTTTCATTATATTAAAATTTTAAATTAGCACCAATAACGAGCGATCTTAAAGTTGGGTAGGCATCTAGCTCAATACCTTGACTACCATAAGGATCTCCATTACCATTTAACTCTGGAGAAAAACCTGAGAACTTTTGTGTAATAAATGGATTTATAGCATTTACATATATTCGACAATAGTTTAAGAAGCTATTCTCAGCCAAAGGAAGTTTGTATCCCAAACTAATATTATTTACTCTGAAGAAATCTCCAGATTCTAAATAATAAGTTGAGGCAACTGGAACCTGATTAAATGGAGCTGGATTTGAAGCCGAAGTGTTATTTAAAGTCCAAAAATTTGTAGCTACAGATTCTTCTATATTTTCCCCTGAAAAACGTTGTGCTTTTTTACCATTGTACACTTTTGCTCCAGAAGTTCCATATCCGTCAACTGATAGGTCAAAGTTTCTATAGTTTGCACCTAAAGTAACTCCGTAAGTCGAACTAGGTAAAATAGAACCCGTATATTTTTTATCTTTATTAGCATCTAATGCATCTTGGAATACCGTGGTACCAGCTGCAGTGTAATACAACATTTTACCATTTTCAGGATCAAAACCAGCATATTCATACATGTAAAAACTGCCTAATGGTTTTCCTATAGAGGTATTGTCTAGTAATTTTGTCCACTGTCCATTTCCTAAACCTCCACCATTAATTGGGGCGAGAGTAGCATCTTTAAGACTTTTTAATTCATTTGTATTATTTGAGAAGTTACCTCCAACCCAGTAGCTCAAATTATCAGTAATTTTATCGTCCCAACGCAAAGCAACTTCGTATCCTTTATTTGAAACTTCTCCAACATGGGCTGGCGAGGAATTACTTATCCCAGATGTGATATAAGGTTTTGTATTTAGAATAACATTTGTTGTTGTTTTATCATAAACATCAAACGATCCTTTTAACCTACTATCTAGTAATTCAAAATCCAAACCTGCTGATGCCTCTTCAGTTATTTCCCATGACAAACTTGGATCAACTTGAGAGTTAATTGTAGTTCCTTGATACAATATGGAACCGCCTAAATAACTACTTAATCCTGAAGAATAAGCCTGATTATTAAGAGGTACATTTTGGTTTCCTAATTTACCCCAACCTCCTCTTAATTTTAATAAATTGATTCCTTTTACATTAGCCATGAAATCTTCTTTACTCACAACCCATCCTAAACCAAAGGCAGGAAAAGTTCCCCAACGATAATCTTTACCAAAATTAGAAGAACCATCACGTCTAATTGTCCCAGTAATCAAGTATCTGTCCATCAATTTATATTGAAAACGACCAAAATAAGAAGCGAGTTTAGTTTCATTAAAAACTTCGTCAGTGTAATTTGTAACATTCCCTACTTCATTAACACCACTTAGAGACCAATAATTAGAATCTTCATTTACATTTTTTCTTGATATTGTTAATTGTTCTCGTGCTCCTTTAATTGAAGTTTCAATCCCTCCTGTTAATTCAATATCATGAATATCACCAAATACTTCATTGTATGTAACGTAATTTGATAGATTCCAATTGAAATATTGGTTTCTACCTTTGGTCAATAAGTTTACATTGGCAGTGGTACTGTACTGAGATTCGGTTCTGCTAGGATCAGCAGCTAACCAAATGTTTTTTGTATCTTCAAAATTATAATTCTTCCAAGTATAATATTCACCGTTAAATTGAGAGGTAAATTTTAATGATTTTAAAATTTCATAATCTAATTTTAAACCTCCTTGTAATATTATACTTTTTTGTTCTTCATCAAAGAAATCTAATTGCGCAACTGGATTACCTACATTGTTAAAAGAAGATCCAGTAGTTCCTGCAAAACCATCATTTCCAACAAATGACACACCATATTGTCCAGTTGAGAAACGAACCGGGATAATTGGTGATTGCTTGTAAGCATTTGTAAATGCACTTAAAGGTTTTGGATTTGAATTAGTTAAACCAAAGCTAAAGTTTTGATTTAACGTCAGTTTTTTAGAAATTTTGTATTCGTTATTATTTCTAAATGTAGTTCGATTATAATCCAATCCATTTAGAACCGCTTTCTCTTGATAATTTCCTAAACTGAAAAAATATTTTATATTTTCTGTTGATCCAGAAACGGAAATATTATTTTGAGTATACGATCCTGTTCTAGTAATGGCATCAAACCAATCTGTGTTCACAGGTTGATCTTGCGAAAAAGTTGTTGTTTGTAAAGCTGAATTTGAATAATAAGAATATTTATTACTTCCAGCCATTTTTACTTTCTTCAACGGCTCTCTAAAACCTACAAAACTTTCAACTTCAACGGTAACACCGTCACCTTTACCTTTTTTAGTCGTAATGATGATTACCCCATTTGCAGCTCTAGTACCGTAAATTGCTAATGCCGAAGCATCTTTTAAGATTTCATAAGAAGTAATATCATTTGTATTAATATTATTGATATTCTCTGTAGGCATTCCGTCCACAATATACAACGGAGTTCTACCTCCTAATGCAGTTCCTAAACCTCTAATAATAACCGAAGGGCTACTTCCAGGTAAATCGGATGATACTACTTGTACTCCTGCAGCTTTTCCTTGAATGGCTTGAGAAGCATTCAAAACTTTAGTTCTAGAAATCTCTTCTGCTTTTAATGACGTAATTGCAGTTGTATTATCAATTTTTTTTCTAGTACCGTAACCAATAATAACGACTTCCCTCAATGCTGTATCCTCAGATTCTAACATTGTTATGTTCATTGGATTTACCGTAGCTTTCACTGAAACCGCTTCAAATCCCAACATGCTTACTTTTAACACATCACCTACACTGGCATTGATATTAAAATTTCCGTCAAAATCAGTATCAGCATTTGAACTTGGAGAAACCACAATGGCTCCTGGTATTCCAATTCCATTTTTATCCAATACTTTTCCTTTAATTACTTGACCAGACATATATGCCGGAAGTAGAATGAGTGCTAAAAAGCTAAATATAAAATTTCTCATGTATTAATAATTTGTTAAAGTTAGTTGAGCCAAATTAGCTAATTACAACGTTATAGTAACAATATCTGAATTACTACATAGATACATCACAGCAGCAGAGGTCCTATATAAATCAATCTTTTAAAGGTATTAAGAGTAGTAACAAGGCGTTACATTACATCACTATGATGTAGTAATGATGTATTGTAATTCTGTTAAAAATTACCCTAAAAAATATATTATATGTAAAAATTAAATAGTTTTTATATTGATAATAAAAACTTAGAAAGATTATCATCCTGTACAAGCTGTAATTTCTTTCTTAACCTATAGCGATGTAGTTCTACTCCTCGAAAAGAAATATTCATCATTGGTGCAATTTCTTTAGAGGTAAGGTTCATCTTTAAATAGATACACAACTTTATATCCTTAGGAGTAAGATTTGGAAACTTCTTGGAAAGCGTAATTATAAATTCGTTGTGGATTTGATTCAAATTGGTTTCAAAAGTCTCCCACTCATGCTTATTGATCGCATTGATTTTTATAGTCTTATTTATTTCACTCTTCAGTTTGTTTAGATCAGTTTCCGAATCTAAAATTCCTTGGATACTTTCTATCATTTCACTTTGTTTAGCAATGGACAGCGATTTACCAGTCACCTCAGACGATTTAGATTGCAACTCTAGTTCTAAAATGTGTTTTTCATATTCTTGACTGTTCAATTCATTCTCCGCTTTTAATTCAATTTCCAAAATTTTCTTCTGGTGTTTCAATTCTTCTTCTCGAAGTTCGAGTTTTTGAATGTAGCGCATTTTATTCCATCTATAATACACAAATGATACACTTGCTATTACGACCACATACATCAGCATCATCCAAAAAGAAAAAAACCATGGTTGTGCGACATAAAAATTAAAACTTGAAACTTCATTAAAATGTACCCCATCGTGATTGTAGACCCTAAGGGTATGACTGCCACTGTCTAAATTATTTAAAATAATCAATCCTCCATTTACCGATGAATAGTTTTCTGCCGCATTTATCTTGTAAAAAAGACTTGGTTTGTTTGATCCATATATTCCTGAAATTACATTTACTTTTAATTCTGAATTATAATTGATTTTAGAATTACCTATGACCAAGTTTTCCTCATTAAAAGCTTCAATCTTTATTTCCGGACTCACTGGCTTCGCATTCTTTAATTGAAGTGATATAAACCCGTCATCCAAATTCAGTAAATAGGTATCGCCATCTTTAAAAATTTTTAAATTATCATTGATAATTTTACCCTTGTAATATTTCTCCTGAATTAAACTTCTAACAAAATTATTTCCTTTAGCATCAACCTGATATAGCAACCCCTCTTGCAACACTATAAAATGGTCTTCGTCTATTTTAACTATATCAGATGTGTTTTCAAAATTAGAGTTAAACAATTCATTTTTTACCAATTGATTCGAAATTGAATTATATGTATACCATTTTTTGTGAATCAGAAAAAGAATTTCATTTCTAAATTCAAATATTTTTACTCCAAAGTCATTAGCATTTTTTTTACCTTTCTGTGTAATATTCTCCACGCTCGTAGTTTCAAAAGCATCATTGTACTTTATTCTATATAAACCTCTATAATTATCCGCAGCCCATATTTCATTTTTTTTATTTTGAGCAACATATTTTATTGGTTTGAGAAGACCTTTCAGCTGAATTCGCTCCGATGAATTTCTGATGTCTTTATAAATATAAATACCACTATAGGTAGCTTGCAAATAAGAATTATCCACATTGCTTTTCACTAAGTTCCAACCTCCATTGATATTGTTTATTTTTAAAAAAATCGCATCCTTATAGATATAAGTTCCTTCATTATGCCCTATGATATACTTATTGCCTATTTTATTGATAATCCAAGCTTGACCTTCTGAGTTTGGTATTAACGACAAATTTTTACTTACATATTTAAATACTCCATGATTTGAGGCCATCAAAAAACCTTTGTCGGTTTTAACAACAGAATACACGGACCCTAAAGCGCCACTATTATCATAAAAAATAGCAGTTGGCGAATTAATCTCTATATGGGCGATTCCATTATCTAACCCTAACCACAAGTCATTCTCTTTGTCTAACCCTATGCTTAAAATAGAATTATTCATCAACACATTATTTCGATCAATATTAATATACGAATTCTTGTCAAGATCAAAAATAAAAACACCTCTACTGCCTGTTCCTACTGCTAATTTGTTGTTTTTTAGGAAATGAGCAACATTAATGTTAGCCGTTTTTAAAGTTACATTTAAAGGGTTTGTCCAAGGAGTTAAGATTCCGTTTTCTTCAACATAAACACCATTTTTCTTTGTAAAAAAGTACGTTTTATTTTGAAATTTTTCGATGTCATGAATCACGTTGTTCTCTAAAACGTCCCATCCTATCACTTTTTCAATACGAGAATTGACCATCCTATAAATACCGCTGCTAACGGACGCAATTAGAATTTGATTGTCTATTACATAACAATACGAAATAAGAAAGGATAGTTTTATTTTTTTTACACTACGTCCATCGTATTTGTAAATCGTATTAAAAGATTGGAAATAAATTGCGTCATTAAATTTAAAAATCTTCCATATTTCTTCATTCTCCTTATCGTCAAAAACAGATTTCCCCTTAGAAATTGACACATAATTCATTCTCCCATTTTTACGAATCCAATACCCAAACTCTTTGTAGGATCCTGAATATACCTTATCACCATCTACATATATTGACCTAATAATAGTTTTATTAGGCAACATATTTTTCTCCCATTTTACACCATCATAACGTAGTAAATAGTGATTGTTAGCAAAATACATTGCAT
>TARA_R110002111_G_scaffold45286_2_pt1 | contig 10299 bp, 9 predicted proteins | sample TARA_R110002111 | Tara Oceans TARA_R110002111 (sample SAMEA4397363) | marine metagenome | biome: Polar Biome; feature: [ZZZ] marine water layer (ENVO:01000295); material: water (ENVO:00002006), including particulate matter (ENVO:01000060) such as... | depth 199 m | reverse complement strand
CATCCGCTGGGACCGGCTGGATTGCGGTGGGCTTATCTGCTGCAACTTCCGGGTCCGGCTGTGCTCCCGGTTTCGATGGCGTATCGTTTTTGGATTGAGACGGAAACGCCTTCTCGTTGTTTCCGGCAACGGCCGCGATGACCCCCGAAGGCACCGGCTTTGCTGTGTTTTCTGACGGCACAGCGCGGTTGTTTTTGTTGTCGAGGTTGCCCGTGTCTTTATTAAGTGCTGCCTGCTGTGGAACTGGTTTCATATCAGGGATCTTGTCAGGGGCAGTGATGCCCGTTGTCTTTGGCCCGGTGACACCTGGCACTTTGACACTTGACACTGCGACACTTGGCACTGTGACACCTGGCGCTGTGACTGGTTGCAGCTTTGCCTCCGGGGTGCTTGTCTTTGCTGGCTGCGAGGCTGAGGCTGCGGGCGCGGCTGTTTCCGCTTTGCGGCCGCTATACGCGCCCGCGCCCGGCAGAGCGGGTGACATCAAAGGAAATTTGGGTGGCGCCTTCACCAGCAGTGCCGCATCCGGCCGGTCCGACTTTGCTGGAGGCGTGGTTGCGGAAGGCTGCTGAGACGCAGGCTTTTCAGGTGCGGGCTTTGCAGGCATCGCAGCGGGAGGGGGCGTGCTGCGTATATATTGACTGACGTCCTCGGCAAGCGCCTTCAGCTCTTTGCGCAGGCTGAGTTCCTCCAGCGACGGCATATGCCGTTCCATTCCGGAAATTCTGGATTGCGCATTGCTGAGTTCGGTCTGCAGGGACACGATGCGCACACTTGCCGTGCTTTTTTCGGCGCGCAACTGGTCGACTTCCTCTTCCAGTGCAAACAGCCGTTTCTTCTCCTGCCCGGTCATGGTTTTCAGGGCCGATTTGGCAATCTCCTTCTGCTTCTGAAGATTGAGTTCGGCGCTGCTGATCTTTTTCTTCAAAGCAGTGTAGTCACGGGTCAGTTTTTCAAAATCAAGCTCAATGCGTTGCGCATAGGCCCGCCATTTTTCGGCGTCGATCAAGTGCTGGTGGGTTTCTGCCTGTAACTGGTCGCCGCGTTTTTCCTGACGGTTCAGTTCAACCGCAAAACGAGCCCGCATCTGATCTTTCTGGGCGGTGATTTCGGACAGCGAAACCGGCGCCTGCCGTTCCAGCTCATGGATCGCCAGACGGCGGGCCCGGCCTGAAACGATCGGCAGAATGGCAAACAGAAGCAGGCTGATGCTGAGCGCACCCAAAGCAAAATACAGCGCTGCCTCAATCATAATATGGTCCTAAAAGATCAGATTCAAAACGCGCATGACTAAAACGGATTCCATGTCGCTTGGGGGGTGAATTTCAAATAGCCGATATTTACCCCGAGCCGGGCACCTATACCCGCTCGCACCGGCACAATGATTATATTGTTGTTGGCCAGTACGGTCATGCCAACGCCGCCGACAACATAGGCTGAACCGTTCACGCCTGCAAATCGCTGATAGGCATGATCCACTGTCGGCAAATTATACACCAGCATCATGACGCGGGAGGCATTGCCGCCAAAGTCCCAGCCTATCGAAGGGCCCTGAAAGAAGACTTTGTGGTTGCCCGCGCCCTTGGTGTACATCAGCCCTTCGCCATAGACGAGACCGCCGATAATCGCGCCTGATCCTTCTTCGCCCAGGATATAGGCGTTTGGCAGACCGTAATTCTGGAACGCCCGTTCCACGACACTGGCCAGTCCGCCCGACACGTCGCCGAAGAACTGGTGGCCGGCATTCACAATTTCGTTGGACGAATAGGTTTCCGACAAGGGTGTATTCGTCTGGGCCTGTGCGGAAGACCCGCCTAAAGCCGTTGGCAGGAGGTAAAACGCTGAAGCACTCAGAACGATGGCAGCCCAGATAGTTTGCAGGGCATGCCTGGAGGGGAATTGAAAGCGCAGTTTCATGCGATGATCTCCGGTTTCGTTGACATATTTATAAAACGATATGACGGGCCGCGATAGCCCAATGAATTCAGTCTTTATGCGAAATTTCAAAATCCGTAGCACGCGGCGCCTGATGAGGTTGGATTCAATTTCCTGAATCGCTCTGTTTAAGCACGAGAAATTTTACTACGGACATGTGGCGAGCATGGGGCGCAGTCATCGGGCTGATATGGGTTGTGAGCAGGACACTGGTTCCCTTCTTCAAGGTTCATCTTGCAGCCAAAACTGCTTGAGGAGCGCTGGCTCAGTCTCGTCTTAATATCCTGTTATGTGTCCCACAATAGACTGTGAAAATGATTAAAAGCCGGAAATTTGATATCTGCCTGCAATTTCTGCATGCCATCGCGCTGGCGGCCGGGCTGGCGGCCGGGCTGGTTTTTGCTGCCCAGGTAATTTTTGGTGGGGCCGAAGCACAGGAGACACTGCCATCGGGTCTCAACCGTGATTTTAACTCGTCCGGATTTCTCTCCGATATCGTTGTGAAAGATCCGTTCTCCGGGCTGGCGCTTGGCGGCATTGATCCTCTCAGCTATTTCATTGATGGCGTTCCAGGTCTGGGCGAGCCGGAGAATGATCTGACATTCTCCGGAGCTCTGTGGTGGTTTGCCAATATAGGCAACAGAGCGGCCTTTCTGGATGCGCCGGATATCTATATGCCGCAATTCGGTGGCTATGGAGCGATGGCGGTGGCACGGGGACATCTGGCAGAGGGCCGACCGCAAATCTGGTTGCTGCAGGATAATCAGCTATTGCTGTTTTACAGCCAGGCCAACCGTGTCGCATGGCAGCAAAATCCACAAGAACTGGCTGAAGCAGCGCGGCTGCAATGGCCCCTGTTGAGCCGGCAACTGGTTCCATGAAACGCGCTATCTTTGAGTTACGGACGAGCGCCAGGCAGGCGTGAGCGTGCAATCTGCCGGGGTATTGGCGCTTGCCCTGTGTTGTCGCCCGTTTATAAATAAGTTTATACAAATTACAGGAATCAATCAGCCCGATTGTCCTAACCAACAGTGAGTTCAGCCATGTCCAACCTTTCAGCTCTAGATCTGGCAGCCTTGCTGTGCAGCCGTGTTTGTCATGATGTGGTTGGTTCGGTTGGCGCTATCTCGAACGGGCTGGAAGTGCTGGATGAGGAAAAAGACGCGGAAATGCGCGAGATTGCCGGCACTCTGGTGCGCAAGAGCGCCGCACAGGCTTCCGCCAAGCTGACCTTTTCCCGCATTGCATTCGGAGCCGCCGGATCGGCCGGCGCGGAAATCGACCTCGATGATGCCCGTGAAAAGGCGGAATTGTTGCTGAGTTTTGAAAAGGCCAATCTGATCTGGGATATGCCACGGGACATGCGCCCGAAGAATGAGGTCAAGCTGTTGTTGAACCTTATCCTGGTCGGCTTGTCAGTCATTCCAAGAGGTGGTGACATGACCGTCAGCGCGGACGGCGAAAGGGGCCTCAAGCTTGTGTGCAACGGCCGGAATGCGCGCATTCCTGGCCACGCTGAATGGTTTGAGAACCTGCCGCAGACGCTCGACGATGTGGATGCGCATTCCGTACAGCCGATTTATGCAGCCTTGCTGGCCGATGCCTGCAACATGAAGGTGACGTTTTCTCTGGATGGAGAACGTGTCGATATAGTCGCGGGCTGATCTATAAGACTGACGCGTATTTGAACAGGCACTCCCAATCAAGACCTGCAGCAGCGCTGTGTGACAGTGTGTCGCGATGCGTGGGCCGACCGGAAACCGAAATGGTCAAAACCTTTAGCGGATATTAAGATATTTACTGTCAGTTATACCCATAGTTCACAGACAACTTGTTCTGGAAAGTGGGATGGATGATCTCATTGCCGAATTCTTGACGGAAAGCAATGAAAGCGTCGATATGATCGATGCAGGGCTGGTCGATTTCGAGCGCAATCCCGACAATTCGGTTTTGCTGCACAATATTTTTCGCCTTGTCCATACCCTGAAGGGAACCTGCGGATTTCTCCAAATGCCGAGACTGGAGGCGCTGAGTCATGCCGCCGAAACCCTGATGGAGGGACTGCGGGGCGACACGCCGCCTACCGCAGACATGGTGACACTGATTTTGAAATCGGTTGATCGCATCAAGCTTCTGCTGGCGCAGATCGAGGCCTCAGACGGCACAGAGCCAGCCGGTGACGACAGCGCGCTGATTGCAGAATTGGAGCACAGGGCAGGGCAAAGCGACCACGTCTCACAGCAGGCCGAAAGGTCCGAAGGCGCCACATACAGCGATGCTGGCGACAAGCCTACGGCAGCGCACAGGACCGCGCCTCCGCAAGTACATGCCCAAGTACATGCCAATGAGCGTCCATCGCAACGCACAGTCAGAGTGAATGCAGAAACGCTCGAACATTTGAGACAGAACACAGCGGAATTGTTCGCCTCGCGGGCCCAATTGCTGGAGATTGCGCGCCGATCCGATGATCATGAACTGAAACTGGCAGTTCAGCGCCTGGCTGATCTGGCCACCGGATTGCAGAAAACAGTTGTCGACACATCGATGCAACCGGTCCGCACGGCATGGCAGTCATTGCCCCGACTGGTTCGAGATCTGGAACTGAGGCTGGATAAAGATATTGAACTGGTTCTGCAGGGCGGAGACATGGAAGTGGACCGCCGGATTGTCGAGCTGATCCGGGATCCCTTGCTCCACATGGTCCGAAACTGCGCAGATCACGGTCTGGAAACACGGGAAAACCGTATTGCTGCAGGGAAAGCACCGCTGGGTACGATCTGCCTGTCTGCCCGATGCGATGATTGCAGCCTCGTTATCGAGGTTCTGGATGATGGTCAGGGTCTGAATTCAGCCAAAATCAGACAGAAGGCCGTCGGCACGGGGCTGACGGCAGATGCCGAATTCAAAGATATGACCGCAACGCAACGCGACAATCTCATATTTCATTCCGGCTTTTCGACGGCTGACAGCGTTTCATCTGTTTCTGGCCGGGGCGTCGGGCTGGATGTGGTGAGGCATGCAATTGAATGCGCCGGCGGCAGTATAGAAGTTCATTCCGCCCGCGGCGAAGGCACCATGTTCGTTATGCGCGTTCCGCTTCAACTGACAGCAATTCAACCTGGCGCAATGACGCGCGAAAACGGACGCTGCGAATTTGAAAGCGGCCGTCCTGATCGTTCAGGTGGTAGCGTTCGTACGCCAATCGGCCATGTCCTTCAGTCCCATGCAAAGCACCTGTTGTTTGTAGAAGACAGTCGGTTTTTCAGCGACATGCTGGTACCGGTTATGGAAGCGGCGGGTTATAACGTGACCGTTGCGCGAAATATTCCCCAGGCCGTGGCAAATCTGCGCGAGGACGTGCACTACCGGGGGATCGTTATGGATCTGAATATCCCGGAGGCTGACAGAATTCAGTTTGCGAAAATGTTGCAGGGCAGGCCGCACGCTGGCGAAGTTGCCCTGATAGCCGTGTCGTCACTGGCGACGCCAGAAATTGTTGCCGCGGCCCGCGCATCCGGGTTCGATGCGTGCCTTGCCAAATCAGATCGCAAGGGCCTGTTGTCATGTCTTGATCGGATTGTAAGGGGTGCGGGCCTGGCGGCCTGAAGCCAGCGGGATCGTCTGATCTAACTCAAATCAAACGATCCAAACAGTGGATCAGGCGCTTTCGCGGAGTTCTTCAGCATCGGGTTCACGCAGCACATAGCCACGGCCCCAGACGGTCTCGATATAACTTGCACCGCCGGTTGCGACGGACAATTTCTTGCGCAGTTTACAGATGAAGACGTCGATAATTTTCAGCTCCGGCTCATCCATGCCGCCATAAAGATGGTTGAGGAACATTTCCTTGGTCAGTGTGGTGCCCTTGCGCAGAGAGAGCAACTCAAGCATCTGGTATTCTTTTCCGGTGAGATGAACACGCTGACCGCCAGCTTCCACGGTCTTGGTGTCAAGATTGACCTTCAGTTCACCCGTCGTAATGATTGACTGGGCATGGCCTTTGGAGCGGCGGATAATGGCATGAATACGCGCGACCAGTTCGTCCTTGTGAAACGGTTTGGTCATGTAATCATCGGCACCAAAGCCGAGCCCGCGGACCTTGTCCTCGATTCCGGCCAGTCCGGAGAGAATCAGAATAGGCGTCTTGACCTTTGAGACCCGCAGCGTGCGAAGCACTTCATATCCGCTCATATCGGGAAGATTGAGGTCCAGCATGATCAGATCATAATCATACAGTTTGCCAAGATCGATGCCCTCTTCGCCCAGGTCAGTTGTATATACATTGAAGCTCTCCGATTTCAGCATCAACTCGATGCTTTGAGCTGTGGAGCTATCATCTTCAATTAAAAGAACGCGCATCGTTCACCCCTTCTAGGAACCCTGAAACCGCAATATTTCCGCCGGCGGTCCAAAATTTCGTTTCTCTTCCAAAACAGTGACGCCCTTCTGGACGCCCCGCTTACCTGGACGATGTCACTCATCCGCTTTCGTCTGGCTCGGTTTTCCGGTTCAGGGAACTGGCCCCTCATCGTGCAATCTGGCCGCTACTCAATCGTTAATTAACACCCTAGTTGATAATGGTTAACAGAATCTGATTCTCCGAGGCAACCCTGTTGCGTCATACCAGACAAATAAAGTCTAACTAGGTTGTTTTTAAACACTTTTTCGATCGTAAATTAGTTAATAAATTACTTTAGGAAAATCAATTAAGCGATTCAAATGAATCTGCTTTGCAGCCTCGCTTCGCCGGGCTCGGCCATAAACGCCCCGACTTAAATGCCACTGGCTAATTTTTTTTGCAGATGGTTTCATGAGTTCTATTGTTAAGCGTTTTCGTAAATGATTCGTTACGATCGGCTTTTTTTTAACGAGATTTCTTAAGGTCCTCTTCATCTTGTCCTTTCGCAATTTGCAACAAACGGGAATGGCAAGCGCTTGCAATCGTTAATTCGGCAGATGGAAAAGCTGAAGATGACCCGTGCTTTCGGCCGGGTCGCGTCGATCCGCGGACTGGTGGTCGAAGTGTCCGGTCCCATCAGCCATCTTGCGATCGGTGCCCAATTGGCGATCACAATGAAAGGTCAGGGCAACCAACAGCTGATGTGTGAAGTGGTTGGTTTCAGGGACCGCTTTGCAGTGTGTCTGGCCTATGGCGCATTGACCGGTTTGAAACCGGGGGATGTTGCGGAGTTCCTGGAAACAGAACCGGTGCTGCATCCCAGTGACGGATGGATCGGCCGGGTTCTCGATGGGCTGGGCAATCCAATCGATGGCAAGGGCGCCTTGCCGCTGGGGCCTGTGGCGCAGAGACTGGCCGAACCGCCACCGCCGCCACATGAGCGCAATCTGGTCGAAACGCCGCTCGATCTTGGGGTCCGTGCATTCAACACCTTTCTGCCGTGTTGCGCGGGTCAGCGCATGGGCATTTTTGCCGGTTCGGGTGTCGGTAAATCGATGCTGATGTCGATGCTGGCCCGAAACGGTACGGCGGATGTGTCGGTGATCGGGCTGATCGGCGAACGCGGTCGCGAAGTTCAGGAATTCCTGGTGAAAACTCTGGGCAGCGAAGGGCTGAAAAATTCGGTGCTTGTCGTGGCGACATCAGATGCCCCGGCTCTGATGCGCCGCCAGGCCGCGCATACCACGCTTGCGCTGGCACAATATTTCAGCGCGCGGGGCCGCGAGGTTCTGTGCCTGATGGACAATCTGACCCGGTTTGCCCAAGCGCAGCGAGAAATCGGTTTGTCTGCCGGAGAGCCGCCCACCACCAGAGGTTATCCGCCCAGCGTGTTCAGCGAATTGCCGCGTCTTCTGGAACGCGCCGGGCCGGGCCGGCAGGGCCAGGGCAATATTACCGGGCTGTTTGCAGTGCTGGTAGAGGGCGACAATACCAATGAACCGGTCTCCGACACGGTGCGCGGTATACTGGATGGGCATGTGGTCCTGTCGCGTGACATTGCAGAGCGCGGCCGGTTCCCGGCGATTGACGTGCTGGCTTCGGTTTCGCGGACTTTTACCGAGGCGCTGAGTGCTGACCAACAGGCGGTGGTGGCGCAGGCAAAGCTTCTGATGGCGCGTTATCGTGATATGGAAGAGCTGATCAGGCTTGGAGCCTACAGGAGTGGCAGTGATGCTTTAACGGACGAAGCTGTCAATTTTATCCCCTATATTGAGAAATTCTTAAGTCAAAGCCAGCAAGATACAAGTTCGATAGACGAAAGTTTTGCTGTGCTGCGGGATATCTTATCCCAGGCGACGGTCAGCGCCGCAGAATTAGGCGCATCCGGGATCGGTGCAGCAGATTAGGGCGCGACCTTGTAAAGTGTCGTGAGACTTTTAAGGGGTATTGAGTATGAAGTCTCGGGAAAGCTTGATTAAACTGAAGCGTTTTCAGGTTGATGAAAAACGCAGGCAGTTGAGCCAGATTGAAAGCATGATTACTGACTTTCAGGTCATGGCGGATGAGCTTGATGCGCAGATTGTCTCCGAACAGCAGCGCACCGGTATCGAAGACATTTCGCACTACGCCTATTCGACCTTTGCCAGAGCTGCCGCCCAGCGCCGCGCAAATCTGATCACATCCATAGAAGACCTCGATAAACAGCGTTCGGTGGCCCATGATGTTTTGTCGGAAGCCGTTGAAGATCTGAAAAAGGTCGAGCTTCTGGCCGAACGTGATCTTGCCAAGTCCAAACTGGAAGCCGAATGGGCAGATCAGGAAGATATGGACGAGATTGCCAATCAGCGTCATCGCGGCGCTTAATCACCCAGCCGGGTTTCGGCACTTTGCCCGCTGTTCCGCGCATGCGGGCGGCGTTCGAGGCCGAAACCAAAATCATCCTTGAATCTTTTCGTTAAAGAGCGCATCTGGAACCAATGTTTGTGTGGTTGCTGGCTTTTTTTCTGATGTCGGGTGCCCTGTCCTTTGCGGCGGGCATTCTTTTGCCGCTTCTGGTTCTGGAAAAACTCTATTTCTTTTCCGAAACGCCATCGCTGATCCAGATTATTGGCGGCCTATGGCAAAATAACGATGTGTTGCTGGCGCTCCTCGTCGGAGCATTTTCGCTGATATTCCCGCTGGCCAAATTGTTCGTGCTGTTTCTGGAGGCCATCGGCCAGTTTTCAAGAAACGGACATGCCTCGACGGCGTTCCGCCATATGTCGATGGTCGGACGCTGGTCGATGATGGATGTGCTGCTGGTGGCGATTGTGATATTTGCGGCCAAGACCAGCGGATTTGCTACCGCAACCACTCAGCCCGGGCTTTGGTTCTACGCCTATGCGGTTCTGGCCAGCGCTGCATCTGCCGCTCTGATCCGGAAATCGGCGCAGCCCGTCACCACTTGATTTGTTTGAAGTCGAGTTTTTTGGCCATCCAGACCGGACAGGCCCTTTGTGTCACTCCAGCAGCGGAATATGAGGCCCTGCGGATTTTGGCAAAAGGCCGGTCAGCCGCGGATCATCCATGATCTCGACGGCAAAACCGGAGGGCCGGAAGCCGCATCGCTGGTAAAATTTCAAAGCTGCCGGATGATCGAAGGTGCAGGTATGAAGCCAGACCTTCTGCGTTGCCGGCGCCCAGGCCCGCTGCAGTGTCAGGTGCATCACATCGCGGCCGAGGCCACGGCCAGTGAAGTCCGGCTTCAGGCCGAAAAACGCCAGTTCAATGGTCTGCGGTGTGTTGCGGCGCAATTCCACCATGCCGACAATGTCGTCCTCGACCACCACTTCGAACAATTCCGTATCGGCATCATGAATGCGATGGCTCAGTTCGGCATCATCATATTTCAGTCTGGAGCTCCACAGCCATTGATCACCAATGGCGCGAAACAAGGCGCGATAGCGGTTCAGATCAAATTGACCGTCCCGCCGCAGCGTCAGGCTGTTTTGGCTGTCACGAGAGTCAATCCAGTGCGGCCTGGCAACCATCTCTAGAAAGGTCACGACATTGGCAATCTTGCCCGGCGGAAGATTGATAAAGCCATCGTCAGCCATAAAGTACCTTTCTCACACTTGTAATCACGAAACGTGCTGAAAACCACGGTGCTCAGCCTGCCGGACCGGCAGACATGGTCAAATGCTTCAACTTCAGAGAAAGATGCTCTAACCGGAATGCCCTGCTGCGGTCAAACAAATGAGCCGGGTCAGCTGCGGCGGACGATCACTGATCTGTTGTCATCCAGATCAATGGTTTGATTGCGCGTAATATAGTTTTCCACCACATCCCAGATGGCCGGACCTTCTGTGCCCTCATTGACACTGGCCCAGCCGGAAACCGTATAGATTTTTGACGGTTCGACTGCAGCACCGGTTTTCAGCACGGTCATATCGGAAATGCGATTGCCGATCGGCTTGTCGATGTCG